>Ga0316205_10003586_pt1 | contig 14520 bp, 14 predicted proteins | sample 3monthpyrite_MG_FD_204941 | JGI IMG/M metagenome (GOLD analysis project Ga0316205, IMG submission 204941) | Microbial mat bacterial communities from mineral coupon in-situ incubated in ocean water Damariscotta River, Maine, United States -... | ecosystem: Environmental > Aquatic > Marine >... | reverse complement strand
CTGGTTCGTCTCCGGCATTGCCATGTCCGGCGGCTTTGATTCCGGCACTGCCACACTGTTATGGACGATCGCGATTGCAATTGGTAACTTCATCATTCTTTTCAGCGCGCCAGTTATCGGAGCAATTGCAGACCTTTACGCAGTTCGCAAACGCTTATTATTTGCCAGCTCAATCGGCTGTATAACCTTTACCGCCTTACTTGCCATACCACAGGCAGGTGATACCGGGCTGGCCATGTTCTTGCTGATCATTTCCTATGTGATGTTTGCTACCGGCGAGAACCTGATTGCCGCCTTTCTGCCGGAGTTAACCACTGCAGACAATATTGGACGACTATCCGGTTACGGCTGGGCATTAGGCTTTATGGGCGGTTTACTAACACTCGCATTATGCCTCGTCTATATCAACCATGCAGAAGCAGCCGGAAAATTACCTGAACAATTTATTCCGGTCACCATGCTTATTGTATCGGTCAGTTTTTTAATTTCTGCTTTACCCACTTTCATCTGGTTAAAGGAACGGGGAAAACCTGCAGAGAAATCATCACAAAAATTAATTAGAAATACCTACAGTGAGCTTAAAACCACGTTAATCAATCTGAAGCATTTTCCTGACTTAAAACGCTTCATGATTTCACTGACCTGTTTTCACGGAGGCATCTATATTGTTATTGTGCTGGCTGCGGTTTATGCAGAGCAGGTTATGGGTTTTGATACCAAACAAAATATCATGCTGATTGGTGTTGTGAATATAACGGCTGCAATCGGCGCATTTGTCTTCGGGCATTTGCAGGATAAACTTGGCTCCGTACGGACATTAATACTCACCTTAATCATCTGGTGCATTGCAATCATTATCGCCTGGTATAGTGATGATATTGTGATGTTCTGGCTAGCAGCAAACCTGATTGGACTTTCACTGGGCGCATCACAGTCAGGCAGTCGTGCGCTAATTGGTTTATTTAGCCCTGCAGGGCACTACGGGGAATACTACGGATTGTGGGGGTTATGCGTAAAACTGGCCGCCATTATCGGCCCTGTCAGCTACGGCCTGCTCAACAAGCTAACAGATGGTGATCACCGTACAAGCTTGTTGATTACTCTAGTGTTTTTTATAACAGGCTTAGTACTGCTGTTAACGGTCAGTGAAGAGCGCGGACGAAAACAGGTCGAAGGATAAACTACAATAAAAACACAACTTCCCTTAATCTATCTTATTTTTCTAGCCTGCCCGCTCACGAATTAAATAACTGCTCGATTTTATCAACAACCCTGTTTTTTGAGGCCGCAGCTTTCATAAAAATAACAACAGACTCCAGCTCACCGATAGCAGCTCGCACATTAATACCCTGCGAGTTCAGTAAACTGACCACCTCACTGCCGCAAAACTGAATCAGAAAATCATCGTTTCTGGCAATACCTATCGCCAGCCCCATTAAAAATGGTATGAGCGGATCATCGTTTTCTGCAGATACTCTCTTTGCAAAGCGCTGCCATGCCTGCATCCAGTGCTCCTTCTCTGATTTACCAATACAGGTCGTATCAATACGCAAAAACAATATCATTGACTCAACATTTTGAGACAAGTTTTTTTTACTGGTCTTTTCTAAACGAGAAGCCGCCAGCAAATGATGCTGAATGCAATGTTCACACTGATAATACTGCGCCAACCCCAGTGCAATATATTCTTTTTGTTTTGGTTGAAGAAACGTCTCCCATTGTTCTTCACCATCTGAACCAGCGAATACAACCATGTGCATAAGATTCATTAAATCAGACACATGTCGAGGGAAGATATTATCCTTAAAGACTTTACTACTCATATTCAAAAACCTTTTTTGATGTTTTTACAACACTACTATTACATATTTAATATAGAACACTCTGTACTGTTCATAGAATAATAATTCAAATTAATGCTGATTTTATTATCCTAAAATAATCGCTATTCCGAGAAATAAAGGTGTTGTTAACGCCGCTATCACATTGGCGGCCATGTATCCCGGGTGATCTTTAACTTCCGACATATATTGAACCGCCCCTTTGAGGGCTACAGCAGAGAAAACCAGAGGGACTAATGCAATAACACTCAGCACCGGTATATATCCTGCAATGATGTAAACAACAATCAGAGAAAATGCAGCCAATGCAGATACTGCATAAACTATATTACTGATCTTTAATCCATAAACGATCGGGAAGGTTTTTCGGCCGACACTGGCATCCGCTTTCATATCAGGAAACTGATTAAGTAACAGTAAATTATTCATGAGAAAAAATGGGACCAGTGAAACCAGTAAGGCTTTGAGAGAATGACTACCTGCCAGACTGACATCAGTACCCACTACCATCAGAACACCAAAACCAACTCCAGGTGCAATCAGACATAATAATGCATTACGATTGATCCATTGTGTATAGCTAATCACTAGAATCAGGCCCAGCAAGCCGACCGGCAAAATAATCAGACCCACTTCCATCAATAAATAAAGACCAACTAAAATGCTCAAAAACAATGAAAACAATCCGAACAGTAATACATAATCAGCCATTTCCGGGTTTTCTGGCAATGCCCCACTACCTCCGCTAAAAGCTGTTTTTTCAGTTACAAGATCCAGTCCGCTTTTAAAATCAAGATATTCATTTAATGTATTAACACCAATATGCGAAAAAATTGCACCTGATATAACAAGAAGGAATTTAAACCAGTCGATCGTTGTACCGGTTGCAACTGAAACACTCATACCTAAAAAAACACAGACAGGAGTAAGAACAAGAAATGTCGGACGGATCGTTCTGAGTATTGTTTTCAAATTCATTATTTAGTTTATTGTCTCAGGGTAAAGTTAGTATTTATGTCAGCAACTTTACTGGCGAGCAGAAATCCATTTTTTCCATCTAGGAAGTATTCTGCTATTCATTTTCATGAAACACCCGAAGGTCGATGTAATCTGCATCAACAAATACTTTGAATGTTATCGGGCAGCAACACACCTGACAGTCTTCAATATACTCCTGTTGCGGAACTGAACTGTCTATCAATACTGAAATAGACTCTCCACAATAAGGACACGATATTTGTTTTTCTGTTTGTTGTTCCATCATCTTACGATAAATTTAATGCTCAATATTTAGTAGTTTCAACATTATACAAACAACTGTATTTATTCAAAATGCTATTACGTTCCAATAATGATTTTCAATACACACATTACAGTGAGTCAACAATTTTTAAACAATCGTTATTTAACACTTTATCTGAATCAAACAATCCGTCATTTTCTCTGGATTTAATTGATATCTAACATTACAGTAATATGATGGATGAACAACTATTACTACTACAAATCGCCACCATACTGATTGCTGCACGACTTTTTGCAGAGCTGGCTAACAAAATCAATGTTCCACCCATTATCGGTGAATTACTGGCTGGAATTATCCTCGGACCTTCATTGCTGGGCTGGATTGAACCCAACGCTGTTATTCATTTACTGGCTGAAATTGGCATCATTTTACTTTTATTCGAAGTAGGCCTTGAAACTGAGCTGGATAAACTGATTCAGAGTGGTACCAAAGCGACTATCGTCGCACTCAGTGGCTTTATTATTCCCTTCGCACTTGGCTTTGCCTCGTGTTACTGGTTATTTGGTTTTTCACTGCTTGTTTCATTATTTATTGGTGGTACGCTAACAGCCACCAGTATAGGCATAACCGTACGTGTACTTGCTGACCTTGGCAAACACAATAGCTATGAAGGACAAATTGTCCTGGGTGCTGCCGTTATAGATGATCTTCTCGGGGTTTTCTTACTGGCTGTGCTTTACGAATTTTCCTTTGCTGGTAAAGTCGAAATAAGCAATATCCTGAGTATTGTTCTTTATGTCAGTTTATTTTTTATTTTTGCGCCAATAATTGCGAAGTTATTAACACCGCTTATTAATCATTTAGATAAAAACACCAATATTCCCGGACTATTACCTGTAGTGCTGGTTTCTGTGGTATTAATTTTTGGCTATCTTGCCCACCTTTCAGGCGCACCTAACTTATTGGGTGGCTTCGTTGCTGGCATCGCTCTGTCGAGACGTTTCTTCCTGCCACTGGGTGCCTTAATAAAAACTGATGAACAGTTTACGCATAATATTCATGCACAAATGAAACCCATCATTCAGCTATTCACACCAATTTTTTTCGTCATGGTCGGGCTGTCACTTGATTTAACTGCTGTTGACTGGGGATCACTGTTTATCTGGATATTCTCAATAACCACATTAGCCATTGCCATTCTGGGTAAAATGATCGGGCCATTCCTGCTACGAGACAGGCTATCCACAAAGCTGGCTATCGGTATGTCGATGGTTCCTCGTGGCGAAGTAGGTCTAATATTTGCTGAGATTGGCCGTACAGCTGGCATTCTAGACACAACCACCTACGCCGGCCTCATCCTCGTGATTGCCTATACAACACTTGCCTCACCCTTCTGGATACGGCACTACTACAGAACTCTTGAGAAACATCGTATTAAATATTAAAAAATAATTGACTCTGAATTAATCTTGATTAAAATAGAACGAACATTCGTTTTATTTTGTGATTGGCCCCATGACCCCTAAAATTTCAGAAGAACAAGTCGCTGCAAGACGCGAACAGATTATTATGGCCGCCGTTAGCTGCTTTGCTGACAAGGGCTTTCACAAAACCACCATGCAGGACGTCTGTAAGGCAGCCAGACTTAGCCCGGGCGCCGTTTATAACTATTACGAGAGCAAAGACGAGATCATTCAGGCCATTTGCAGAATGGGTGATGAGATGAATGCTAACCTATTCAACTTTGCAGGCTCTCAGGAATATGCCTCACCAATAGCTGCTTACAAAAGCGCACTCAGTTTATTTATTAATCAATATAAACACCCTTTATTCCAGACCAGTGTTCGCATGGACGCGATGTTTCTTGCAGAAGCTCTGCATAACTGTGATCTGGCAGATATCGGCGTCGGCAGCTATCACAAAATTCTCAACCAGATTATTCAAATGGTTGAGGACTCCCAGGAAAAGGGAGATATCGACAAAGAGCTGTCTGCCACAGCTGTCGCTCAGGTACTGTTCAGTCTGGTTCAGGGCATGAGCACTCAAATTATTATGACAGGCAGCAAAACGCTGGATATTGATGCCTATTTAAAAGCCACGCTGGCAACACTGGGTGGTGAACTTTTTAACAAGAGTTAATACAAGTAAATTTTACAAAAAATACTGGAACATGGAGTAAACAAATGGATAGTTTATTTAAACGTTTAGGTAACCGGTTTGAAGTTTTACCGGAAAAGTTCTTACGTGTTAAAAAGCGAATCTGGTTTGGCTTTTTACTAATCGTTGTCGCTGCGGTTCCCGGTGCAATGAAATTTGAAATGGATTTATCAGACGAGCAGTTCTTTAGCCAGACTGATGAAGTCCGTCAGGCCTATGATAAGTTTCGCAGTCAGTTTGGCGGAGATGACTCGGTATACATTGTCTACCGCGCTAAAGATGGTAATGTTTTTTCACAACAGTCGTTAAAAGCTGTGCATGATGCACAGGAAGAACTGCTGAATTACCGTTTAAAACTATCTCCTGAAGAAACCTCACCTCTAGACCACATGGTCGACATTACTTCCTTAATTAATGTTTCGTATCTCGAGCCATCAACCAATGCCCTGATTTCACGCCCTCTGGTCGGTCACAATATTCCGACTGACAAAGAAGCATTAAATTTACTTCGAAAAACTGCACTGAATCACCCGGATTACCCTCTGGTTTATGTTTCAAAAGATGGTGAATACGGCGCAATGTTAATCAGAACAGATTTTCGCACCAACAAACCTGAAAACACAGATTTTGAAAACCTTGGTGGTTTTGACTCTTCTTCACTTGACATCACCGCTATCAACAGTGATGAATTAATTGACGAAGAAATCGTAACGACGATGACCTCACCCACTTTTGATGAATATACTGTTTTTTATCATGCAATTGAAAAAATAATCAAGCAACCGCAATACGCATCAGCACTGGAATACTATCCAATTGGTGGAGCCGCGATCAATGCTTATATCAATGATATTATGCTGCCGCAAATTAATTTCTGGACCATGGTCAGCGTGATTTTAATTGCCGTTATTATGTGGGTGCTGTTCCGGTCTTTATCTGCCCTCGTCTGGCCATTAATGATTATTGGTTTGTCAGCATTTTTTATGGTTGCCACACTGGGCTATCTTGAAATCAGAATGAACATGATGATTAATGTCGTTGTACTTTTAATCCTTGCAATTGGAGTTGCAGATTCCATTCACATTTTATCCAGCTATATATTTTTCAGAAAGCAGGGAAAAGACCATAACGAATCATTAAAATTCACATTCAGAAAATCAGGTCTGGCGGTCACCATCACCAGCATAACAACCGGCACGGGCATGCTGGCACTGATGTTTGTACCTCTGATCCCAATTCAGTTATTTGGCTTTGCTTCTGCGCTTGGTGTGTTTTATGCCTTTGGTTTATCCATTGTTATGTTACCTCTGATGATTAACTTATGGGGCCCGATGAAAAAGAATCATCAGGCCAAAACAGAACATCATATTATTCAGGGACTGCTGCGAAAAATCGAACACTTGAGCCACATCAATCCCAAAATCAATATTTCTATTTTTACAGTGTTCACTGTCATATTGTTATATGGAGCCTCGCAAATTCAGGTTGATACTAACTTTATAAAACTGTTTAGTGAAAACACCTGGATGAGACAGGCACAGGAAACGGTTGAAGAAAAAATGGGCGGCACAATGGCGCTAGAAATAATGCTGAGCAGTAAAAAAGAAGAAGCATTATTGAACCCGGATGTATTAAACACCATTAATGAGTTACAACTATGGCTTGAAAATGACATGGCCGATGTCGTGGTAAAAACGAATTCGCTGGTAAATATTATCAAAGACTCATACCGCTCACTCAATGGTGGCCAGCAAGAATATTATAAAATTCCTCAGAACAAACAAGTGCTACAACAAACCCTGTTTATGTTCAGCAATGCCAACCCGAAAGACCGGGCTCTGTTAGTATCTGATGATTATCGTAAAACACATATTACCGTTGTCTTTAAAAACAGAGGCAGTAAAGAATACATGGTGTTATTTGATAAAATTCAGGGACATATTGATGAGGTTTTTGCGAAACATAAAGCAGCTGATTCCACGCTCAATATCACACCGACTGGCAGCATGGTGGTCATGATGCGCATCATTGACTATGTAAGCTGGTCACAGATCAATGGTTTTGGCATGGCGCTGCTTTCCATTTCTGTGATTTTGTTCCTGACATTCCGTTCTTTTCGTGTAGGACTGATAGCGCTATACCCCAACCTGCTACCCATCATTACTGTGTTTGGTATCATGGGTTACAGCGGTGTTGCGCTCGATACTGATACCTTACTGGTCGCACCAATGTTAATTGGCATTGTTGTCGATGACACCATTCATTTTCTAACCCACTACCGGGCATTGATGGAAGAACACGATGACTTTAATAAAGCCATTATCGGCAGTTTCAGAGAAGTCGGTCAGGCCATTACCTTTACCAGCATCATATTAGTCGGTGCATTTATATGCTTCACATTCCTGGATCACAACGGCCTGAAAAACTTTGGTATGCTGGCCTCGGTTGCAATGGCAACCGCGCTTGCCGGAGATTTATTATTACTGCCAGCGTTATTAAAAATAACAAAGACCCGTTTCCCTGGTGCAAAAAACAATACTGACATCAATACAGACCAAAAAACACAGACAGTGGCCGGTTAAAGGAGAAACCCATGTTGAAATCACTGAAATACACACTTATTATTTTTTCTTTGTTAAGCACCGGGCTGGCCAGAGCCAATACTGCAAGAGAAATCATGCAACGCTACATTGATCGCGATGACGGAAATTCGCAGTACTCGACATCTGTTATAGCAACCTGCCGCTACACCAGCAAAAACGGAAAAATAAAATGCGCTGAAAAACCACGCATAAAGAAACTCGAAGGCGCCCAGAAAGATTACGGCAAAAATGGCAAAGACAGCCGTTCGATTAATATTGTTTTAAAACCGGTTGCCGAAAATGGCATTGGTTTTTTACAGTTTGATTATGATGCCACCGATAAGGATTCCGATCAGTGGATGTATCTGTCCGCACTTGGAAAGGTAAAGCGACTGGTTTCAGGGAATGATGATGAGCCCAAATCAGGCACACTATTTGGCAGTGAAATAGCTTATGAGGATATCGAAAAAACACATATTGATGATTACGAATATCAATTATTAAAAGAAGAAAAATATCAGGGCCGTGACTGCTGGGTTATTGAATCCAAACCAAAGCCTGCACGAGCAAGAAAAAGTAATTATAGCAAATCAGTTTCCTGGATCGATAAGTCAACAGACCTTTTTTTACAGACGCAAATTTATGACCGCGCTGGGAAACCGGTTAAGCATATTGTAGCCAGTCAGCATGAAAAAATTGACAATATCTGGATAAGCAAACAACTCAATGTTAACAATTTGCAAAGCCGTCGCATAACGACCATGAAAACACAGAAGATTGTTATCAACCCTGCAATCAGTGATGAGCTCTTTACACAGCGCACACTCACAGACGGCGCTTACAGAACCAGACAATTGCTTAACCTGAGAAAGGGTTTATAAAAATACCATGCCTGTTTACTTATTCATTCTTCTCACAGCAGCCACGGTTTTTATTTCCTCCCCTCTGGCTGCTGGCTTTGATGATTTTCAAACACCTGCCTTTGATGCCAGCTCACTCGATTCTGCACCAGAGCCACCAAGTAACTGGAAAAATACTCTCTCATATTCCAATGCTGCTAATGATCAGTCAGACACAATCATTAACCATTTAAGCTGGCGCCTGCAGTGGGAAGGTCTTCAAGGTGAAAATAATTACTGGGTAATTGATACCAAACTACGCGCTTTTAACCGACTGGATATTCAACATGATGGCAATAGCACTGTTGATTATGACCTGAATTTAAATTCTCTCTATCTGCAAAAAAGTTTTGAACAAATAAGTTTAAAAGCAGGTTATCAGACAGTTACTCTGGGCTTTATAGATTATATCAATGTGAGCAATGTATTTACGCCTCAGGATTACACCGAAGCTGTCTTTACCTCGCCGGAAGATTCGCGCATCGGCCAGCCTGTTATCAATATGACCTGGTATCATGACAGTCAACAGATCGATATTTATTTAAACCTGGCTCCGGCTAAAAACACTTACCCTGCTCACAGTCTGGTACAGACACTTGCTGAGAATCTCGGTAATAATAATTTCACATTACAGGATGCCCTGCCAGATGCACTTGATAAACCTGAATTATTATTAAAACTCCAGTCACAAAATGGTAATCACGATTATCAGCTGGTCATCGCCAGCTTGTTACAGAACGATCCGTCCCTAGAACCGGTATCCATATCACCTGCAGTTGTCTTCAGTGCTGAATACCCCCGCTATAACCTGTTAGCTGGTGCATACAGTTTCACTCAGGAAAATCACCAGTTTAAATTTGAAGCCAGTGTTAAAAACGACGTAAAACCTGCAGATACCAACAACCTGAAAACCGATGAATCCACCATTGCGCTGGGCTGGGAATATAATGCGAACGACAGTTATACCCTGACACTGGAAACATCAAAGCTTTTTCGTAATTTACCGATCACGATCCCGAGTTCCATAGAAACAGAGTTTAGTCAGAGCGCATTAAGCTGGCGGAAAAATTTTCTTAACGAAACACTCACCGCTAATTTATTTCTGGGCTCTGTGAATCCTGGTCATATTGAAATCAGCAGCCTGAGCATCAGCTATACCCCTGCCGATGACTGGGTTTTAGAACTCATTTTTACAGAAGTGAAAGCAGAAGAGCCTCAAACCAGCCTGTTCAACTCAAATACACTGATTAAGGCGAGCACGTACTGGTAGCATATTTGCTCAACACTGGCGATTTGTTTGATTTCTATAAAATTTACAATCATAAAATTCTTATTGAAGCCTTAAATTTGGACAATCTTTACCCTCTATAATCATGTATTTTATAATATTGTAAGTTAATAATATATTATAAGTCATTGATATTATTGATATACCAATTAAACCCTTATTAATAAGGGTGTAAAAAAATCAGACAAGCCGCTATATTAGAGCCCTCTAATTTACTGACTTGGCAATTTTTATAATGAAAATATTAAATATTTCTGTGTTTATACTGATGCTACTGGCTTCTGGACTGAGCATAGCAAGCGATAATTTCCCGGGTCGCGCAGAATTCCCTACTGTTGCTACTTATGAAAAAAAGGATTTATTTAATAACTTTAAAGATGTCATCATCGTTGATACACGCTCACAATATGAGTATGAAACTTTGAGTATTAATGGCGCGGTAAATATTCCGGTAAGCAGCAAAACTTTTGTTAAAGAAGTGAAGATGCTGAGAAACAAAAGCCTGAAACCAATTGTGTTTTACTGCAATGGCCGCAGCTGTTACAAATCTTACAAAGCTGCAAAGCGCGCCAGTCGCGTTGGCATTAAAAACACGTTTGCCTATGATGCAGGTATGTTTGAATGGGCCAAAACATTTCCAGAGAAATCAACATTACTGGGAAAAAGTCCGATCAACCCGGCTAACATCATTACCGGTGATAAATACAAAAAACATCTGATTTCTCCAAAGTCATTTGGTCAAATTGCGTTTAATGATAAGAATGACAGTCTGGTTCTTGATATCCGTGACAGTCAGCAACGTGCAGCCGGTATCGGTCTTTTTCTTGGTAAAGAAAGATGGGCAAGCATTGAAAACCCTTCTAAAATCAAAAGCTATATTGAAAAAGCCAAAGCTAGCAAACAGCCGATTTATATTTATGATGAAGTTGGTAAACAGGTTCGCTGGCTACAGTACGCACTGGAAGAGCAGAATGTTAAAAACTATTTTTTTATGGATAAAGGCGCAAAAGGTTATATAGAGAATGTAGTTTACAATCGTTAAAAATAAAAAGGCTGATATTCTATCAGCCTTTTTTTATTGCAGCCTGTCTGTCCTGAAAAAATATACCCCAGTTCCAGCTTGGCAATATTTCCAAATTTTCCAAAGCGTAAGTTTCGACTTTCATATCAGGCAGTGTCAATATCATACAACTATGATTAAAAAGAGAACTGCCCGGGTTAATAACCAGTGTGTCTCCTATCCATTCTGAAAAGACCTGATGCGTGTGGCCGACAATAAGCACATCGTAGTTAAAATCTTTTAGTTCTTTTTCCCAGTATTGCTTCTGTTCCTGTAGTAGCACTCCCTCTTTATCCAGTAACTTAATGCCTCCATGTTGATTCTCCGGTGGACTGGCATGAACGAGATACAGACTTCTGTTCTCGAATTCCAGACTTTGTGCAACAGGTAAAGCAGCAAGGAATTCAAGCAGTTCGGCATCATACATGTCTGTCAATTCAGGTGATGTGGTTTCATCATGATTTCCAGACACTAACAGGCATTCATTTTGTTTCAGTAATTCAATTGTCTGTATCAGGTTATCTTCACCATAACCGGCAATGTCTCCGGCACAGATAATCATATCCACTTTTTCTGCTTTAAATATATCAAAAGCAGCCTTCAATGGTTTAATGGCTGAATGTACATCACTAACAATACCTATTCGTGTTGTCATTGCAGGTTTTTATCTCCCTTCATTAAGATGTCTGTGGCGATCATGCTGTTAAAGGTTTTTCAGCACCGCACTTCCAGCAAGCTGTAAACTTGGCATCATGTAACTCACCACATTGCTGACATGTCCATGGTGATATATTCTTTGTATCCGATACCAAAGCTGATTTAATCAGCTGCTCAACTTCATACAGCTGAGAATCTTCAGTTATCCAAAGTTCAGGCCATACCTCATTAACAGGAACTTCTCCCGCCAGCGCATAAATTAAATCATTTTTTATGAAGCAATTAATTGAGGCAGAATCCAGAGTATTTTTGAGATGATAAATCAGTATTCGATCATCAGAGGAATAAACTTTTTTCATTGATTCTGGCCATCCGTATCATTCGACTTTTCAGATAGTTTATCCGGTGGCTTACCAAAATATCTCAGTGCACTGGCTGAACCAATAACAAACAGCAATGCCAGTACCAGTACCATCCAGAAAACCTTCATATAGCCCTCCTTAAAACAAACTGATATTTTATTTCTCGAAGATCATAAATTAGGTTAAACTTAACAGAAATAACCATACTGAGGATAGTAATTTTGACTGCACTAAACAATATAAGTCGTACATTATTAAAACTGACTCTGCCCGTTTTTGTATTGAGTTTATATGCTTGTGCCAGCAAGCCTCCGCCATCTAATGATTATGGATCAGATGAACCGGTTATTGTCGGCAGTGAAAATGTTGCAGAACCGTATGAGCCACCTGTTTCACAGATTAACGAGCCCTACGAACCAGAACCTGCAATGGAACCTGCAACTGATATGGCAATGAATGAAGAGTCTTCTGGCATTGTACCACCAGCTGAAGATACAACCATGATGGAGCCACCTGCAGAAACCATTATGGAAGAGCCAGCCATGCAAGAACCGGTAATGGCCAGCGCAATTAACGCAACACCTGCTGATCATTTTGCCGTGCAGATAGTTGCTGCCAGCTCTGCTGACAACCTGATTGCTTTTGCCAATAAACATGGCCTGTCTGCTGACTTAACAACTCAGATAACTGTTAATGGTAAAGAATGGCATGTTCTTTTACTGGGCACATACCAGACCCTGGCTGAAGCAAAAGAAGCACTGGCAGGTGTGGAAGGTAGATTTAATACTTCTCCATGGATCAGAAAAGTAGGTTCACTTCAATAAAAAAGTCTGCTTAACAAAGATGAGAATATAATCTCATCTTTGTTTTATCTGACGTCCAAATCCTGCTGAGTTCATAAAAAGAAATCGTCCTTTTGGGCACTGTCTCTCTTCAGCACACAACCTTTATTCCTATGCAATCCAGGTAGCAAAATTAATCTGAACAAGCTATAAATAAACAATCATCTTAAAACCACATCTCACATAACGAGCATCTAGCTCTCAACAATGCTCCGTTCTTTACAAATTTCTGGCCATCTGTTTCATAAGAATTCAAAAAACTGGATTAATACCGACCACCTGTTTTATTAATATAATTAGATAATTCCTGAGACTCCGAATTCATTCGCATCAGGTTCATATGCGTTAAACGGAACAAGCCTCGCATCACCTTATAAACCACTACCGCATGTTCAGCCAGCAGGCTCTCAAAATCCTGTGGATCTAATGTATAAACCGTTGAATTACCACTCGATCTCAGACTGGCCTGACGCGGTGCTCTGTCTACAAATGCACGCGTACCGGCACATTCACCTACCTTCATTTTATAAACATCGATTTCACGACCATCGACCATGCTGCTTACAATGAGTTTTCCTGCAGTAAGAATGAATAAATGATTATCTGCGGCACCCTCTTTAACCAGATATTCTCCATCTGATAACTGATGAACCTTCATTACACCGGTCAAGATATGACATTCATCTTTACCTAGCTCCTGTCCCAGTACAGAATCTATTACCGCTTCACAACTGGCTGCTTCAGTCATTGTATCTATCTCCAATTATATAAATCATTACTAATGTATAGTGCTTATATTTTTATATTTCTCAAATTTATGGTGCTAGTCGTTCATATTGCCAGTTATCATTCTCCTGAGTATAGAAAAAACAGTCATGCAAACGACTTTCCCTTGCCTGCCAGAACTCAAAGTTAAGCGGAACCACACGATACCCCCCCCAGAAATCAGGCAGTGGTACCTCGCCATCCGAGAATTTATGCTTCATCTGCTCCAGCATGGTATCCAGCAATGCTCTGGTCTTGATGACTTTACTCTGATGAGATGCCCATGCCCCAAGCTGACTACCCCGAGGGCGGGTAGAAAAGTATTTGAGAGAATCTGCAGTAGAAATTTTCTCCGCAACACCAGTGATTTTCACTTGTCTGCCCAGCGCTTGCCATGGAAATAACAAACTGACGTTTGCATTATGTTCGATATGTTCTGCTTTTCGACTTGAATAGTTAGTAAAAAACACAAACCCTTTTTCATCAAAAAGCTTTAACAATACCATTCGTTGCCATGGGCGATTTTCTGAATCAACCGTTGCCAGACTCATTGCCGTTGGTTCAGCAATATCGCTATCAAGCGTGGTCTGATACCAGCTTTCAAACTGTTTAAAAGGACTGTGAGACAGATCATCAGATGAGAGTCCCTCATTCATAAACTGGCTGCGTAAATAATCGGCTTTCATTTTCATCTTTATCATTAAAACTATCTGCTAATTATAGTGACTATATAATTTTATGTTATTGATAAATATCAGGCTTGCTTATATTCATATAAAAATACAGGCCTGATTTTTATAATGCTTTAATAAAAAATATCA
>Ga0316205_10003585_pt1 | contig 14521 bp, 15 predicted proteins | sample 3monthpyrite_MG_FD_204941 | JGI IMG/M metagenome (GOLD analysis project Ga0316205, IMG submission 204941) | Microbial mat bacterial communities from mineral coupon in-situ incubated in ocean water Damariscotta River, Maine, United States -... | ecosystem: Environmental > Aquatic > Marine >... | reverse complement strand
AAAAAGGCACTGACGCTAGCGCCAAACGAACCAACTGCTCTGTGGCTTGTCGGAATAGGCTATGCAGAAATCGACGATTTTCAACGAGCGCTACATTACTGGGAGAAACTTTTGCCTCTGGTAGCATCTGACTCTATGTCGAAACAAAAAGTTGAAGAATTAATTCTCTTCGCTAACCAGAAATTAGGAAAGGCGACTAAACCAGCCGAGCCACAAGTCGCATCCGTTAGTAAAGCATCAATCCAGTTACAGGTTTCTTTATCGCCAGAATTAAAACAAAAAGTCTCTCCAGAAGACATGGTCTTTATTTTTGCCCGTGCCGTTAATGGACCAAGGATTCCACTTGCCGCGATTCGTAAACAGGTGAAGGATTTGCCTGCAAGCGTAACACTGGATGATAGTCGCGCTATGCAACCTCAATTTCGTATATCACAATTTCCTCAGGTACTGGTAGGCGCGCGTATTTCTAAATCGGGTAATCCAGTGGCTTCGGCCGGTGATTTCTATGGTGAAATTTCTCCAGTGACGCCAACTGAGCAGCCCAGACTTAAAATAGAAATCAACAAAGTCGTCCAATAGATACACAGAGTTGATCTGTATCAATAATTCCACAAAGTATTTTTGGCAGACTACCCTTCCGCATTGACAACCGGAAGGGACAGTGAACAAGGACGCTAGCCAACAAATAAAATCCAGATGCGATGATGTCCTTACCAGATTCGCGGTAATAGTTATATTAACCTGACAAATCGTTGTACTTTGCGTTGTCGGTTTTGCCCTAAATTCAATCACCAATGGGATGTTCAATCCTACTCTCTACGACTAAATCATGAACCAGGTGTTGAAGAGGTAATCAATGCGCTTGGTGATGTAACAAAATATAAGGAAATTGTCTTCTGTGGCTTAGGTGAGCCAACATTGCGCCTTGACGCCATACTAGGAATTACCAAAAGATTAAAAAAAGAGCCATGTTTTATCAGGCTGAATACAGATGGTCTGGCTAACTACATTTATCAAAGAGATATTACAAAAGATCTTGCCCTGCTGATTGATGCAGTTTCTGTTTCGTTAAACGCACATAACGAATCAGTTTATGATGCTCAGTGCCGACCACCAGATAAACATATGCGTAATGAAGTCATCGATTTTATCCGTGCGGCCAAAAACAACATTTCCGATGTCACATTGACCGCAATTGAAGGTTTACCTGGGGTAGATATTGATGCATGTCAAAAACAGGCGAATGAATTAGGTGTAAAATTCAGAAAACGTTTTCTGGACCAGGTTGGCTAATATGACTTCCTGTACATCAACAATATCCTGGTTAATTAGTACATGAAAATATCACTTGGACCCATCCAATATTACTGGCCTGCTGATAAAATCAAGAAATTTTATCGGCAAGTAGTCGATTGGCCAGTTGATATTGTTTATCTTGGTGAAATTGTATGTTCCAAACGTGAGGAATTGAACTTACTCGACTGGCAGTATATTGCCGATATGCTTTCCGAGGCGGGTAAAGAGGTCGTTTTATCATCACTGGCTGAACTGGATAGTGAAGAAGAGCTGAATGCCTTACAACATATTTGCGATAATGGAGATTACAAAGTCGAAGCAAATAATAGTGCTGCGATACGCCTTGCAGATGGACGGCCTTTTGTGATTGGACCACATCTTAAAAATAGCAATCATAATTTTTTTCAAAAAATACAAAGCAATGGCGCAGTACGCTGGGTGATGCCTGTTGATTACTCCGCAGCTAGACTGCATCTACTGCAGAAAAAACGTCCGAAAAATTTACAAACAGAAATATTTGTTTATGGCGAACTACCCTTGTCATTTTCCAAAAATTGTTTTACAGCGCAGGCACATCACCTGACCAATGAACATTGCCAGCTGGTTTGTAAAAAATATAATGAAGGCATGAAGATGCGAACGGATGACGTCGAAGATCCGATGATTATTAATGGATTGCAGATTCAGTCTGGTATGCGTTGCAACCTTATTAATGAAATCGAAAATCTCAAATTAATTGGGATTGATGCGGTTCGTATATCACCACAGATTAATCAAACTCAGGATGTGATTGAACAGTTCTTACAAGCGATTCAAACGGGTAAAGTGGATAGTGTTTTTTTTGAATCAGGCAAGTGGTGTAATGAATACTGGTATGATGAAGCTTATGGTGAAAGGCGTATTATTTAGGATATTTTGTCACCTAAAGTTGCTATATTGCTAATAAGTGAATCAGCCGTTTTCTGATCCGGATTGCCAACCGCGATAACACTATTGTTTACAATCAGTGCTGGATAACTGCTTAAATTATGTTTTTTGGATAATGATTCTCCTTCTGTATGTTCCAGATCATGTACTTCGAGTTCAATCCCATGCTGTATACACGCATCATTCCATATCTTTTCGGTTTCCTTACATCCAGAATAGGGGCCCGCTAAAACAAGTTGAACTTTCATGTTATTCCCTTGTGGTTCACAACGATGCCTATCGTAATGACATCAAATTATGCTAGTCTTTGATCGAGGTCAAGTTTGCTAGTTATTCAAATAAAAAATTAGAATATATGGAATCCAACAGAATTGTTTTAGATGAACTTCGTCATGTGTATTTATTTGACTCTTTGACGGAATTACAGCTTGAACAGATTATGCAATCGGCCCATTTAAATAACTATGCTGCAAAATCTCCTCTCTTTGAAGCCGGTTCTGATGCGGAACGTTTCTATCTGGTGCGTAAAGGCCAAATAAAGTTATTCAGTATTTCTGCTGATGGTGATGAGAAGGTGGTTGAAATTATTTACCCACATCAGTCATTTGCTGAAGCCATCATGTTCATGAAAATAAAGAAGTACCCAGTTAGTGCTGAAGCGATTATAGATAGTGAAGTTTATAGCTTTGATATGAAAGTATTCCAGCAATTACTTCATGGTTCATTAGAAACTTGTTTTCATTTAATGGCCAGTATGAGCCAAAGACTGCATTCACGAATAGATGATATTAATAATCTTACTCTGCATAATGCAACCTATCGGCTTGTTATTTATTTACTCGAACAACTCCCCCCTGATGCAATTACATTATCCGAAATTCATTTAAGTACACCAAAAAGTATAATAGCGTCTCGTTTATCTATTAAGCCGGAAACGTTTTCAAGGATACTGACACGCCTGGCATCAAAAGGATTAATTTCAGTTAATGGAAATGACATTACCTTGCTAGATGTCGCTGGGTTACGTGAAATCCTTTAAGAAAAGAATTCTTATCTGCCAGTATATTTACATCTATGTTCCATAGAAAGATTGATAAAAATATATCGATAAAATGATTTATTATAAATTATAGCCATATTATGTTTACGTGCGATTATTCAACTGGTTTTTTCTTGTGGCCACCATGATTGACCGGAGCTTCTTTCTTTTGGGTGATGAGCGACTTCCTATAGCTATTATCAATCAGAGTAAATAGTGAGATACGCTTGCCATTACAGTCATTAATAAACATATCCTGTAAGTTTTTTCCTGATGGGTCAAAAACAAATTCAAAATTAGGGTTTTCACTATCGTACCAGACGCGATCTCTAAACCCCGAAAGATTACAATAGATAAAATTGGTGAAACGATGTTTGAGTTCGAGGCGCAAGTTGCCTCTATTGTCAAAGACAACAATGGCTGTTCCGGGTAGTCCATCATTGGATAAGCCTACAAATACAGTATTATCAGCTGAGGCAAATACATCGTCATAAGCTATATTTCGATACTGCGCTTGCAGAGTGTCTTTGCTATGAATTTTCAGGGTGAATTCTGGAAATGTTTGATTTCTTATTGCATCAGTTGTTAATGTTAGTTGAATGTCACCAAAGCTTTTGATTTCATTTGTACTTTTTTTTTCATATTTCCATGTTTCTCCCATGGCAGGAGTTATTAATACACTTGTTATCAGAAAGAAACTTGTGAAGTAATTACATAATGTTGCTAAAAAAGAATCTCTGAGATTAATCATAGTCAGTACATGAAAACATAAAAAAATGAAATTAGAATAGTATGAATAGTACTTGATGCCTGTGTTGAGTTAAATAGAAAAGTTTAAATATAATGATGAAATGCATTGGCCATTAATTTTAGGGCTCAGGTTTCTGATGGATGGTGAAATATCTTTTAATTAATAAAATGTACACTAGCAGAGAAAGAGAAATTAATAAAACACGGTCTAACTATTTTGATAGCTTTAAGCTTTCTAAAGCCGATAACAATGTTCAGTAAATGTCGTAATATCACCAGTTTTTGAATATAGTGCTACCCACATTGAATTTAATATCTATGGCTACTATGCTATACGAGTGCTATATCCATTGAGGGGTAACGGGTTTTTAATACTCTAATTCTGGAAATTGATATCAACCAATCAACTATCTGTCCAGTAAACATCTTTTAAACGAGTCATCAAACTTCTTTCCTTGTATGAATTTTTAATTGATTAACAAACAATAATATAAGAAAAAACTAACTTAAAAATTTTATTGTGTAGTTATACAGTGTTTCTTTTGGAACTTGACGTACATCAAGGAAACCATTTTGTAAGAAAGGATAATCAATCTCCACACTGTCGCATATGAGACACATTTGTTTTTTTACTATTTCTAACTAAAAAAATACTTTAAGGAGGAGGGAGAGTGAAAATCAATTATTTACTCCCACTGATATTAGTCAGTAGCAGTATATTTTTCGTTGCTTGTACCAAGGAACAGGACAATAGTCCCGGTGTATCAATAAAAACCACAACATCAAAACCATCAGATGAAGCAAAGGGTGAGGTTATAACGGTAGATCCCAAGCTGGCAGCGAAAGGCAAGGAGGTCTACGATCAAAACTGCATTTTCTGTCACCAGGCTGATGCAATTGGCAAGCCGGGTTTTGCACCCTCATTGACGAATAAAGAGCTACTTAGTGTTTCTTCCGACAAGTTTCTTATGGGGACTATTCGTGATGGTCGCGCTGGAACAGGCATGCCACCATTCGCCCATTTAGGCCGAAAGGATGTTGAAGCCATTGTGGCTTACTTGCGTTCACATACCCATGATCCCAATAAATCGGCACTGGTTGATGCCCAGCCAGCCAGTCAAGGTGACCCACGTTTGGGGCGATTCTGGTTTGATCAAATCTGCGCTACCTGTCATGGCCCAAATGGTGATGGTTACGCCGCAGGTGGTACAGGTACTGCGATTGGTAAAGCCGGATTCCTGGATAAAGCGACTGATGGTTTTTTACGTGAGACGATTAAAGTGGGACGTACCAATACTCGCATGATTGGTTACAGCGGCCCGGAAGCCATGGCCAATCTTTCTGATAGCGAGATCGATGACATTATCGCCTACCTGCGTACCGTACCAAGCAAGAGTTAATAGAGGATAATATTAATGAAACGTTTTAAAATTTCACGACGCGACTTTTTAAAAAGTAGCAGTTTTATCACCGGTTCAGCAGCAGCGACAGGTTTGTATGTAGCGGACAATCCTGAGCTGGAAGCAGCGACATCTAAAGAAGAAACTACGGGTCGCACAACGGCCATCGCACAATGTCCTTATTGCGGGGTAGGTTGCGGAACCATTATTCAGGCAGAAAATGGAAAAATTGTCTCCATGCGACCTGATAAAGATCACCCGACTAACTATGGCCTGCAATGTATTAAAGGTTTAACTGCCGCAGAACCTATCTATGTTGATCGTATGGAAGGCGAACCTTACGTCCGTAAAGATGTGTGGGAAGAATGGAATAAACCAGGCCATGGTGATCTGGACTATGTTAGTAAAACCAAAAATTCATTTGATGAGGAACATTTTGTACGTGTGCCCTATCACGATGCAGAAGAAATGGTGGCCCACAAGACAGCCCATCTAGCTAAAAAGTATGGTGGTAACTCAATCAGTTTGTATGGTTCAGGTCAGCTTACAATGGAAGGTCAGTACCTAGAAAATCTGTTTATGAAAGGAGTTCTGGGTTCTAATACCATTGAAGCCAATGCACGCATGTGTATGACCTCTGCTGTAACGGGTTATTTTGCAACACTGGGTTCAGATACGCCTCCACTCGCCTATGAAGACATCGAGTTGACTGACATGATTATGCATTTTGGGCATAACGCCCGTGAATCGCATCCAATTATTTTCTGGCGCGCTGCGGATCATAAGCGTAAAAATGATATCCCTACCGTAGTAGTTGACCCACGTTTAACCGGTACGGTTAAAGGATACAATGACATTAATCCAGATAAATCGGTGCATGTACCGATTCTAAATGGTGACATCAGCTTCCTTAATTCCATCGCCCATGTTTTGTTAAAAGACCATCCCGATGTTATTGACTGGAAATTCCTCAAGGCACATACCTCGGGTTGGAAGGAATATACCAATGGGGTGATAAAAGACTACAGTCCGGAACAGGTGCAGGATCGCATGGGTGGTAAAAACCACGATGTTTCACCCGAGCTGATCCGCAAAGTAGCGGTGATGTTTGCCGACGCAACACGTAAACGTCTGGAAAGAAGTAAAGGCAAGCAGGAAGGCAAAGGTTACGGTGGCGTCATTATTATGTGGGGCATTGGTTATAACCAGCATATTCATGGTCAGCATAATGTCATTTCCATTGTTAATCTCTTAACCCTGACGGGCAATCTTGCTAAACCTGGTTGTGGTCCATTCTCCATGACCGGCCAGCCCAATGCGATGGGTGAACGCTTCACTGGCGGTTTGACCGGACGCTTACCTTTTAACCAACCATTGAAAAATGCAAAGCACCGCAAACACATGGCCAAACAATGGCGTGTGCCGGAGAAAAATCTGATTACTGCCATGAATTCCAAAAACCCGGGATACGCAGTAGGCATGATGGAACGGGCATTAAAAGATGAAGTTAAAGCCATGTTCCTGGTTTATGCCACGCACATTGATTTACCGGATCAACACAAATTGGTGCGCCCGGCATTAATGAAAACGTTCAATGTGGTTCAGGAAATTTATCGTCACGCACCAAATAATTTGTTTGCCGATGTGATTTTCCCAGCCGCAACCTGGGGTGAAGTCAGTGGTGTATATATAAGCTCCGAGCGTCGTATTAACCGCTGCGAAAAGGCAGCACAGGCACCTCCCGGTTGTCGACCAGATATGGATATGGTGATCGATAAGGGAAAAGCAATTGCCAAGCTACTCGGCATGGATGGAGACAAAATATTCCCATGGAAACGTGGCAAGGATGGTGAATATAATTCAGAAGAAATTTTCCGGGATGTAGTTGAAGCCTCAGCGGGAACTGATACCGATCTTACCGGTATGCTGGAAGTGGAAAAAATAGATGGTAAAGGCCTTTATGAACAACTGCGTGATTTACGTGGCATCCAGTGGCCAGCACCCAGTTATGAAATTGCCAAGGCGGGTGGTACTAAACGTCGCTTTATGATGCAGGAAGGCGTATGGGAGAATAAACCTTACGGTTATTTCCGCACTAAGGATGGCAAAGTGCATATGAAACTTTGTAAGCAGGATTATTCCAGACGCGAAGAAATTACTAAAAAGCTCATGGAGTTTGGAGACAAAGAAGGTGTTTATACCATCGACAATATTCCATTGATCAAACAGGCCCGTGATATGGGTTTAACACCGGACTTGCCCGATGAAAACCAACGTGGTCAAAGTTGGGACAAGGTACCAAAGGATAAATTTCCTTATTGGCTTGGTCTCGGTGTCGTGTATGAACATTTCCATACCGCCAAGTCAAATCGTAGTCCAACTACGAGGCGTCTGGTTCCTGAAATGTATGTGGAAATGCATCCGGAAGATGCCAGCGAACTGGGTATTAAGGACGGAGATAAAGTTAAGCTGATTACACGTCGCGGTGAATTCCAGGCCAAGGCACAAGTGGGAACCAATAGCCTGGTTAAACCAGCACGTAACAGTGTGCCTCGTGGCTATATGTTTAGCCCCTGGAATTTATCTGTTGCTGACAGTGCAGATCCGAAGAAGAACAAATGGCTGGTGAATGGTGTATCCAGTCGTGTTTGGGATCCTGTGTCAGGACAGGTGGATTTCAAGAAACTGGCGTGTCGAATCGAAAAAGTCTGATAAAAAAGGATAAGTGACGGGTGACATGTGACATGTGACGAGAAACACGGGAAAGTATTTGGTGTTACCCTCGTAACTTGTCACTCGTAACTTAATTTAATGAAACGTCGTACTTTTGTTCAAACATTAATTGCTGCGGGTATTGTTACTTTTACGGCCAGTGAAGGGCAAGCCGCGCGTCAACAACCATCAATACGCTTTTTACGACCACCGGGATCACTCAGTGAATCAGATTTTATTTCCCGATGTATACGTTGTGGAAAGTGCGGCGAGGTTTGCCCCAACCGCTGTATTCAATACTTTGATTTACAAAATGGTGTGTCTTCAATGGATACACCATTTATTATTCCTCGAGAACAGGCCTGTATACTTTGCATGAAATGTGGTGAAATCTGTCCCAGTGGTGCGATACAACCATTTGAGCGTGAAATGAATGCGATTATCGATAACGTGAAAATGGGCAAGGCAAGAGTCGACACAAATTTATGTTTGTCGTACCAGGGTAAGACCTGTGGTGTATGTTACCGGGCCTGTCCGTTACAGGACGTTGCGATTAAAACGGGTATGCTTGAACAACCTCACGTACTCGAAGCCTGTGTTGGCTGTGGTTTATGTGAACGATCCTGTATCCAGATTCCTCAGGCGATTCGCATCATACCGAATCACGACAGGGCGATAGTATGAAATCAACCGTTGTAATATTGCAGCGACATTTAAACAAGTTACGCTGGGGTGTTTTGACAGTCGTATTCGGTATGTTGGTACTTTTACCGTTTTTGCATTTATACCAGACGTATGAAGCGGCGCATGCGTATGATTTATTATTACCGGGTGAAAAGAGCGTATCAGATAGTATGGAATGGTTAACCAGTCCGTTTATCAATGACCCAGTAGAAGACCTCAATAAGTTAAAAGGTACAACCTGGTCCGCCACATTTTTTGGTCTGAAACTTAGCGATCCCCTTGCTGTCGTTGGACAAATATCAGCGGGCAAGATTATCTATTTACCTTTTCTTCTTACTGCGTTAATTCCCGTTTTATTAACTATTTTATTCGGCCGGTTTTACTGTGGCTGGATCTGTCCGGCAACCTTTATATATGAATTAAATGATAGTCTGGCGACCTGGTTGAGAAAAGCGGGTCTCCCGGTCAGTCGACGTAAACTGGATTTTAGATTGAAATATCTTGTGTTGGGTATGGGAATTGTGATTTCGGCTTTTAGCGGGATAATTGTTTTTGCTGCGATGTATCCCCCCGCGATCATTGGTCGTGAAATTTACTATGCTATTGCACTGGATGGCTTTGGTGCAGGTATGGTGTTTTTTCTCATGACGCTGTTGTTTGATCTTATGGTGAGCCGCCGGGGATTTTGTCGATATGTTTGTCCGGGTGGTGCGTTGTATTCTTTACTGGGCCGCTTTCGCATTCTACGAATCAAGCGAGATGCAACACAGTGTAATGATTGCGCCAAGTGTAATGTCGTTTGTCAGTTTGGTCTGAATCCACTACGTGATAATTTTAGCCAGGAATGTAATAACTGTACGGCTTGTATCGCAGTTTGCCCTACCGACGCACTGAGCTTTACTGTAAATGTTAAAGACCTTGACTATCAGGGGCCGGGACATCTGGGCCATAACTATCGTCAGAAACAAAGTAAACAGTCCAAGCAGGCCAGGTAATGAAGCGACGAAGCTTTATGCAAAAAATTGCGCTTAGTATCGGTGTGTTGGGCTTTAGTGCATTACCCTTTGGGCTATCACGATTGTTTTATCCAAAAATTAAGGCGGCGCCACATCAGCGGATTCCATTACCCGGTGCATTAGCAGATGAGCAGGCGTTTATTGAAGCCTGTATCGGCTGCGGTATGTGTGGGGAAGTGTGTCCACCAAGGTGTGTTTTATTTTATAAACATGATGGTGCGACACATTCCAATACGCCCTATATCGATCCTGCGCGCAAAGGTTGTATTTTATGTGGATATTGTATGGACGTTTGTCCGACCGATGCTCTCACGGGAACACCGATACGCGAAGTGGATATGGGGTTAGCACAAATTGATCGTGCTGCGTGTTATCCCTGGGTTGATAGAGGTGTTTGTGGTGCCTGTGTTAGTGTTTGCCCGCTTGGTGATGGCGCAATCGATTTTGAGTTTGGTAATTTTTATCGACCGGTTGTACAGGATGGATGTGTTGGTTGCGGCCTGTGTGTTGAAGTTTGTCCGGAACCCAGTTTACCGATCAAAATCGTCAAGCGCCTGGAAGGGAAAGTGGCCAAACACGACGTAGCTAGTGAAAAAATTGAACAGCCTTTACCGTTTTAAAATATGAATACACAAGTTGGTTTGGTTTATGATAATTAATCTTTCTGGAAATTCAGTAAAATGGAACAGAGTTTTTATTTTTTCTTTTATATTGTTTTTAACTTCAGGTAGCTTTTCTATTTGTATGGCACACCATGTGCTGGGTCGACCCGCATATAGTCTAAGTGCAGATTCCAATACTCCGCCGAGTATGCAAGTGGAAACTCAAATTGGAGAATATTTCGTCACTTATATGGCATTCCCCGCGTTTCCAAAACCAAATGAAAATGGACGTGTCAATTTATATGTGGCGCGTATAGATAACGGTAGCAGTTTCGATGGCAAAGTTACTTTTAAAATCAAAGATGATAGCTGGTTCAGTGATAATGAGGAAATCTTAGGCGAACAGAATATTGATGATGGCGTCTATCGGCAGGGATTTGTTTTTCAGAAGGCCGGAAACTATATTGTCACGGCTGAATTCGAGTCAGAAGGCGAACCTTATATCATTGACTTCCCATTACGTATTGGTGACCCGTCATCAATTGGTCCAATTGGTATTGCTGTCGCTATAATTTTGCTGGTGATTATTGGCGTGAATATTACTCAACGTAAACGCTTACATCGTTTAAAAGCAGAGCAACATCATTCCGATAATGGAATACCTAAGGAATAAACGGTATGTATGATTTTTTAGTAGAAAAGATAAACCGTTTAATTTATGTACCAACTGAGGGCATGGTACATCCTGGTTTGTCAGCCGGCTGGGTGATTGTTGCCGTTGTCGCCATGCTGATGATCAGCCTTAGTTTAAGCCTACTGTCCCCGGTTATGGGTGGGCAGATTAAAAGTATTAGTCTGTCACAATGGCCACTGGTTAAAAGGATACTAAATCCCGTTCTTACCAGACCATGGATATTATCCGCATTAAGAGTATTCACTGCATGTGTTTTTCTGCTGGTTATTTATGCAGGCCTGTTTGGTACCCCTATACCTGAACGCAATATTGCGACTGTCCTGACCTGGACTGTTTGGTGGTCTGCGGTGATTGCCAGTGTCTTTTTTGTTGGTTCTGCCTGGTGTGCAATATGTCCCTGGGATGCGATTTCAACATGGCTGGTACGCCGTCGTTTATGGAAAAGAGGCCGTATTGAAAATAGTTTAAATATACGTGTGCCGAAAATTTTTCGCTCAGTCTGGCCGGCCTTATTTATGTTTGTTGCTTTAACCTGGCTTGAACTGGGAGCTGGTGTAACGACGAGTCCGTATGCGACGGCGTTGATGGCTTTATTAATGGTCGTTCTGGCAACGGTTTCGCTTGCAGTCTATGAACGTAAGGCATTTTGTCGTTACTTTTGTGCTGTTGGTCGCACCATTGGCGCTTACAGCGCCATGTCGCCGATTGCATTACGATCTATCGATGAACAAACCTGTGCAGAGTGTAAAACACTCGAGTGCTACTACGGTACTGATGATGTAGAGCCGTGTCCCACTTACCTTGTCCTGGGACGCATCGAGCAAAATACCTATTGTACTTCTTGTGGTACATGCGCAAAGAGTTGCCCTAAAGAGAATGTAAGTTGGCGCCTGAGACCCGTAGGTGATGAAATAATCCGCGCTTCGCGTCCGCATTGGGATGAGGCCTGGTTTATTCTAGGTTTACTGTCGTTGACGTTATTTCATGGTTTTACCATGATGCCTTATTGGGAAGGCTGGATGCGACAACTGGCTTACGTGTTGGGTGATTCAGGACAGTTACTCATCAGCTTTTCGGTGGGCATGTTCGTTAGTATGTTGATCCCAGTTATGCTATTTGTTGCCACTATCAGACTAATGCGGAAGTTGGGTAATATTCAGGATGAATGGCAACGGATATTTTCAAGTCTTGCCTTCAGTCTTTTACCCCTGGCGTTTAGTTACCACATCGCACATAACCTCACCCATCTGGTGCGTGAAAGTCGGGGCTTCTGGAGTGTTGCACTGAACCCAACCGGGATTGATACATTACCTTTAAGTATGCATGAAATTCATATACGACATATGAATCCGCTTGTTGCAGATAATATTATCTTTGCACTACAGGCTCTGCTGGTTATTTTTGGCTTTTGGCTTGCAGTACGAATCGCCCGATATCGAGTGTTGCAATTAACAGGTGAGACATACCGTTTTCAACGCGCACTATTACCTGTTCTTGTTTTTATCAGCCTGATCAGTCTGATAAATTTATGGTTACTCATGCAACCTATGATTATGCGGATGTAGACGAACGGCGCAATCTTTGAGTATTAAATCATATTGTTAATTAGAGATGTATCAGGATGTCAGATAAAACCAGCAAACTGGAAAAACTAAAGAATCTCCTCAGGAGATATTGTCGTATGGGCATTCAATACCCCGTCGCATTTTTCTTTGGTGCTTTTACTATTGGTATTTTATTCTGGGGTGCGTTTAATACCAGTATGGAATTAACCAATACTGAAGATTTTTGTATTTCGTGTCATGAGATGAAAGATTATGTTTATAAGGAATACAAAGAAACAATTCATTACAGTAATAATACTGGCGTTCGTGCTACCTGCCCGGATTGTCATGTGCCAAAGGAGTGGGCCTACAAAGTGGTACGAAAAGTCGGTGCGACAAACGAGCTATATCACAAAATAATTGGTTCAATAGATACACCGGAAAAATTTGCTAATAAAAGACTAAAGCTGGCAGAATCCGTCTGGGATGACATGAAGTCAACGGACTCACGTGAATGCCGAAATTGTCATGCCTTTAATTATATGTCCATAAAGACCCAACGAAATACCTCGCAACGCGCACATAAACGGGGTCTGGACGAAAACAGAACGTGTATCGATTGTCACATGGGAATAGCACACCACATCTCAAAGAATTTTGATAAAGATGGTTCACTGCATGAGGATTTCAAAAAGAATAAACGCACCTGTGCTGATTGTCATAAAGGGATGGCACAGGCAAGCGACTGGTAATTGATAAACGGTCTATTTTAAAAATGAACAATGACTTAAATATGAATCAAAATGGATCGTAGAGAATTCTTTCGTCGTAGTTTTAGCAAGGCATCGGAAACCGTTGTTAAGCACGTGGATGCAAAAGTCAGTGCAAGAGCGGCACGCTGGATTCGTCCACCATATGCGATTGTCGAGCTTGAGTTTTTGCTTGCTTGTACGCGCTGTAATGCCTGTATTGATGCCTGCCCACATGATGTCATTTTTCCTTTGGCGTCACGACTTGGAGTAGAGGTTGCAGGGACTCCTTCCCTGGATTTATTGCATCAAGGTTGTCATTTGTGCGAAGACTGGCCTTGTGTTAATGCCTGTGAAACCAAAGCGTTGTCACTACCAGAGGTAAATAAAGCACAAACACTTTCATTCCCAAACCTGGCTCATGCCGAGATTGATACAAAAACTTGCCTTCCGTATTTGGGGCCAGAATGTGGTGCTTGTGTTGAGGTTTGCCCCGTTCCAGATGCATTAACACTGCAGCTGGAAAAGCCAGTGATTGATCAGGTTTTGTGTGTAGGATGTGGTATGTGTCACGAAGCCTGTATTCTTGAACCAAAAGCGGTGCGTATTACATCACTTCATTCTCATTTAATAGAAGATGAACATAGTAATGAGTCACCAGATAATGTTTAACGATTGTTGCTATGTCCTGAGACATTAAATATTTCTTCTGCAACTTCTTCTCTAATAAGTAAAAGTCTGCAATTTGCGCTTCGAGCAAACATTGCGGATTAAAAACACACCTATAAAAACGTCCCATAAAGGTGGAATTTAATTGACATGCTAACTATGCTTTGCTGAACGTTCGGATAGCTAAGATAGATCAATGTCTTACCCGACTATTTCTGTAGGAAATGTAATTAATATACAAATGATATAAGTAGTTCTATTCTTCTTGCTGGACTTAATTATAAAGACAATAATTTTGATATATAAAATTCATAAGATTTACTCAAAAAACCATAATTTCTGTATATCAGTGTTTCTTGATATACATCAATGCTGAATTTCTCTGTGAGTGTAATCATTATTTCAATATGATGAGTTTGAACACCTGATGACAAGTAGT
>Ga0316205_10003584_pt1 | contig 14522 bp, 12 predicted proteins | sample 3monthpyrite_MG_FD_204941 | JGI IMG/M metagenome (GOLD analysis project Ga0316205, IMG submission 204941) | Microbial mat bacterial communities from mineral coupon in-situ incubated in ocean water Damariscotta River, Maine, United States -... | ecosystem: Environmental > Aquatic > Marine >... | reverse complement strand
GTGTCGGCGGCGGCCAGAACATCATCGGTGTGGTGAAAATTGACCTCGAACTGACCGGGCCCGTATTCGGCGATCAACGTGTCGGTCTCCAGCCCTTGCGCCTCGCAGGCGGCAAGGATCTCGGTCAGGATGGTTTCCTGCCGCGACACCACTTCCAGGTCGTAATTCTGCGCCGCGGGCGTGCGTTTGGGCGGCTTCGGCGCGTCATAGGCCTTGGCGCGCGGGCGCAGGATATAGAATTCCAGCTCGGTCGCCACCACCGGATGCCAGCCATGCGATTTGAACCGCGCCAGCATTCGCTCCAGAATGCCGCGCGGCGATATCGGGCTGGCCTCACCTTCGGGCGTCAGCATCTCGACCTGCATCTGCGCCACATTGCCCGGCATCCAGGGCACCGGCCGCAGCGATCCGGGCACCGGGATCAGGCTGCCATCGGGGTCGCCCACGATGATGCCCAGGCCCGTCGCCTCCACCTCATTGCCCATGATCGCGGGCGCATAGGTCGAATAGGGCAGCCGCACCGAACCCGAGGTCAGTTTGCCCAAGGCATCGCCCGGCAGCCATTTGCCGCGCAACACCGCGTTGATATCGCACAGCATCAGCTCGATCCGTTCGGGCCGCCCGTAGCGGGTGCAATAGGCCTCGTATTCCTGTTTCATGCCGCTGCCTGCTCTGCCATTTGTTCATCCTGCTTTGCCCGCGTGATGCGGCGTTTGCTGACCAGCGAGGCGGTGACCACGCCAATTGTGACCAACAAAATCATGATCGTGGAGAGCGCGTTGATCTCGGGGCTGACCCCTAGGCGCACCGAAGAGAATATCTTGATCGGCAGCGTGGTGGCCGACGGCCCCGCCGTGAAGGAGGCAATCACCAGATCGTCAAGCGACAGCGTGAAGGCCAGCAGCCAGCCGGAGACAACGGCAGGCGCGATGATCGGCAGGGTCACCGATTTGAACGCATCGAAAGGCGTGCAGCCAAGATCGAGCGCCGCCTCCTCGACCGAACGGTCGAAGTTGACCAGACGCGAGGACACCACGACCGACACATAACACATCGAAAACGTGGTATGCGCCAGGATGATGGTGAACACGCCGCGATCCAGCCCGATCGAGATGAAAAGCAGCAAGAGCGACAGCCCGGTGATCACCTCGGGCATCACCAAGGGCGCATAGATCATGCCGGAAAACAGTGTCCGCCCCATGAACTTGCCGCCGCGCACCAGCACATAGGCCGCCATCGTGCCCAGGACCGTGGCGATGCTGGAGGAAACGAAGGCCACCCTGAGCGTCACCCAGGCCGCATCCAGAAAGGCCTCGTTCTGAAAGAGTTCGCCATACCAACGGGTCGAAAACCCGGCCCATACCGTGACCAGCCGCGACGAGTTGAAGCTGTAGACGATCAGGATCAGCATCGGCACGTAAAGAAAGGCAAATCCCACCGTCAGCGCGGTGGCGTTGAACCAGGTAAAGCGTCTCATGCGTCCGCCTCCTGTTCTTTTTCCTGGTTCTTCTGGAACAAGATGATCGGGATCACCAGGATCAGCAGCAGGATGATCGCCACGGCAGAGGCGACCGGCCAGTCGCGGTTGTTGAAAAACTCCTCCCACAGGACCTTGCCGATCATCAGCGTCGAAGACCCGCCCAACAGCGAGGGGATCACGAATTCGCCAAGCGCCGGGATGAAAACAAGAAAACAGCCCGCGATCACGCCCGATTTCGACAGCGGGATCGTGATCAGCCAGAAGGCCGAGGCGCGGTTGCATCCCAGATCCTCGGCCGCCTCCAGCAACGATTCATCCAAGCGTTCCAGCGTTGCGTAAATCGGCAGGATCATGAAGGGCAGATAGGTATAGACGATGCCGATATAGACCGCCGTGGAGGTGTTCATGATCATCAGCGGGTCCGAGATGATCCCGGTCCAGAGCAGGAACTGGTTCAAAAACCCCTCATTGCTGAGAATGCCGATCCAGGCATAGACGCGGATCAGAAAACTGGTCCAGAACGGCAGGATCACCAGCATCATCAGGGTGGGCCGCCATTCGGGCGATGCGTTGGCCATGCCATAGGCGATGGGAAACCCGACCAGAAGCGCCAGAACGGTCGAGATCAACGCGATCCGCAGGCTGGAGAGATAGGCGCGCCAGTAGAGGTCATCTTCGGTCAGAAAGATGTAATTCTCCCAATCGAGATTGGCGATGAAGTCCCGGAGGCCACTCCAGCCTTCGTTAAGGTCCAGCGTCGGCGTATAGGGCGGAATCGCCAGCGCGATGTCAGAGAGCGAGATCTTGAAGATGATCCCGAACGGCACCAGAAACAGCAGCAAAAGCCAGAGATAGGGGATACCGATCAGGGTGCGGCGGGCGAGGTTCATATCCGCCCCCTACCCGGCCAGCACAAGGCCGGCAGTGTCCGTCCAGGAGAGATATACCTCATCCTCCCAGGTGAAACTGCGCTGCGACAGGCGGCGGTTATTGGCGGTCTGCGCCTTGACGATCTGCCCGGTCGGCAGTTGCACGTGATAGGTGGAAATATTGCCCAGATAGGCGATGTCGTGGATCTTGCCCTGCACCACATTGTGCCGGTCGGTGGGACGCTCGGCGGAAATCGCCACTTTTTCGGGCCGGATCGCAAAGGTCACGGGGGCCGAGGCGCTGAGGCCGTCGCCCGCGGTGCCCATGATCTCGGGCGCACCTTCGGCCCAGGCAACGCTGGCCAGACCATCAGGCAGCACCCGCGCATTGCCGGGGATCAGGTTCACATCGCCGATGAAATCCGCGACATAGACCGAATTGGGGCTTTCATAGATGCGCGGCGGCGTGTCGACCTGGATGATCTTGCCGTGATCCATCACCGCGACACGGCTGGCGACCGTCATCGCTTCCTCCTGATCATGGGTCACGATCACGAAAGTGGTCTCGGTCTTTTCCTGAATATCCATCAGCTCAAACTGGGTATCCTGGCGCAGCTTCTTGTCCAGCGCGCCAAGCGGCTCATCCAGCAACAGCAGCTTGGGGGCCTTGGCGAGGCTCCGCGCCAGCGCCACGCGCTGGCGCTGCCCGCCCGAGATCTGGTGCGGCTTGCGGCGGGCGAATTGCTCAAGCCGCGTCAGGCGCAGCATTTCATCGACCCGCGCGGAGATCTGGTCCCTGGGCATGGACGAGCGTTTCAGGCCAAAGGCGATATTGTCATAGATGCTGAGATGCGGGAACAGCGCGTAGGACTGGAACATCATGTTCACCTCGCGCCGGTTGGGCGGAATCTCTGCCATATCCTGCCCGCCGATGGTGATGGTGCCCGTCGTTACGGTCTCGAACCCCGCCAGCATCCGCATCAACGTGGTCTTGCCGCAGCCCGACGGCCCCAGAAGCGCAAAGAATTCCTTGCGGTAGATATTGAGGTCGATGTCGTCGATGGCGGTGAAGGACCCGAATTGTTTGGTCACACCTTCAAACCGGATCAGCGGGGTCTGGTCGGGGTCAAGCCAGGGCGTGGCATCGGCAACGGGCATGGCAGATCCTTTCCTGAGGCGGAAAAAGGGGGTGCCCTGCCCGGGCGCAATGCCGGGCAAGGCAGATCGCAATCAGTCAGCCAGGATCAGGTGCCCGATTTGATCCGGGTCCACATCCGGGTGACCAGACGCTGGATGCGCGGGCCATAGGGCGACGTGGTGTAGAGGTTTTCCAGCGTTGCCGCATCGGGGTAAATGGCCAGATCATCGATCACGTCCTCAACCAGAAATTCCTGGCTCGCGAGATTGCCATTGGCGTAATAGACATAGTTCGACGCCGCCGCCATGTTCTGGGCATCCAGGATGAAGTTAAGAAACGCATGCGCGCCTTCGGGGTTCGGCGCATCGACCGGAATGGCCATCTGGTCGAACCACATCAGCGCGCCTTCGGTGGGGGCATTATAGACAATCTCGACGCCGTTTTCGGCTTCGGCGGCGCGGTCGCGGGCTTGCAGAATATCGCCGGACCAGCCGAAGGCCACGCAGATATCACCATTGGCCAGCGCGTTGATATATTCGGAACTGTTGAAGTTCTGCACATAGGGCCGCACGGCGGACAATACCGGTTCCGCCATTTCCAGAACATCGGGGTCCTGGCTGTCGGGATCCTGGCCGATATAGGTCAGCGCGGCGGGGATCATCTCGGTCGGCGCGTCCAGGAAATACACGCCGCATTCAGCCAGCGCCGCCATGTTTTCGGGGTTGAACACCAGATCGAGCGAGGCAATAGGCGCATCTTCACCAAGGATCTCGCGCACCCGGTTCACGTCTGCGCCGATGCCCGTGGTGCCCCACATATAGTTGATCGAATAGGCGTTGCCGGGGTCGTATTGCGCGGTGCGCTCCTGGATCACGTCCCACAGGTTGCCGGCATTGGAAAGGGCCGACATATCCAGCGGCTGAAACGCCCCGGCGGTGATCTGACGTTGCAGGAACGTGCCCGAGGGCACAACCACATCATAGCCCGAGCCACCGGCCAGCATCCGGGTTTCCAGAATCTCGTTGGAATCGAACACGTCATAGATCAGGTCATAGCCGGTTTCGGCCTCGAACTGCTCCAACAGCGCCTCGTCGATATAGTCGGACCAGTTATAGACCCGCACTTCCTGTGCGGCCGCTGCCAGCGTGATCATCGACCCCGCCGTGGCCAGCATTGCGACGTTTTTCATCATCCGAAATTCTCCCGATTGGATGTTTGTTTCTTTTTATTTGATCAAAACTTCGATTCGACGCAAGAATTTTGTATATTGTTGGGACTGATTCCTTCGCCGACCCCGGTTCCGTCAGTGCAGATTAACAAGAAAGGCCCGCGCCTTGAACGCATCCGACCCAAAGCTGCCCGAACATGAGGCAATCTATAAAAAGATCCGCAACATGATCCTGTTCGGCGCGGTTCTGCCGGGCCAGCCGGTCACGATACTGGGCCTCAAGGACGCCGTTGGCGCGGGCGTGACCCCGGTGCGCGAGGCCATTCGCAGGCTGACCGCCGAAGGCGCGCTGGAAACGCTTGGCAACCGGCGCATCTGCGTGCCCAAGATCTCGGCCGAGCGTGTCGACGAGATCTATTTCGCGCGGTTTTCCATTGAACCCAAGATGGTCGAACTGGCCGCCGAACGAGTCACGGATGCGAATATTTCCGAGCTTGAGGCGCTGGATAACGTGGTCAATGCCGCCATCGGTGCCGGCGATGTCGAAGGTTATCTGGAAAGCAATTTCCGCTTTCACTTCCGGCTCTATGATTTCGCGCAGACGCCCATTTTACGCAAGATCGCGATCTCGCTATGGTTGCAGGTCGGGCCGTCCTTGCGCGTTGTCAGCGGGCGTTATGGCACGTCCAATCTGCCCGACAAACATTCCGAGGCGCTTGCGGCATTGCGCAAGCGCGAACCCATCGCCGCCGCCCGTGCAATCGAGGAGGATATTCGCCAGGGGCTCGACCTGACACGCCAGTCGCTCGGTGTTTGATGGCTCCTTCGGGGGCGGCGATTGACACGCGAATATTTTTGATCATATTCTGCGGATAACCGGTAAACCCTTCGGTCTGACCACCCCAACACCCAAGCAGGTTCCCTATGCGAACGCCCCGCAAAGCAAAATCCGACGCGGATTGGCTGGCCGCTCTGCCCGAGGCCTTTCTGGACTATCTCGACAACCGTCGGCTGGAAGAGGTCGAATGCATCATCCCCGATCTTGCCGGCACTTCGCGCGGCAAGGCGATGCCGTCCTACAAGTTCAAACCCGATGAGACCTTCAATCTGCCGATCTCGCTCTTTTACCAGACCATTTCGGGCGAATATGTCGATATGGAGATCGAAAACCAGTGGCTGGAAAAAGATGTCGTGCTGACCCCCGACATGGCTACCGCCACCGCCGTGCCCTGGGCCGAGGATGCCACCGTTCAGATCATCTGCGACCTTACCACGCGTGAAGGCGACCCGCTGGCCATCGCGCCGCGCAACGTGCTGCGCAAGGTGCTGGACCTTTATGACGCCAAGGGCTGGACCCCGATCGTCGCGCCTGAACTGGAATTCTACCTGACCAAGCCCAACACCGACCCCAACGAGGCGATCGAACCGCCGCTTGGCCGCACCGGGCGCAAAGGAGCCAGCCGTCAGGTCTATTCGATGTCGGCGGTCGATGAATACGGGCCGGTGATCGACACGATCTATGATTATGCGGAGGAACAGGGGTTCCGCATCGACACCGTGATCCAGGAAGGCGGGGCCGGACAGATCGAGATCAACCTGTTGCATGGCGACCCGCTGCAGCTGGCCGATCAGGTGTTCTATTTCAAACGCACCATCCGCGAGGCGGCGCTGAAAAACGGCATTTTCGCCACCTTCATGGCCAAACCGATCCGCGATGAACCCGGCAGCGCCATGCATGTGCACCAAAGCGTGTTGGACAGCAAAACCGGCGAAAACATCTTTTCCGATATGGGCGGGGCCGAAACCGAAGCCTTCCATCATTTCATTGGCGGTTCGCAAACCTACCTCATGCAGGTGGTGCCGCTTCTGGCCCCTTACGTGAATTCCTATCGCCGGATCACGGTGGACGGCCAAAGCGCGCCCGCCAATCTGGAATGGGCCACCGATAACCGCACTACGGGTCTGCGCATTCCGCATTCGCCCCCCCAGGCGCGGCGGGTGGAAAACCGCGTGATCGGGATGGATTGCAACCCCTATCTGGCCATCGCCGCCTCGCTGGCCTGTGGCTATCTGGGCATGATCAACCGGACCGAACCGCGCGCCGCCGTCCAGGTCGAGGTCTGGGAAACCGAGGATGCCCTTCCGGTCAGCCTGGGCGATGCGCTTGAAATCTTTGACGCTGCAACCGAGATTCGCGCCGTGTTGGGCGAAGAATTCTGCCAACTCTATTGCGATATCAAGCGGGCCGAGAACGAGGAATACCAGCGCGAGATCTCGCCCTGGGAACGCCAACACCTGCTGCTGAACGTCTGAAGCGCGAAAGGGAGACCAAGCCGATGAACATGATCACCAACCACCTGCCCACCGCCGAGTTGCAGGCGCTCGATGCTGCCCATCACATGCACCCGTTCACGCATAATGCGGCGCTGGCCGAAAAGGGCACCCGCATCATCACCCGCGCGCGCGGCGTCACGCTGACCGATAGCGACGGCAATGAAATGCTGGATGCGATGGCGGGGCTGTGGTGTGTCAATATCGGCTATGGCCGCGATGAGCTGGCCGATGTCGCCGCCCGCCAGATGCGCGAACTGCCCTATTACAACGCCTTTTTCCAGACCACCCATGTGCCCGCCATCGCGCTGGCCCGCAAAATCGCCGAGCTTGCGCCGGGTGACCTGAACCATGTGTTCTTTGCCGCCGGCGGGTCCGAGGCCAATGACACCAATATCCGTATGGTGCGCACCTATTGGGCGCTCAAGGGCAAACCCACCAAATCGGTGATCATCAGCCGCAAGAACGCCTATCACGGCTCCTCGGTCGGGTCCGGCTCGCTTGGTGGCATGGCCCATATGCACGCGCAGGGCGGTCTGCCGATCCCCGATATCCTGCATATCGGGCAGCCGCATTGGTGGGCCGAAGGCGGCGAGATGAACCCCGAGGAATTCGGCCTGTTGCGCGCGCGCGAGTTGGAAGAGGCCATTTTGGAGATGGGCGAAGACCGCGTCGCGGCCTTTATCGCCGAACCCGTGCAGGGTGCCGGCGGTGTCATCGTGCCGCCCGACAGCTACTGGCCCGAGATCCAGCGCATTTGCGACAAATACGAGATCCTTCTGATCGCCGATGAGGTGATCTGCGGCTTTGGCCGGACCGGGAACTGGTTCGGGTCCGAGACGCTCGGCATCCGACCCGATATCATGACCATCGCCAAGGGGCTTTCCTCGGGCTATGCGCCGATTGGCGGCTCGGTGGTCTGCGATGAGGTGGCCGATACCATCGCCAGCGCCGAGTTCAACCATGGCTACACCTATTCCGGCCACCCGGTAGCCGCCGCCGTCGCGCTGGAGAACCTGCGGATATTGGAGGAGGAGGACATCATCGGCCATGTGCGCGATGTGGCCGCACCCTATCTCAAGGAAAAATGGACCGCGCTGGCCGACCATCCGTTGATCGGCGAAGCCAGTATTGTTGGCATGATGGGCTCGGTCCAGATGACCCCCGACAAGGCCACCCGCGCGGGCTTTGCCGCGGGCTCCGGCACTGCCGGGCTGATCTGCCGCGACAGGTGTTTCGCCAACGGGTTGGTGATGCGCCATGTCGGCGACCGGATGATCATTTCGCCGCCCCTGATCCTGACACCCGGGGATATCGACACGCTGATTGCGCGCGCCACCAAGTCGCTCGATGAAACCTATGCCGCGCTGAAGGCGGACGGGCTTCTGGTCGCGGGCTGATGCGCGCATGGATCTGCTGAGCGTCAATGACAGGCTGGGGGAATACCCCCCCTCCTACTACGCCCATGCGGCCACCACCCTGCCCCGCTATCCGGCGGCCAAGGGCGATCTGGCCTGCGATGTCTGCGTCATCGGCGGCGGTTATACCGGGCTGTCGGCGGCCTGGCATCTGGCGGCGCGCGGGTTTGACGTCGTGCTGCTGGAGGCTTCGCGCGTGGGTTTTGGGGCCTCGGGGCGCAATGGCGGTCAGGTGGGTCAGGGTCAGCGGCTGGATCAGGATGCGCTGGAAAAGTTGGTGGGCATGGATCATGCCCGCGCACTTTGGGACATTGCCAATCAATCCGTTGACCTCGTGCGCGATGTGGCCACGCGCGACGAGGTGCATGCCGATTTTCATCCTGGCGTGATCCATGCCTCCCACCGGGCGCGCTATGTGCCGGATTATCGTGCCTATGCCGAGAAATTGCAGCGCGACTACGGCTATGACCAGATCCAGTTTCTGGACCGCGAGGCGCTGCGCGGGCTGGTCGCCTCGCCCGCCTATCACGGCGGCACGCTGGACACCGGTGCGGGCCATATCGACCCTCTGCAACTGGCGCTTGGGCTGGCCCGGTTGGCCACGGGCGCGGGCGCTCGGATATTCGAGGGGGCGCGGGTGACCCGGCTGACCAAGGGCGATCCGGCGATTGTCGAGACCGATACCGCGCGCATCCGTGCGGCCCATGTCGTGCTGGCCTGCAACGGGTATCTCGGCGGGCTGGACCCCAAAGTGGCGGCCCGCGTCATGCCGATCAACAATTACGTGGTCGCAACCGAGCCCCTGGGTGCGGCGCGCCAGGAAGAAATCATTCGCGACAACCACGCTGTGGCTGACAGCAAATTCGTGGTGAATTATTTCCGCTTTTCCGACGATCACCGGCTGCTTTTCGGTGGCACCGAAAGCTATCGCTACCGATTTCCCCGCGACATCGCGGCGGCCGTCTGGCGACCATTGGAGGAGGTGTTTCCGCAACTCAAGGGGGTCGGGATCACACATGCCTGGGGCGGCACATTGGGCATCACCATGAACCGGATGCCGCATTTTAGCCGGGTGGCGGGCAATATCCTGAGCCTTTCGGGCTATTCCGGGCATGGCGTGGCGATGGCGGCATTGGCGGGTCAGATCGCGGCGGAGGCGATTGCGGGTCAGGCGGAACGGTTCGATGCGATGGCGGCGGTCCCGACCCCGCGTTTTCCGGGCGGTGCGGCGTTGCGATGGCCGCTGCTGGTTCTGGGGATGGTCTGGTTTTCCTTGCGCGACCGGTTTTGAGGTCGGTTTCGACGCGCCTGCGGCGCGCCGATCCGCGGGGGACGCTGTCCCCCGCACCCCCTGAGGTATTTTCACCAGGATGAAAGTGAAGGGGCAAACCGGAGCCCCGGAGGGGGGACAGACCCTCCGGAGCCCTTGGCAGGAAGCCGGGGGGCTGCTCGATTTTCTTCCTGCTGATAGGGGCGGGATCAGCCCTGCGAGAGACTTTCTGCGAGGCGCATCAGTTGCACCGCCTCATTGCGGTAGCCGAACCCATCCGCGCCGCGATTGGCATTGGCGAGCGCGATGGCGTCTTCGTAGCTCCAGTCGCCCAGGAAATCCGAGCCGCGCAGAAGCTGCCCGAAACCCGCGATAGCGGCGGCGAATTCGGCCTCGGTGCCGGCGCTGTCAGTATCGGTGATGGCGAAATCGATCAGCTGGCTGTCCTCGGCCCCGGGTTCTTTCCAGCGCAGGCGGATGAAGCCAAGCTCAGCGGCCACATCTTCGGGCACCTCACCGGTTTCCGCCGCATTGTAGCGCAGCGGATCGGTCAGGCGGGCGGGGCTGCCCACCGGCGTGACTTCATAGATCGCGGTGACCGAATGACCTGCGCCCAATTCACCGGCATCGACCGCGTCATTGTTGAAATCCTCGCGCGCGAGGGCCCGGGTCTCATAGCCGATCAGCCGGTATTCGGCGATCACGGCAGGGTTGAACTCGACCTGGATCTTGACGTCATCGGCAATCGGGTAAAGCGCGCCCGACAATTGATCGACCAGCACGCGCTGCGCCTCGTTCAGCGTGTCGATGAAGGCCGCCGTGCCGTTGCCGTTCTGCGCCAGCGCCTGCATCGTGTCGTCCTGCAGATTGCCGCGACCGAACCCCAGCACCGAAAGGTAGATGCCGGTTTCGCGTTGTTCCGAGATGTAATCGGTCAATGCGTCGGGGTCGCTGATGCCTACATTGAAATCGCCATCGGTGGCCAGGATCACGCGGGAAACCTCACCGTCGTCAGACATTTCACCGGCAATCGCATAGGCCTGTTCCAGCCCGCCCTGCCCGTTGGTCGAGCCGCCAGCCCCCAGACCGATCAGGGCACGGGTGATGGCGGCGCGGTCTGATGCCGGCGTCGGGGCCAGCGCAACCCCGGCAGAGCCCGCATATTCCACGATCGCGACCTGATCTTCCGGGTTCAATTCATCCAGCATCAACCGGAAGCTCTGCACCAGAAGCGGCAGTTTCGCGGGGTCGTTCATCGAGCCCGAGGTGTCGATCAGGAACACCAGGTTGAGCGGCGGGCGATCCTCGATCAGGGGCATTTCGCCCTGCAGCCCGATATGCACCAGCCGCGTGTCAGGGTTCCAGGGGGTCTGGAACACGTTCACCGTGGGGCGGAACGGGCTGATGTCATCTTCGGACGGGGCGGCGTAATCATAGGGGAAATAATTCACCATCTCCTCGATCCGCACGGCATCGCGCGGCGGCAATTGCCCGCGCTGCAGGGAGGAGCGGATGATCGAATAGGCAGCGGTATCGACGTCGATCGAGAAGGTCGAGACCGGATCCTCTGCCGTCACCCGCAGCGGGTTGTCATCGTCATTGGAAAATTCTTCGCTATTGGCCTCGGGTGGCGCGAAATAGGGGTCCGGTGCGACGATGCCGGTGGCCGTGCCATAGCCCAACTGCGAAATTACAGCGCTGTTGCCGGGGGCCGAACCGGTCAGGCCCGCCAGCCCGCCGGAAACCTGGTCGCGGGCTGTGGGCGCGGGCGATGGCAGGGGCGGCGGGGCCTCGGCCATCACGCGACCATCAAGGGCCTCGCGGGCCTCTTCGGTTACGGCATCAACCAGAACCGGCGGCGTCTGCACGGCCATCTCCGAGGTGTCCGCATCCGGGGTTTCGGGCGCGGCATCGACGACAACCGGCACCTGCGGGTCAAGCGTGGCCCCGATTTCGGGCAAGGCGACCCGGTCGCGCGTCAATTCCTGGCCCAGGGGCGTGAAATACAACAGGCCGACGGCGACAATTGCCGTGGTGGCGGTGAGACCGGCCATGGTTCTGGTCATGATCATTTCAAATACTCCATGTAAAATGCCCCACTTTTCGAGGCGTATGGAGGTTTGACGGGTCTCGGCCAGCGATCCTTGGAGGGTTTCGAAATTTTCCTGCGCGCGCGCCAGATTTTCGGCACGCCGCGCGGCATCAGGGGCCGGTGTGGCCGCCTGCATCGCGCTTTTCAGTGCGTCCAGATCAATGTCATCCTTGCGGGAGGTCATGTGGCCTCCTCCTTTTCTCTTATCTCGCGCAGCCGTTTGCGGGCCTCGGATAACCGCCAGCTGACGGTGCCCTCGGACACGCCCAGAATCTCGCCCACCTCGGCATGACTCAGATCATCGAGCACCAAGGCCAGCGTATCGCGCAACGTCTCGCTCAATTGCCCCATCGCGGCATGGAGCCAGCCGATCTGCGCCTGTTCCTCGGCTATGGCGGCCTGTCGGGACATTTCCCAGTTTCCCCAGCCATCGAGCGCCCGCGCATAGCTCGCGGATTTGCGGCGCCGGTCAATCGCGGCGTTCATCGCAACCCGGTAGAGCCATGTCGTGACCTTTGCCCGGCCGCGATAGCTGCGCAGGCGCGCGGGCAGAACGGCGCAGATGTCCTGACACAGATCTTCGGCCTCGGCCCGGTTCCCGGTCAGCCGGAAACACAGGCCAAAGAGCCGGTCATAGTGGCGCGCCAGGAGCGCCGCGAACGCATCCGCGTCGCCGCCAGCGGCCGCACCGGCCAGATCTTCGTCACTCACATTCATGCGCATGTCATAGCTTAAGACGGGCGCGATGCAGAGATCCTTGGGAAATTCCCGGAATTATTTCGCGGCGTCGCGCTGAAAGATCCAGTCGTGATCGGGGTGATTGGCGAACCGCCATTTGCGCAGGGGCCCGGCCATCACATTGAGGTAATACATCTCATAGCCATAAGGCGCGCCGCAGGGGTGATGCCCGCGCGGCACCAGCACCACATCGTGATTGGCCACCGCCATTGTTTCGTCCAGCATGCCATCCTCGGTGAAAACGCGCTGAATGCCAAAGCCCTGCGCCGGGTTCAGGCGGTGGTAATAGGTTTCCTCCAGATAGGTCATATCCGGGAAGTTATCCTCGTCATGGCGGTGCGGCGGGTAGGAGGACCAGTGCCCCGAAGGCGTGAACACCTCGGTCACCAGCAGGCTGTCGGCCACGTCGCGCCCCTCCATCGCGATATTGTTGATATAGCGCGTGTTGGTGCCACGCCCCCGTTCCTCAAGGCTGATGCCAGCCGGGCCGATGATCTGCGCGGGGTGCCCGCCCCGCCCCGGTGCGGTGCAGATGGCGAGCGTGCAATCGGTGGTGGCCCTAGCGGTCCAGTCGCTGCCATCTGGCACGTAAAGGCAAGCGGGCGGCGTTTTCTCGAACACATCCATCCGGTCGCCCATTTCACCGAAATCTTGCCCGGCGGCTGTGACCTGTGCCTTGCCCTCGACCAGCACTAATATGGCTTCGCGGTCGCCGGTTGCCTCCGCCGCGATCTGCCCCGGTGCCAGCCGGTAAAGCCCGAACCCGACATAGCTCCAGCCGGCGTTGTCGGGGGTAATGTCGTGGGTTTTGCCCGCCTGCCCCACCGGTTTGCGCAAAAGATCCGGCATCATTCATCCCGCCCTTCGCCACCGTCGGGATCGAAGGCGATGAAAAACTGATAGAGGCAATAAAGCCCCGCCGCGCCGAAAACCGCGGCCCAGATCAGATTGCCGTTCCAGGCCTCGAACCCGGCCCAGGCCAGCGAAAACCCCACGATTATGGCCCTGATCCAGAGCGGGCGAAAATGCGGTGACTGAACCTTGAAGGGATCCCACATAATGCCCTACCCGTCCCGTGCGGCCAGACCGGCCTCATGCGTTTTGCGCGCGGCACGCACTTCGGCGCGGGTCGAAACCTCGGGCACGCCCACCTCCCACCAACTGCCGCCGTATTCTGTGCTCGGATAGGGGTCGGTGTCGATCACGACGACGAACGGTCCGGCGGCATCGCGGGCGCGGATCAGCGCGCTTTCCAACTCCTCGACAGAGGCCACATGCACCGCCGCCGCCCCCATCGCCCCGGCATGGGCGGCAAAGTCGATATTGGAGGGGTTCTCATGCACGGACTTGTCCAGCAGATTGTTGAACTCGGCCCCGCCGGTGCCCATCTGCAACCGGTTGATACAGCCAAAGCCGCGATTATCGGTGATCACCAGCGTGATCTTGACGCCCATCATCGCGGCCGTCGCCAGCTCGGAATTGGCCATCATATAGCTGCCATCGCCCAACATGCAGATCACGTCGCGGTCGGGCTCGGCCAGTTTGATGCCCATTGCACCCGCGATCTCGTAACCCATGCAGGAAAACCCGTATTCCATGTGATAGCTGCCCGGCCGCCCCGCCTTCCACAGCTTGTGCAGCTCGCCCGGCATGGTGCCCGCCGCCGACATGATCACCGTATCGCGGCCCGCCGCGCGCTGCACCGCCCCCACGACCTGCATGTCGGTGGGCAAGGCATTGCCATCGGCGGGCGGCGCGGTCAGCGGATCGACCTTGGCAAACCAGTTGGCCTTGAGGCTGACATCGGGCGGGGTCGCGGCGTGGTCGCCCAGAGCCGCCGACAATTCCGCCAGCCCCACGCGCGCATCGGCCAAAAGCGGCATCGCGCCTTTCTTGGCGGCGTCATGGGCGGCGGTGTTGAGGCTGATCAACCGATGTCCCGGACGCTTGAAGATAGACCAGGACCCGGTGGTGAAATCCTGCAACCGGGTGCCGACGCCCAACACCACATCGGCCAC
>Ga0316205_10003583_pt1 | contig 14528 bp, 3 predicted proteins | sample 3monthpyrite_MG_FD_204941 | JGI IMG/M metagenome (GOLD analysis project Ga0316205, IMG submission 204941) | Microbial mat bacterial communities from mineral coupon in-situ incubated in ocean water Damariscotta River, Maine, United States -... | ecosystem: Environmental > Aquatic > Marine >... | reverse complement strand
GTCGCATCAAAAAGAGCGTTATTAATATAAAATAGCCGTTTGTTTTGTTTGCTCTGTTCGCCTTCGGTTGTTTCTATCCGGCCAAGCCCCGGATACTTGTGACACATGGTACAGCTACCTTCGACTTCGGCCAGACAAACAGAGGGAGTAAACAACAATGGAACGACTGTTGCCATAAAGATAAGAACGGTGATATGTGCTTTCACTCGATCCCTTTAGCCGTGTTGCTGAGAAGGTGTTTCAAGCAACACTGTAATGTTGTTTTTCTTTTTCATCGTGCACTCCATTCCATATGCCATGAAGTCACTGCAGGCGGTAAAAACATCAAAATTGGGATTGGCATCTACCCCCAAACCAATCACAAACAGATTCATGCTCTGGTGAAAAGGATGCATTAGATATTTCTAATGTTTATTGACTCAGATCAAGGGAAGTTCGGATCGATCTAAAAACATACATTTTGGGGTCAGAACACAGTTTTCTCTATATTAGTAATTAATGTGTTCAGACCCCGACTTTATGTTACGCAATGTGAGCTGTTGTTTAACATCGGATAATTTTTCTCATCCGTTCTTTTATTGTTTGTTTTATTCCAAATCCTTTTTTTAACTGAATACTTCTATGTTTTAATTTAGAAATTTTAGATTTTCGCCATACTTTTTCGATCAACTTTTTAACATTAGAACATCGAGCATATTTGTTTAATTAATATTTTCGATTTTAATTGATGGCATCTGTGTTTTTGGATTTTTTACTCGCACAAACCACCGCTAATCTCGAGGTGGGAAAATGCCATCAAGACAGATGATGTAGTTCACCGCCTGGAACGGTTGGCGGTTTTCGTGAGGCTGGTTACTACCAGTAGCATCAACTGTAAGCGTTCCGGAAACTGATCCCAGGGTCGTGTTGGCAATCGTATTGGTATAGACAGGGAACGGATTCCGGCTAGCATCCTCGGGTTGTGCTGGTAGCGCATTTGCGCCTGGTGTGGCAGTGTTGGCCGTCGCGGTGCTGGCCGCGATTTGTAAATCGCTGGTTGTCGAATCATGCGTGTGAGCAGCGAGTTGCGCTACATTCAAGGCCACCATTTCGTGACCACCTTGCATTCCCAGGAAATAGTTTGCAAGTCCTGGTCCATGACCCGCGCCCACAGGCACACGGCTACGCAGATCGGGCAAACCGAAAGTAGTGACGCCATCACCACCGTAGTTCGTTCCCAACAGGCTAAACACCGCCGCGTACTGTGAAATAGCCAGGAGTCGACCATCGCAAAAAGCCCAACCTCGCGGTGCGAAGTTTGGCGCCCATAGTAAGATACTGCCGATAAATGCTTCCATTTCATTCTCCTTTTGATAGCTGAACATGCTAAATCACGGGTGCAACTCCTGCGACAATGCACCCGCCGGCCGGGACACTCCTTCTTACCCCAGTTTTAAAACCTGTATAACAACATGCCTTATACAACGGCGATCCACTAAGGAACTCGCTGGCATGTACCGCCAGCAACCGCGGTTATGGTACCCGATGTGTTGATCGTGCCCGTATTTCCAACCAGGGGTTCAAGATTAAAGACCGTACCGACGGACTGATTCAACTGATAAGTTAAAGCGTTGTTATTGTTGGTAATCGCAAAACATCCACTGGAAGTTTCGCGTGTTTCGGCAAACAGGCCAAGTACACCACCACCGAAGGTATCGGTGTTGGTTAGTGTATTGTTGTTGACCACGGCGTCGAGACTGCTCGTATCACGAACCCGTAGCGCGATACCTCCATTGGTAACGTCGCTGATGTTATTACCATCGATATCCACCACCGCGGCGGTACTTTCCTGAGTAAGAATGTCTATGCCGCGATCATTAGCGCCATCACCGACAGTATTAATTGTGTTATTCAGAATGCTGCCACTCAGCGTCGCAGTACTGTTGCCCCCCACGGCGAATAGACCTGCATTGACTTGGATGCCGTTGCCAAAGTCACTGCTGATCTGTGCATTGTTCGATGCCGTGAAGTTTAAATCACTCGTGCCGCGTGCGTTCAACTCAACCGCCGTGGCCTGCGAACTTAGTACCACGTTGTTGATGATATCCATACCTGAGACCACAGGGGCATCGCCCGAGTCGTCGTTATCCAGTGAGAGGCGCACGGCATGGAAGTCATGTCCTTGAATAGTGTTCTGGGAAATCGTTGCGGTGCTCAATACCGCAGTGCCGTCGAGGTGTAAGGCGACACCAACATCAGATGTCGTCCCAGTAGTACCCTGAATCGTATTATTGGCCACCGTCAGGCTGGTGATGGTGCCGGAGGTATTGGCAATATCGATACCGTTATTCTCATCGAGCAGATCACCACCGCCGTCTTCGTTGGCATCGAGCAGCGTATTATTTGAGATATTGATCGCGCCCGTAACATTGCTCAACCCGATGTTGTGACCAACGGTATTTTGAATCGTCGAATTCTGTAGCGCAAAGCCTCCCGATACACCACTGCCCGAGATGCCCGCCGCGGCGGTGTTGGTGATGTTAAGATAGTTCAAATTGACGTCACTAGTATTGGTCATTGAAATACCGACACCAGTGGTGTTCTGAATTATGCCACCCGAACTGCTGGTAGCGCCGTCGCCGGTGATACTCAGGCCACCGCTGGCGCCGGTGTTATTGAGTACGATGCCGTTAACTGCACCGTTAGCGGAGATGCTGTGGAAGATTATCCCACTTGCACCAATACTGGTGTTGGCAACGTTGAGCGCGGTACCGGTGCTCGTAGTAATGATGTTGTTGGCACCGGTCACGTTAACCGTGCCACCACCGCTCGCATTAAAACCGCTGCCGCTGGTGGTAGCGATAAAGAGCCCACCACCGCTGAAATTAACGGTGGCCCCTGTGTTATTCGCTAAAGTAACAGCCGTGTTCGCACCGGTAACGAACACGTTGCTGAGACCAGTAAAGTTCACACTGCCACCGCTGTTGTTTTGCACGAGCAAGCCGCTACCGGTATCGCTAATGTTGCCCGCCAGGGTAACACTGCCGCCACTGCGGTTCTGGATGATCGCTGAACGACCGGCGTTATTAGCAATTGTTCCGGAATAAGCAATCGTGCCATTACCACCGTCGACATTGAACGCCGTGCCACTCGGGTTGGTTATGGATGCGTCAGTTCCGAAGCTGAAGTCACCGTCCGATCCGTTAATGATATCGATGCCGGCATCACCACCGTTGAGTGTCGTCGTGCCGTTAAAGCTGTAGCTGCCATCGGCATTATTGAACTGCAAGCCACTGCCATTGCTTGCACTTAGCGTACCGGTGTTTAAAGTCAATGTACCGCTGTGACCGCCACTCACATCCAACAATGCCGTGTTGTTAGTTTGCGTGATATCACCGGCATAATTGCTATTTACAGAACCACCATTGACCTGGAACGCGGCACCGCCGAAACTGGCTGTGGTGCCGATGCTCGCACTGCCGCCGCCGGTACCTATGTTGACTGTACCCGCACCGGCTAGTGTCACACCCGCTCCGCTGCTACCGTCGACCGCGAACACGCCAGTTCCCCCAGTACCGAGGTTAACGCTACCGGATGTCTGGTTGATGGAAATACCGGTGGTGCCACCGTCGATATCCAGACCAGTACCGCCCGTACCGATATTGACAGTACCGTTGGCACCGGCGATGGCGACACCCGTTCCTGCCGCGCCGGTATCAACATTGGCCGCGGCTATGTTCAGAGTGCCGGTGACACCGTTGATGTTCAGGCCAGCTGTGGTGTTATTAGCCAGGGCCGCATTAGTTATCGTCAAACCATTCGCAGCGGTGACGTTGGTCAACGCAATACCGTTGGCACCACCCCCCGCGTTGACGGTGTCGAAGATCACACCACCGGTGCCGGTAGTGACACCGGACAGTAGCAGACCTTGTCCACTGGTGGAGATCACTTCAGCCGTGCCAACACCACTGGCCACCGCCAGAGTACCGCCGCTGGCGTTGATACCGGTGCCGGTGGTCGCGGCGCGGATGGATGTGGTGTCGGAGAACGCGACCGAACCGGCGCTCTGGCTCAGTCCGGTACCGCTGGTGGTATCGACATCGAGACTGCCACCACTGACATCAAGACTACCCGTGCCATCCATCTGGATGGCATTGCCACTGGCGGTGGCGAATGTCAGGTCGTTGTCAAAATCGATCGTGCCACCACTGGTCGCCGCAACATCGATGCCGACCCCGGTGCCCGCGCTGGTGTCGACACTCACCGTACCGTCGAAGTTATACGTACCATCGGCGTTGTTGAAGTTAAGTTGCGTGGCGGTGGTCGCCGCGCTATTGCTGAGTGCACCGCTGAAAGTCAGCGAGCCGCTGTGACCACCCTGCACCGAAACCAAACCCGTGTTGCTCGCCAGCGCAATGCTGCCGGCGTAATTCGCGTTGACTGATCCGCCCGTGGCCTGGAATGCCACGCCGCCGGTGTCGGTGGTTGCACCGATGCTCGAACTGCCACCGCCGGTACCGATGTTGACCGTACCCGCACCGGCCAGGGTCACGCCCGCACCGCTGCTACCGTCGACCGCAAACACGCCACTGGCTCCGGTACCGAGGTTGACGGTACCCGAAGTCTGGTTGATCGACACACCAGTGGTGCCGCCGTCGATATCCAGACCCGGGCCGCCCGTACCAATATTGATAGTACCGTTGGCACCGGCGATGGCGACACCCGTTCCTGCCGCGCCGGCATCCACATTGGCGGCGGCGATGTTCAACGTACCGCTGACCCCGTTGATGTTCAGCCCCGCGGTGGTGTTATTGGCCAGGGTCGCATTAGTTATCGTCAAACCATTCGTTGCTGTCATATTAATCAGCGCAATACCGTTGGCACCACCACCAGCGTTGACGGTGTCGAAGTTCACGCCACCGGTGCCAGTAGTGACACCGGACAGTAGCAGACCTTGTCCGCTGGTGGAGATCACTTCGGCGGTGCCGACACCGCTGGCCACCACCAGAGTACCGCCGCTGGCATTAATGCCGGTGCCGGTCGAAGACGCGCGGATGGACGTCGTATCGGAAAGCGCGACTGTGCCGGCGCTCTGGCTCAGTCCGGTACCGCTGGTGGTATCGACATCAAGGCTGCCACCACTGACATCGAGACTACCCGTGCCATCCATCTGGATGGCATTGCCACTGGCTGTGGCGATTGTCAGGCTGTTTTCGAAATCGATCGTGCCACCACTGGTCGCCGTGATATCCAGTCCAATACCGGTGCCCGCGCTGGTGTCGACGCTCACCGTACCATCGAAATTATACGTGCCGTCAGCGTTGTTGAAGTTAAGTTGTGTGGCGTTGGTCGCCGCGCTATTGCTGAGTGCACCGCTGAAAGACAGCGAGCCGCTGTGACCACCCTGCACCGAAACCAAACCCGTGTTGCTCGCCAGCGCAATACTACCAGCGTAGTTGGCGTTGACCGATCCGCCGGTGACCGCAAACGCGTTGCCACCAGTGTCGGTGGTCGCGCCGATGCTCGCCGAGCCGCCACCAGTGCCGATGTTCACCGTACCGGCACCCGCCAAGGTTACACCCACACCACTGGTGCCATCGACTGCGAATACACCACTGGCACCTGTGCCGAGATTGACCGTGCCAGCCGTCTGGTTAATAGAGACACCAGTCGTACCGCCATCAATATCCAGACCTGTACCACCCGTGCCTATATTAATAGTATCGTTGGTTCCGGCGATGGCGACACCGGTACCCGCAGCGGCGATATCAATATTCGCCGCGGTGATGTTCATCGAACCACTGACACTATTTATATTGATCCCTGCAGTGGTGTTATTGGTCAGGGTTGCATTAGTTATCGTCAAACCGTTCGTGGCGGTGACGTTGCTCAACGCAATGCCGTTGGCACCGCCGCCTGATAAAATGTTATCGAAGCTAAGCGCGCCGCCACTGCCATCACCGACGGTAAGGTTGCTTAAAGCCAATGCCTGTGCAGCGGTCGCGGTAATACTGGTGGTACCGGCAATGTTCAGGGTACCGCCGCTCGCAGTAATGGCAGTACCTGCGGTGGTACTAACTGTGCCCAGGCCACCGTTAAATGCAACCGCGTTTGTATTGAGATTGGTGACGGTTAACGAGGTGGCGGTGGCACTGGTGACGCTGACTGCACCGTTAAAAGTGACATCGCCGCCGATGTTATTGATGAACACACCCGTTCCACCACTGTTACTGATGGTACTGTTGGCATCAAAGGCGACCGAACCGCCGGTGGTGGCGGAGATGTCCAGCGAGCGACCGCTACCGCTGTCGGAGATATCGAAGTTATTCAACGCAACGGTGGCATTGCCACCGTTTAGCCGTAGGCCGGCACCGGTGGAATTAGTGGCGCTTGAATCTGTAACGCTGATGGTGCCAGTAGCATTGGTGAAGTCGAAGGCCTCGGCACCGGCATTAGTGATGGCGAGATTGGTAATCGTAGTATTGCTAAAGCCGCTGCCGGAGATGCCATCTACCGCACCAGTGGTGGTGAGATCAAAGTCACGCAGCTTCGTATTATTCGCCAGCGTTACCACCTCGGTACCACCGCTGTTGCTCAGCGTTGCGGCACCATTCCCGGTCGGGTCACTGATCAGATACGTAAATATTCCCAGAACATTGGCATTGCTGCCAGTGAAGTCCACAGTTGCATCACCTGCGGCGAAGCCAAGAAGTTGTTGATCGTTTTTTAGTTGCAGGCCGTTGGTGGCAAGGATATTACCGGTACCATCGTTTACCAGGAGGATGATGTCACTATTACTCGAATTGGTCTCGATGAAATCGATACTGGCGCGATCGGTGCTGGTTCCCGTTCCACCACCTGTCGCATCGGCGAACCAGAAGTCCCCGCCAAAACCCGTTGCCGTAGATAAGGCATTGTCATTTATAATAGTGGAGCCGGTGAAATCGTAAGTACCGTTGGTAATGCCGACGGTATTGACCGGTACCCCACCATCTATGATGCCGTTCTGATAACTGAGGGTGGAGTTAGTGGTGCCGGTGCCAAGGCTGTCCAGTTCAAAGCCGGTGACCACATTCTGAATGGTGCCGGCATTGCTTACCGTGAAACTGCCCGTGGAGCCGGTGATGTCTACCGCAGTGGAATTGGCCGCACCTGTGCCGGTAATGTCCAGCGAGACCATAGTGATTGCGCTGCTGGAACCGGTTGTACTGACCCCCGTGACACCACCGAGGTTGGTAATATCAACATCGCCAAAACTGATCGTGCCGCTGGCGGCGGATAAGTCGATGGACGTGCCGCCCGATCCGCTAACCGTCGTGGTTCCCGTAAACGCCACCGTGCCCGCATTCGCGCCGATCTCGATGCCGACACCGCTGGCGTTGACGACAGCCGGACCCGCCACCGTCACATCCGCGCCCGCGTCGATATTCTGGATTCGCACACCGTCGCTGTTAGTGTCTGTCAATACGCCGCTGAGTTGAATCGAACCCGCCACGATATTGCTGACTGCGCCGATGTCGATCAAGCGCCCGCCACCGGTGTTAGTCACGTTACCCGTAATGGTGATATCACCGGAGGTGCCATCGAGTTCCACGGCATTGGCTACGCCGCCACTACCAGTATGCACCAGGGTGCTGGTGATGTTCACGCTACCGGCGCCGCCGTCAATATCAACCGTGTCGTTGCCGCCGGTTTGTGTGAGCGTGCCGCCACTGAAGTTCACCGTGCCATCGGCATTGACCAGGCTAAGGGTATCGGCGTTGACACTTGTGATATCGACGCTATCGAAATCGATAACACTGCCCGCCACTTGATCTTCGATACGCACAGCAAAACCTTGGGTAGTCGTACTCGACCCTATACTGCCGCCACTCACGCTAACCGCGTTGTTCGCGTTGATGACCTCAATGCCGCGTCCCGTGGTACCATCAATATCGACGTTGGCAAAGTTCACGTTCCCATTGGCACCGGACAAGGAGATGCCTTCGTCGTCGGTGTTATCGATAACTACATTGCCGAAACTGAAGTTTGCCGCCGAGTTACTGACATTAATACCGTCACCGGCACCACCAACGGTCGTGCCCACTAATGTCACATTCCCACCGCTAAAATCACCTCCGTTAACATTATTGATCGCTATTGATGTACCGCTCGTTGCTGTCGTTGAGGTGATCGAGTCAAAACTCACACCGGATGTGCCGATGGTTACCCCATCCATCATCAGTGCATTCACACCGCCATCTTGCGTAATAGATTCAGTACCGATATTAACTACGTTAACTGTGCCACCCCCAGTAGCCGTGAATGCGGTACCGGCAACCGCAGCGATATTAAGGCCGCCATTAAAGTTGATTGTTGCACCGCTGTTGTTGGTGAGCGTTATCGCATCTGAAGTGGCACCCGTGACATTGACCGCGGCATTGAAAGTGACATCACCGCCGACATTATTGATGAGTAGACCACTACCACCGCTGTTGCTGATGCTGCTTGCCGAATCGAAATTAATCACTCCCCCAGAAGTGTTCTGGATGTCCACGGAACGGCCGCTGGCGGTGTCGCTGATATCGAGGTTATTCAACGCGTAGGTGGCATCGCCACCGTTGATGCGCAATCCTGCGCCAACAGCATTGGTGACGCTGCTGTTCTCGATGGTGATGCTGCCGCCGACATTGGTAAAGTCAAATCCTGCGCCACCACTACCTAGCACATTGATGTCACGCACTGTTGCATTGGTAATGTTGTTGGCCGAAATGGCGGCCACTGCATTGCCATGGGAAATATCGAAACCAGCTGCGAAGCTCGAATTGGTCATGGATAGAGTTCCGCCAAGCGTTGGACGTGCGCCCAACTCAGAGATCGCAAGCCTGTCGCCAGAAGAAAGTAATAGTACGGTATTGCCTGCATTACCACCGCCAACCACTTGTTGGCGTAGTTGTGTGAGTACGATGTCGCTGCTGATGACGCCGGAACTTGCCAGAGGCACGATGATATCGGCAGACCCGTATACAGCGTCACCCTGCGCTGTTCCCACTAAACAGGGATTGGCCTGGGTGCAATTGCCGGTACCACTTTCTTCAACGAAGTAAACATTGATGACCTCACCCGAGCCGGGATCGATGATGGGCGTTTCGCTGACAACATCCTCGACAGGTGTATCATCTACCGCCGTGACGACATCGATATCGCGCTGTATCGGATTGATCATGCGCCGATCGAGGCCGCTCAAGACTAGACTGTCCTTATTCACTTTGCCCAGGGGAATGCGCAGGCGCGCAGTGGCAAAACCCTGCGAACCACGCACATCATCGTCCTGTCCCTCCAACCCCAGACCCAGTTCCGAGCCCTTCCAACCAAAGGGATCTCGCAAGCGGTACTCCAGCCGTAGGCGGGGACCGGAGACTTCGGGGACGCCAGCGTCATCGAAATTAAAATAACCACCGTGCACCCAGACATCCGCTCGATCATTCAGGCCAAAACGGTAACCGGCCTCCACATCGTAACCAGGCAGAGCCTGTTCCATGAAGCTTAATGCGCTGACACGGTAGACGGCCGTCGTACCATTAAGTGCAACATCACTAGAGGTGCTTGATGAAACCGAATTCTTATTATCCTCAGGGGCGTAGACATTGGCACGTACCTCCCAGTCGTTCGCCAACCATTCCATACCACCAGTGAGCTGTTTATAACCGAAGTCATTTTCGCTCTTGCGATAGTCGAAAAACCCGTAAACTCCGAGGATGCCGCCATGCACCAGATCGCCAAAACGATAACGATAAGCAAGACCAAGATTGCCTTCGTGGGCGGAGCTATCGTCCAGGACAAAACGTGCGTCAGCAAAAAAAAGTCGATTATTGCCTTGTGTTAAAGGTAGGAACAGGCTCGCGCGACCCAGGCTGCGTTCATTGCCAACCTTGGCTTGTATATCGATATAGGGCTGCCACTTTGAGGGGGGGGTGGGTTCTGCGTTCGTGTTGCCGCAGAGAAATATTGTGTTAAAGCTGAATGTAAAAATGCAAAGGCGATAGACAACCGACATTTTACTGGATTGTGACTGTCGTCGTTCCTTCATCGTCCCTCCATGATGGCCGTGCGTACCCCCGCACGGATAGGACATATAATTAATCTTCAAACCTAATACAAAATAGCCAGCTAATTATTGAGGTAAATCAATAAAAAGTTAAAAGAAAACGGGAGTACTTGGAAAATGGGGTAAGACCCTGAGGTATCACCACAAGATAGTGATCAAAACAATAAGTTAGGTTTTTAAAATAGAACAAGCTTTTCGGGATGTTATAAATCGTCGTTGGGTTTTTAGTCTGGATGAGGTAAGCGTCAGCACAACGTATCGCAATGAAAACTTATTGCTTGTAGGTGCCTTAGCCACGTTAACCGTTCGGCTAACGGGAAAAATAGTCGAATTAAAAACGTTCATCTGCAGCATCAAGCCAACACAATTAAAACACGCAATCATTTATCCTGATTCGACCTGTTCGTTGGTTGTTCTCCCTTATTCCACATTTGATAGCGCTTACTTATTGTTTATGTTTTGACATGGCTGATTTGATATTTTTTGATATTATATTAACCATTTGAGTATTCACATAGGGTGATTTTTTTATATAGGATTTACCAACGTCACTTTTCATAAATCTTAACAAACCTTTTAGTTCATTTTCTGTATAAGTTTCTTCCATTATTTTAATCATAGGTTCCTTCAATACTTCCCAACCCATAGTTTGTTGCATTGCTTCAGTAAATTTAGCGTTATTGAAATTTGGGTTTTTTTTGAAGTTGTTAACATAAGTATTTATCGTTAGTTCATGGTTTTCTTTTGCTTTAGTAACGACAAGTATTTCAAGCGCAAGGTTACGTTTGGACTCGGCAAATGCGTTAAGTGAAAATGATATTAATAAAAGTGTAAAGGCTATTTTTTTCATAAAATACTCCTTTATTGTGTGCTACAACAGTTATAAATGGACCTCGCCGAAAATCAAAATCACGAATTCTTTCTGGTTAAACTTTCCAGCTTTAATTATTATTTTCAATAAACGGATTGTGGAATGAAGAGTTTATAGTAAAAATTTTTATTATGATGTAGGGGTTTCTTGATATTTGTGTAGGGATACCCCTACATACAAAAACCAAAAACAGAAATAAATCAAGAGTGGTTTGCCTACACTTTCCCCGAGATCGACCTGGCAAAGTCCTGCATCTAACGTTGCTTCCTTAAAATGACAGAGTTGAAAGCACTGTTATTTCAATGACTGCGACATGAGCAGTTGCCTCATCTCATCCAGTGAACCCTTTTGCCCGTTCGTCTCCACGAACGTAAGGGTCAAAAACAGAGCCTTGCGTTGCTCGCTCGGATAGGCAGCCGATCTCTTCTCAAGCGAACGCCTTATGCCTTTGTATAACCACTCTGGAGGATCTTCCCCTCTCGCCACGGCCGCTTCGGTTTCTTGCACAGCCACTTTAACGTGACGGTCGATCTCATCGAGTTCAGCTAGAGCATTCTCGCGATCTTCTGTGAGCAGTTCGGCGGCGAACACCACAAAGCTCAACGCCGCTCGACTATAGGCCTGACCCGGGCTTTGAGAATTTGTATGCTCACGCGCCCTCGCTGCAGCTAATTTCGCTTGCTGATCGCGCCCTGAGGCAAGGAGGAACTCAGAGTAGTTCGAGAGCACATTCAGGTTGTTGGGCGCCAACTGTACTGCACGCGTCAGCCGCTGATAAGCCGCCTGATCGTTACCGAGGTACTCGAAGTAGATACTTGCCGACGTGCTCAGAGACTCCGCAAAGTTTGTAGCAGACGGGGAAATCTGGTCGAACGCTTCAACCGCCTTGTTATAATGCTTAACAGCATGTTCGGCAATTCCAAGGGCGTACCATGCTATGTCTGATCCGGGATCCCGGTCGAGCGCTTTCCTGGCATAGGTAATTGCTTTTTTGGCGTAGCTGTCGTCCTTTCGATTAAAGTTCTCAATAACCGATAACCATGCCAATAATGCATAGGGCTCCGCACTTGACTCTTTGGCAGCAGCTTCCTTAAGGTAATGTTTCTCGGCGTTCACATAATCATTAAGTCGTCGATATAACTTGGCAACAACCCGATGACCTGGTCGGATCTCGGGAAACTGTGCCAAAGCTCCTTCGATGGCCTTCGCTAACTTCAGAACCTCCTCCGGGCTCTTCTGTGGTAAGTACACCGAGGCATCGTCAAGCAGTTGCACCGTTCGCAATTGCGCCGCCGCTCGTTCAGGTTCGCTCGGCATGGGCCAACCCGCTTTGCGTGCCGAATCGAAGGCCGGGAAGGACTCCTCCATGTTGCCGCTACGAGCCTGCTCCCGTCCGTGTTTGACTACCTGGTACATATACAGATCAAGGAAGCGCGATTCAGGCTTAAAAGTAGAGTCTTTCAGCCTCGTATTCGCAGCAACCAGGAAGGTGGATACCAGTTCCTGTGGAGTTTTGTCTTTTGCCACCTCAGCCCAGATCTTGGGATTCGTCAGCACGTGACTTGCTGCCCACAGAAACATAGTTCCAAGACGAGCGTCAACTTCAGCGTTTATGGTCTCAGGATCCACAGTTCCATGGCCTGCCGCCTCACGGAGGAGTCGCTCTCCGGTGTCAAAGTCGAACTTCGTAAAGCTTCGGTAGGCCTCATCCAGGATACTGTAGCGTGATTTCGGACAATCGCTTGTTTTCAGGAACCATTGACACTCTTCCTGGGTCCAGCCACGGTGGATACGTTTGTTCGCCTGCTCTATGAGTTCACTGCCTAGTAACGTGTAGACGCGCACGATACCGTTGTGGGCACCGGCCGCGAGGTACCGACCGTCGGGGCTGAAGGCAAGACTTTGGGCGCCATCACTGCGTGCTGGAAATACCGCCTTGGGGGAGAGTGAACGGAGATCCCACAAACGGATGGTATCGTCGTCGGCCGTGGCAAGAAGGTCTCCATGGATCGCAACTGCATTGACAACTTCGGTATGGTCACCGAAAATTTTCAGTTGTTCGCCACTGGCGACATCCCAAACTCGCACCGTCTTATCCATACTACCGCTGACGAGTCGCTTACTGTCAGGCGTAAACGCCAAATCAAGACTAGTAAGGTAGTGTCCCTCAATTTTACGTTTCAGTTCAAATGTGTCGGCCTGCCACAGGATGATGGTGCTATCTTTGCTGCCTGTGGCGATGGTCTTGCCATCGGGACTGTAGGCGACCGCAATCACACGGTTACTGTGACCACTAAGCTTCTTAAGCACCTCACCGGAAGGCAAGCCCCAAACGATCGCCTCGCCATCGTGGCTTCCACTCACAAGCTGTGATCCGTCTGGACTGAAGGCCAGATCGTTGACCACCCTCTTGTGGTCTTCAAGACGCAAAAGATCATCTGAATCTGGTAAGGCGACAAATACGTCACTACCGGAACCAATCGCGATCTCCCCGTCTTTGCTGAACGCTACCGCCTTGGTGGGTGAGCGAATGTTTTTGAATTTAATGTCCTGCGGCTTACCTGACAAATCCCATGAGAGTAACTTCCCGTTATTGCCGCCAGCGGCAACGACTCTCTCACCATTGGAACTAAAGGCAACCGCCTCGACACTGGTTTCGTGGCCGGTTAAGGTCAGCAATTCGCCACCTGCGGCCAGGTTCCAGATCGTGGCCGTGCCGCCTATAGTGGTCGTAGCCACTGTTTCGCCCCCGGGGCTGAAAACAATATCCGAAATCATGCCGTAAACTGGGTTTTTAGTAGGCTCAGTCCTAATCCGTGCCAGTTCCTCCGCCTGTCGCTGCGGATCGTTATCGTCACTGGGCAATCGCCAATAACGGATTGTGCCGTCGTAACTCCCGGTTGCAACATGCCGTTGGTCAGGGCTGAAACGGACGCCAAGCACTGAGTTGCTATGGCCCTCCAGGGTCCAGCGGCGGTTGCGAGTCACAGTGTTCCAAATCTCGACTTTGCTGCCATTGGCAACAGCCAGACGCGAACCGTCAGCGGATAGGTCAATGTCGAACAGACTACCGGCAATAAACGAGTAGAGGATGCGCCCTTTCAGGGCGTCCCAGACCACGACCCTCCCATCGTCGCCGGCAGTGACGAGCTGGCGTTGGTCACGACCAAAGGCCACCGCCCGAACGCTTTCGCTGTGTCCATAGAGTGCTTCCCCAACCGGTGCGCCAGTAGTCACATTCCAGAGTCGAACAGAAGCATCATCGCTTGAGGTCGCCAACAACCGCCCATCAGGTCGACTGAAAGCGAGGTCTGTTACGCCATCCACATGGCCAGCCAATGTGTGAACCCTCGCCCAGTTCTCTGTATCCCAGATGACAATCCTGCCATCTACGCTACCACTAGCCATTCTCCGTCCGTCAGGGCTAAATTCGATCGCTTCAACTTTATCCACGTGGGCGAAAAGAGCCTTTTGTTGGCGGCCGCTCTCGACAGCCCACAATGTGACTCCACCCAGAGAATCGCCCAGCGCAAGCAACGAACCATCGGGGGTATACGCGGCAGCGGCGATCGATGTCTTCTTGCCGTAGCT
>Ga0316205_10003582_pt1 | contig 14528 bp, 12 predicted proteins | sample 3monthpyrite_MG_FD_204941 | JGI IMG/M metagenome (GOLD analysis project Ga0316205, IMG submission 204941) | Microbial mat bacterial communities from mineral coupon in-situ incubated in ocean water Damariscotta River, Maine, United States -... | ecosystem: Environmental > Aquatic > Marine >... | reverse complement strand
TCGCTAAGGACTACATCAAATCAGCTTTTCCCGGCCAGGTGATCCACTTTGATTCACCACAGATGAACTGGATGAGTAACGGTAAAGAACCTGCCGCCGATGGTAAGGGTGAAATACAGGCGAGTGGTTACAGTGCAAAGTTTCGTGTGGGCGAAACGCCTGTGCAGATCAGGAAATTACAACTCGCCAAGAATGAAGGCATATGGCAGGTGGTCAATGAATTGTCTGCAAAACAAATGCATGCGGCACATGCTCTGACTGCACCGAGACGGAATGAACCGCCCTATATTTTCCAACCAATAGCGGCACGACATTTTGAAAAACATTTTTATCATAAACTAGGTGGTTGGATTAAAATAAAAGAACCCATGCATTTCCCTTGTGGTGGTGGTCAGCGTGAAGGTCAAAAGGGATATTGTGAGGTGGCTTATGGGGAGTATTACAAGGGCAATTACATGATCAATGGTAGCTATCAACAGGTTAAATGCAATGCCAAAACATACATGTTTGTACAAAAAAATGGCAAATGGGTAATCGACGAGATCTTACCCGCAAATAAGAAGTTTGATGTTCGAAAGAACGAGATTATCGATCGTAAAGGGGATATCTGGGGGTGTTGATGGTGATTGCTTGTAAAGATTGGTTTTATTTATAAAAGGGAAAAAATATATGCTTAAGAAACTCCTGGATGGATTGGCCTTCTAAATTTAGTCAAAAATATAGTGGCTATGATTTTGAAGTAGTTAATTAAATAATAGGGGCGGGATGTCCTCAACAATACTCAACATGCAATGCCCGCCATTGCCTTGAAAAGAGTCCATATACCCATATGAAAAAATTAACCGTTTTTATAAATGATCAAATTGTATACGAAAATGATCAAGAAATAACTTTCGAAGATCGGCAGTTGGCGTTTCTCGATAAGATGGATAGCGATATGGAACGTGGTATTAAAATTGAGGGTGAGTTAATTACAAACCCCGGTAGTAAACAACGAGCAACATTTATCGCATTAAATCTGATTAAGGCATTACAACATGATGGTCAAGCTAAAATAGCTGTGTCATTTGCCAACTTAGCCAACCGTCATCCTGCATTAATTGAAGTTCATGCAAATGATCATGGAAGTAATGTAAAGATAGAACTTGTGGAAGAACATTTATAATGAAAGAGGTTAAATAACTAATAAATATATTATATTTCTGAATCCTCTTCTTCACATGCTACTGTATCTCGTCCTTTCATCTTGGCACTGTACAACCCTTTGTCGACACGATGGATAAGACTTTCAATACTATCTGTATCGTGTAATTCAGCTACACCGATACTAACGGTAAAACTGACAATACAGTTTTCTGATCCCCGGGTTTCAACTGTATGGCAATTTTTACGAATACGCTCTGCAATATTTATGGCGGCGGTTTTATCTTTACCTGGAAGAACTGCGATAAATTCCTCTCCACCATAACGTCCAATAAGATTGTAATTAGAAAGATCTCTCTTCAATAATCGGGAAAATGTCTGCAGCACCTTGTCACCGGTTAAATGACCATAGGTATCATTGACTTTTTTAAATAAATCTAAATCAAAAAGCAAAACAGAAAGAGGTTGGGTATGTTCTCTTGCGCGCGTAATTTCAAGATTTAACCATTTATTAAGTACCCGCCGGTTGACAAGACCGGTTAGCGGATCGCGACTTGCCTCACGATAAAGTCTGAGCAACATCTGTAACTGTGCAAGTTGAGCCCATATAGCTATTCCAGCCAACAGCGTTAACAGCCAGATATTGCCCAACGAAACAATCGTTAATGATTTTTTGAAGTAAATTTCACTTACGAAATAAGTGATGCCAACCAGGGTAGCGTAGCTGATACCTTCGAGCAGTGTTAATGGAAAAATAGCGAGTAACACAACAGTAAGATATGGCAAAAATGAATAACCTATCAAAACACTCTGTTCGTCAGCATTACTGTTTAAAACAAGGCGCGAGTAAAAATAAAAGATACATGGGATTAAAACAAAGGCTGTGAGACGCAGTTGGGCATAATTTAGTTTTTGTGCATTATTCGTTAACATACCGAGAATAACAAACAGTCCACTATATGCGATGCGCAAACTCAGGATAGACACTAGAGATTCGTTAGGTACTATGAATATATCGATCGGGATCCAGAGTATGGAAAGCAGAGCAAACACATAGGCGAGAAAGCGTACCCGCATGTAAATGAATTCAGCTCTAGAACCATTAAAATCTCTTGAGTGCGTTTCACTGCTAATAAGGTCGCTGAAACTGATCTGCTGTAACCATTCCTTAAGCCCTGGCGTTATCCGCTTATCTGATCCAGTATATTTTTGGTTTGTTCGCTTTATCATTATTTAGCTACTATTAAACCACTATCATTGAATATTGTCGGCATTTGATCACCAATAATTAATTTTGTGCCTGAAATGATAACAATTTAGTACAGAATTGAGGATACAGGGCTATTTTAGACCAGTAAACTGGTCAATTATTTCTAATATTTGACAACCGACAACACTTTTCAGGTTCAAATTATATTATAGTCACACCATGAAAATAGTTAGTCTATTCATCATCTTATGTTGGGCCCCGCTTGTGTTTGGGGTGGATGACTATGTTCCGGCGAAAACCATCCGCGAAAACGCTAATCGAGTTAACCTCAAATTACGTTCCCACGCGGCCCTGGTGTTTGATGAGCGCGATAATGAAGTTATCATGGAACGTAATACACATCAGGTCATGCCGGTGGCCTCACTCAGTAAGTTAATGACGGCCATGGTAATACTCGATGCTGAGCTGGACATGGATGAGGTGATCACCATCAGTAAGGATGACAAGGATCGAATCCGCTATTCCAAATCGCGGCTACGCAAAGGCATGCAGTTTACACGCAAGGATTTACTACTCATTGCCTTAGCTGCATCTGAAAATCGCGCGGCATCGGCACTGGCGCGCACCTACCCGGGCGGCACCGATGAGTTTGTCACTGCCATGAATAACAAGGCACATACCCTTGGTCTGACAAATACCCGTTTCGCGGATTCAGCTGGCTTGAGCAATGACAATGTCTCTACCGCACAGGAGTTGATGCAAATCGTTAAAGCTGCAAGTGCATACCCTGTGATTCGGGAATCTACCACGCAAACCAGGCAAAGCATTCTTGACATAAAGAGCGGACGTGAAATCGCTTTCGGTAATACTAATCGTCTGGTAAAGAAAGTTTCCTGGCCAATAACCCTGAGTAAAACCGGCTTTACCAAAGATGCCGGCAATTGTCTGGTGATGCGAACCACAATCAATGCCAGGCCGGTGATCATCGTCTTACTCGAGTCCTGGGGCAAACTAAGCAAATACGGTGACTCAACCCGTATTAAGAAATGGCTGACAAAAACAGAACGCTTGATTGTAAATTAAAAAATTATACAAATAATGGGGTCGCTGTAACCATGTTACCGATAAACCTCAGTGCTAATAAGTGACAATAAATATAATAAGGAGTGATGTATGCCAAAGCTAATGGTTTTACCTGCTAAAGATGTTAAAGCAATCAGATTAATACAAATCCCGGAGGATTTTGAGGAGCACGAAGTCTATCGGCATGTGGTCAGTTTAATCGCCCAGGTCGAAGAGGATAACCCGAATTACAGCTGGGACGATATTGTTGCTGAACTTGAGGACCATCAATTTTATCCAGTTGATTTTATATTAGGACCACATCTTGATTAAATGCTGGTAGCGAAAGGATCGATGGTGGGGGCATGAATGTTAGTTTGTCTTCGGTGCGGTTTAGCGCTACTAGTGATGGTTTATCTTACCTGAAAAAATAATATATTTTATCCTACATAAGAATTCTTTAATATTAGTCATAATGAAATTTCATCCATTCCTTAGCCACTAAAAAAGGGATGTGTTGCATAGATCTCATTATGGTAATAGCCAATTAGCTTCACTCTCTTTTTAGATCAATTCTAAAAACGTTATTATTTTTGTACTATCGCCACAGCCCGAAATAATATTTTAGCAATATCGTCGAGATATCTTTAAATTTCATTTCAAAAAATCTATTCTGCTGGTTTACGCGTATATATTCAAAAAATCTGTACTTTCTTTTCTAATTAGAACTTATGTTGAATATTAATAATTTACTTGATGTTTATATTCTTCAATATATTAGAGATTTGTAGCTACCCAAACGTAAATTGATTTAATAATAGTCAGGAGAAATCTGAAATGGATATATGCGTCTTAGAAATACTCAATCAATATAGTTTCTATAATAAATCATCAAAATATTTTCAAGATGAAATTATTTCGGTAGCACTCAATACTAAACTTGAAAAAAACACATATTTTTATAAAAGGAATTGGCAGTGTAACCACATAGCCCTTGTAGGATCGGGTCGAGTAAGAGTGTTTATTGTTGGTGATACGGGTCGCGAAATAACCCTTTACCATGTGCAACCAGGTGACACATGTCCAATCAACATCTTGTCAGCAATGTTAAATAAAAGTACTCCGGCCATCGCTGTTGTTGAAGAACCGCTTAATGTTGTTTTGTTACCTGTCGAGATCTTTAAAAAATGGGTGAAAGAACAATCTATTGTACAACAATTTGTCTTTGAATCTCTTGGTGGGCGATTGATTGATGTACTATCTCTTATGGAGCAGATTAGTTTTCAAAAAATTGATCAACGTATCGCATGTTTTCTTTTAGAACAATTTGAATTATCTGATTGCAATCCACCTATCGCCAAAATGACACATATGCAAATTGCAACCGAACTTGGTTCAGCACGTGAAGTCATTAGTAGAACGCTAGGATGTTTTGAACGTATGGGTGTTGTAGAACTAGAACGCGGGCGAGTTATTCGAAAGGATCATGATGCCTTATTACAAATAAGCCACATATAAACAATAAAGATTTGTTATTAATTTTTGTAACTGCGTCACAAAATTATTCTAATAATGTGTGACCAAGTTACATATTCATCGAACAAGTTTCGATATTTTTTAAGCACACCAAACTCAATTATCATAAAAGGAAAATGATTATGAAATACGCAACAATTATAATTGGAATACTAGTGTTTAATATAACTACAGTTTTTGCAGATATTCTTTATGTTAGTCCGGGTGAAAATATTCAATCGACCATAAATATAGCGAACGCTGGAGATACAATAAAGCTAGCAAAAGGTACGTATGTGGAAAATATCACGATACCTGCAGATAAGACCGGATTGACATTAATAGGTGAGGGCTCAGGAAAAACACAAATTATATCGGATGGTGGAGATCTTAATCCTAAATTTGCACCTGCCACTGTCCCAGCAGATATAATTATTGATATATTCGCAGCTGGTGTCACGATTAGTAAAATTGGTATTCTTCACCCAGAGGGTGAAACAAGTAAAAGAGACATCGGTGTATTCTTTCGACCACCCGCTATAAATGGACGTTTGAGCAAATGTGAAATCCAAAGAAGTCGAAGCGGAAATCTTGAACCTACTGCTCCTGGTTCACGAGGCTTATTAATTTTTCGTGCAACAGGGATTACGATAGATAAGAACGAGTTTGAAGGTAACTACGAAGATCACATTCATCTACCAACAAGTGCAACAACAGTTGTAAAAAATGAAATTGAAGATGCAACGAGATTAGGCATTGTCGTCATCCAGGAATCTGAAACGTCGTTATCAGAAGAAAATATGATTATCTCTAACGAGGTAAGTGGTAATGGTTCTGATGGTATTCAAATACAAGGAGACAATAACACCATTATGGGTAATGAGGTTGAAGAAAACCATGGTGCCGGTATTCGAATATGCGGACCCAGTTCCAACCCGGCCTGTGTTGCGCCTGGCAGTATTACAACTGCAAGTTATAACGTTATCACAAAAAACGAACTTGAAGACAATGCTAATGGTAATCTATTGGATTTTGGTACTAATAATTCGATAAGCAAAAATTCAGAAGACTAGTAAAATTGAAAAAGGCGGTGATACTCTATTATCACCGGCCTTTTTTTTCCTCCCAGGCTAACTAGTATGGAGCTTGCCGTGTCAACATTCTTTCCATAAAAGTTGGTAAGGGATGATTTAAACCATTTGCACCGACAGCTGGAATGGTAAATCCCGAATCGATTGCATTACCCATAAAGCCACCAATTACATAGAATTGGTTATACATATGACCATGAGGTATGAATATTTCCGGGTGATCAAAAGGTGCTTTATGATTACGTACTCGTTCATCTGTTAAAGCCTTCAGGAATGCAACCAAGTTGGCTTTATCAGCATCATCTAAAGGTAAAATCGAATCAAAGTGTGGTCCACGTAATACACCTAAGCCCGTAATGCGTGATTCTTCGGTTCGATCTGCGCTATAACCGATAATAGTATGTGAATCATCCACTTCAGGTTGATTATCAAAAGTCCTAAAGTTGCCACCTCGAAAGTAAAAATCGATGACGTCTTCAAGCGTAGCTTCACCGCCATTATGAAAATACGGTGCGGTTAATTCCACATTACGCAAGGTTGGTATCTTAAATGCACCATCGGCACCAAGATTTACTTGCTGCTCTGGTGTCGGCCCCGTTTCCGGATCTATCGGCTCCAGTTGATGTTTACGACCAAAACTAAGTGGATTACCCAATGGGTCAATCCCACCAACACCAAGATCTTCCAGTGTTGGACGCACGCCAATGTTATTAAAACCTTCATCTATAAGATCGCCTTTACGTATACGCGTCTTACCTTGTATATCTATACGACTAACGGCGGCACGGGTAAACTCTCCACGATCATGGCAATTAATACATCGACCTTCTACGTTCGCGATATGAAAACCAACTAGCTCAGATTCGGTGAGTGCATTGGTATCTCCATCGAGGTAACGATCAACCGGCGAGTCATTCGAAATCAGGGTTGCTTCATACATTTGAATAGCTAACCCAAAGAATAGTGAGAAGTTCATTTCCATTTGGTTAAAGCGATGATCTGCTACCTGTTCATTGACGATAATGCGTGTTCCATCATTATTGATCTGCACACAGGCATCCGCACTCCACCATTCTGGTTTAAATGCACGCTGGATCATTGTTACATAACTGGACACCCTTAAACCCTTCCTGTAACGACGACTCAAATCGCCTAATACGCTATCATGTCGGTGTACTTTCTGTAAGCCTAACGGGCGAATGCTACCCATTAAACGGCGACCTTTTTTGCGTGATACCTCTGTAAATTTTTCACCTAACTCCTGCCAGGTACGACCATCGATAGACATTTCGAAGTTTGATAATGGCGGTCCAACCGCTTGAGAAGCCAGAGATGCATTTTCCAGCCTGATTTTTATAGCTTTTAAATTTCCATTCGCCATTTTTTTATAAACCACGGCGTTAGGATCATTTTCACCAAATGGATTGACACCATTGAAAATATTGCTCGCACGACCATCCCAGAATTGACGGTGGTTAAATATCGCATTAATTACGGTTGGGGTATTGCGTGGTTCAACTCGACGTGTATTTACACCTCCTACCTGAAAACCATCCGGATCGGGTAAAAAAATAGCATAAATATCTGTTTCTAACCAATGTACCCCTTGTGAAGACACAACGTCATTGGTATCCCTGACAACTGCCGAGTTAAACAAAACAGGATCTTCCTTTATATGGCGCGGAAAATCATGTGTCATAAAACTTGAATTAGGGCCGCGGTGGTAATCAAAAGTATGGTCAGGTTTTGGACTGGCATCTTGATAGGTTTGTAACAAGCCAGGACTACTTTGATTTTTTATTCGGCTATCCGCACCTGCATCAAAATGACATGAAGCACAAGCCGTTTTATTATCACTGCCCACCTGCATATCCCAGAATAAGGTTTTACCTAATTCAATTGCCTTTTTTCTATCCCGAATAAATTCATTCAGGTTGGGTGGTTCTGGGACAGGGACTGTTTTTAATGAAGTAACATCATCCCTAATCGTTCGAGTTCCATTTTTGACAGCTTCCAGTATTTGAACTGATAAATCAGCATGTACAACAGAAACAGGTAATTGCAAAGCTATACTAAAGATACACATCTTGCTTACAAACTTAAGTTTAATTAACATAATTATTTCCTTATATATCAATATGACAGTTAGACGGTTATCAATTTAACGCCTCCAATGAACACAGCCATGCTCACATACGTATGATTAAACGCAGCATCAACAAATGCGTGAGTACAGTACGACGCGAGACCTATTTAGACTTGTCGAAGTCTATAGTTGTTGTTCTTTTTCATCAGTAACTAAGTCACCTCGGTTCCACTTACTTGTGTGACGTTGTTACATAACGGTTTTATCTGTCTCATCTTTGAGAAAGGAAGAAATACAAACAAATTAATGGTAATAATCATTTTGACTTTATATTAGAACCTTATCTTGATTAATCGTTGCTTATATTCAAGTCCAAATACCTTCACGCATTAACCCGATATCATCTACTGCGTCATAATTCGTTTATTTCCCAAAAGGTTGGATTAAAAGGGCATTGAGTTACGCAAACAGCGGGAGTAGACTTTTGTAACGGATGTTTTCTTAAGTGTTTTGCACCAGAAATCACCATGGAGGTCTGCACATGGCAAAACTAAAAATAAACGGAAAACGGGTCGACATCGATGTCGATGGTTCGACCCCCTTGCTCTGGGTACTACGCGAGCAACTGGGCCTGACCGGCACCAAGTACAGTTGCGGCATCGGCACTTGCGGTAGCTGCACAGTGCATATCAATGGTAAAGCGGTGCGATCCTGTGTCGTGCCAGTCTTATCCCTCAATGCAACTCACGAAGTGGTTACCATCGAAGGATTGTCCACGGATAATAGTCACCCCCTACAGCAGGCCTGGAAAGAACTTGATGTTCCACAATGTGGATACTGTCAGTCAGGTATGCTCATGAGTGCAGCGGCGCTGCTTAACGACAATCCAAATCCGACTGATAACGATATCGATACAACCGTCACCAACATCTGCCGTTGCGGTACCTTCAACCGGGTACGCCGTGGCATTCATCTGGCGGCTGACATAAACAAGCGCGGGAGCTCATGATGGCAAAAGAACGCATCAATGTATCGCGCCGTGATTTTCTCATCCGTTCCTCTACCGTCGGGGTCGGTTTTTCACTTGGATTTTATCTGACCGGTTGCAATGATGTTCCCACTGGTGCGACAGATAAGAATAGCGCAGCAGACAAGAGTGCATCAGATGTAAAAGAAGTGAATGCCTGGGTGGTGATTGAGCCTGACGATACTGTGATTATTCGCATTGCCCGCTCCGAAATGGGACAGGGCACCCTGACCGGTCTGGCACAAATGGTAGCCGAAGAACTCGAATGTGACTGGTCCAAAGTGACGACCGAGTATCCAACACCGGGGCAAAATCTCGCACGGGATAAGGTATGGCGCAGTTTCTCCACCGGTGGCAGCCAGGGTATTCGCGGTAGTCACCAGTATGTACGTAAAGGTGGTGCCGTTGCGCGGCACATGTTGATCGAGGCCGCAGCAGAGAAATGGGATGTTCCCATGGCGGAATGCCGTGTAACAAATAGCGTGATCACTCATATGCCAAGCGGACGAACAACCACCTATGGCAAGGTCGCCGCGCTGGCTGCCGAGTTGTTTCCCCCGGAGCAAATTAAACTCAAGGACCCGAAGGAGTGGAAGATCATCGGCAAGCCAGTTAAGCGCCTGGATACCGACGACAAACTCAATGGCAAGCAGGTGTTCGGTGCAGATTTAACCTTGCCCGACATGCTCAATGCCGCCATTAAAGCCTGCCCGGTATTCGGTGGCAAACTCAAATCATTCGATGATAGCAAAGTGCGTAAAATGCCGGGCGTACGTAAGGTGGTGCGGGTGGAAGATAATGCCGTCGCCGTGGTTGCTGATACCTGGTGGCAGGCGAAAACAGCACTGGATGCATTGCCGATCATCTGGGATAAAGGATTGAATGCCAAAGTAAGTACTGCCTCGATCGATCAAATGCTGGATGATGGGTTGAAGGCGGATAAGGCCTTTGTCGGTAACAAGAATGGCAATGCAAAGAAGGCATTAAAAGGTGCGGTGAAAACCGTCGAAGCCACTTACCGTTATCCCTATCAAAACCATGCCACCATGGAACCGATGAATGCCACCGCGCGTTGGACCAAGGATCGTTGTGAAGTCTGGTGCCCAACACAAAATGGTGAGGCCGCACTGCAGGCCACCGCTGAGGCGGCTGGTTTACCCATCAACAAATGCGATGTTTACAAGATACATCTTGGTGGGGGCTTTGGTCGGCGAGGCGCGTTTCATGATTTTGTTAAGCAGGCGGTCGCCATCGCAAAGCAGATACCGGGTACACCAGTGAAACTGCTTTGGACCCGTGAGGAGGATATGCAACACGGACACTATCATCCCATTACCAAGTGCAAAATGACCGGCGGTTTGGACAAAGAGGGTAATCTGACAGGATTACATGTTCGCATCTCCGGACAATCCATCCTGGCTTCAGTGAACCCGAAGTGGATGGAAAACGGGATCGATATGTTTACCTTCCAGGGTTTGTTACCCGATGGTGATCACGCCATCAGCTACACCGTACCAAATTTACTGGTCGAACATGCGATGCGTAATCCGCCGGTACCACCAGGCTTTTGGCGTGGGGTGAACATCAATCAGAATGCGATATATATGGAGTCATTCGTCGATGAACTGGCGCATGCAGCCAATAAGGATCCCCTCGAATTTCGTCGCAAGCTAATGGCCAAACATCCCCAGAGTCTGGCCGTGCTCAACGCTGTTGCGCAAAAAGCAGGTTGGGGTAGGAGGCCCACTGCAAAGGGAGTATTTCGGGGCCTGGCGGTCTGCAAAGCCTTTGCCAGTCATGTTGCGGCGTGCGCCGAGGTCTCGGTTGATGATAAAGGTAAACTGAAAATTCATCGTATCGTCGCCGCGACCGATCCCGGTTATGCGGTAAACCCGCAACAGATTGAACACCAGGTTGAAGGCTCCTTTGTGTTTGGTCTTTCAGCATTACTTTATGGCGAATGCACCATCAAGGGCGGCGCTGTAGAGCAACAGAACTTTAATGATTACCCGTCGATGCTGATCTCGGAGATGCCCAAGGTCGAAGTGATCGTCATGCCCTCGGGTGGGTTTTGGGGTGGCATTGGCGAGCCGACCATCGCTGTGGCAGCCCCTGCAGTATTGAATGCCATTTATGCCGCCACTGGCAAGCGTATTCGCCAGTTCCCATTGAAGAACAACGAGTTACGTTCGCTTTAATTAATGCTCTGATAAAAGTATCAAACAGGTCAACTGATGCAAAGTTTCGGAACAGATCAGGAAGTGTTACAGACTGCTTATCAGTGGTTGCAACAGGGACACGAGGTGGCGCTGGTTACCGTGTTAAAGACCTGGGGCTCATCACCCCGGCCACCAGGTTCACTTTTAATCATGCGACGTGATGGCTTAATCACAGGGTCGGTATCAGGCGGATGTGTGGAAGAGGACCTGCTACATCGCTATGTTGATCAGCAAATCAGTGATATTTATCCAACACGTATCGACTATGGCGTGAATCGAGATGACACCACGCGTTTTGGTTTACCGTGTGGAGGGCGTATTGAGTTACTCATCGAACAACTGGATAATCCTGCACAACTGCAACCATTACTTCAAGCCCTTAAGCATCAGCAACTGATCGCCCGGCATGTGGATTTGCAAAGTAGTGAGGTTTCGTTACAACCTGCAAGTGCAGAGCAGAATTTTGTTTATACCAATACATATGTACGTAAAATAATCGGCCCGCAATGGAATATGTTATTAATAGGGGCAGGTCACCTTTCGCGCTATGTTTCTCAACTCGCCTTAATGCTGGATTATCGTGTGATTGTGTGTGACCCTCGCGAAGATTATGCACAATCCTGGCAGGTGGAAGGTACCGAATTAACTACAGTGATGCCGGATGATGCGGTACAACATTATGCCCAACAACCAAACAGTATTGTTGTTGCACTCACACATGATCCTAAACTGGATGACATGGCACTACTTGATGCTTTGAGCTCGTCAGCTTTTTATATCGGTGCGATCGGATCACAACGCAATTGCGAAACACGTCGGCAACGACTCAAAGAATTGGGTATCACCACTATCCAATTACGACGTCTGCATGCACCGGTTGGTTTGTCGATTGGCAGTCACACTCCCGCAGAAATTGCAGTATCAATTATGGCCGAAGTTACCCAGCAACGTAATGCGATCAGTTGTTCAGTTAAACAATCTGTCAGTATCGTATGAGCAGCTTACCCGTTGGTATTTTGCTGGCAGCGGGTCAAAGCCAGCGTTTTGGCAGTAATAAACTTTTACATCCGCTTAATAACGGAACGCCCATGATACTGGCGACAGCAAAAAAACTGGTGAGCGTTTTACCTGATTCGATTGTCGTTATAAATCAGCAACTGATCCCATATACCAGACAACTTGAACAACTGGGTCTACGCGTTGTTATTAATGAACATGCAATTAACGGAATAGGTAACAGCATTGCATGTGGCATATGCGCAAATCAGGATGCGACTGGCTGGTTAATTGCACTGGCCGATATGCCTCAGATTAAAACTGAAACAATGACACAGCTGATAAACAAACTTAAAGATGGTGCCGATATAGTTGCACCACAATACGAGCAGCAACGTGGTCATCCAGTCGGGTTTAACCAACGCTATAAAGATGAGTTAATCGCATTAAACGATGATGTAGGCGCGCGCCATATTATTACCAAGCATCAAAACCAGATTGAGTTTATCCCAACCAATGACGCTGGTGTAATACTGGATATTGATAAAGAGAGTGATATTGCATAATAACAGATAGATACCTGGGATCGAGTGAAGCGAATGAAATATCTTTCTCATTATATGGCTCTGATAGTTTTACTGGGTATTAATGCAGGCTGTAGTAACTTGCCACCGCGCCATCCAGTACCTGCCGATGATTTGTATCGTGCGCAGATCCTTCCTGGTGTACCTGCAGTGAGGGCTTGGGCAGGAAACATCAGCGAAAAATTTGCCAATGATTTTGTTGATTCGGTAAGGCAGGAAATGCTGGCCTCAATCCGAAAAGGTGGTACTGGGGTACCAACGATCAACGTGCTTACACTCTCTGGTGGTGCCGACCACGGTGCTTTTGGTGCGGGATTTATTAACGGTTGGAGCCAGTCAGGCACACGACCTGAATTTAAGTTTGTGACTGGGGTAAGTACGGGAGCAATTATTGCCCCGTTTGCATTTCTTGGAGCGGAATATGATGCAATATTAAAAGAAGGATTCACAACGATCGGACCCGAAGACGTCTATATAGTACGTGGTCTCAGCATTCTCTGGAGTGATTCCCTTGCTGATTCTGCACCGTTGGAAGATTTGATTAATAAATATGTTAATGAAGATATTTTGCATGCAGTGGCAGAGGCGCATCGGCAAGGTCGCCGACTTTATATTGGCACCACTAATATGGACGCCGATCGCCTGGTGGTGTGGAATATGGGCGCGATTGCCAACAGTGGAGAGCCAGGAGCTTTGCAACTTTTTCGCAATGTGATACTTGCTTCTTCGTCCATCCCACTCACTTTTCCACCAGTACTCATCAAAGTGAAAGTAGATGGTGTCACCTATGATGAAATGCATGCCGATGGCGGCGTTAAGGCACAGTTGTTTCTGACGGCGGCAACGATCAATATAACGGAAATTAGAAAACAGTTGGGACTGCAAAAAACGTCGGAGGAAAGGACCAAGCTCTTTATTATTCGCAATGCTGCTGTCGGTCCTGAGTATGAAGCCGTACCTCAAAAACTAACCAATATAATGGATCGAGCATTAACTTTACTCGTTAAATCACATGCGCGTAACGATTTGGATCGTCTACATAACTTTGCTCATGAACATGGTTTTGGTTTCAACTGGGTCTCTTTGCCAAATGAATTCACAACACCACAAGCAGAACCATTTGATACCGCAGAGATGAACAGACTGTTCAATATTGGCTATGAGATGGGTCTCAAAGGAAACGCATGGCGTAAAGAGCCCCCAGGAATTGGTAAACGTTAAGCTATTTTTAAAAGCGGATTAAAACACAATATTTTCTTCTTTTTGAAACAACTGTTACGGACGTTCATCACGTATAATCTGATCTCAAGCAACTCTTAAAATTATCATATGACTTTTTCACAACGAAAGTTCGATCAGGCTGTCTGGGAAGTTGTTTCCAATATAAAGTCTGGATACGTTATGAGTTACGGTGAAGTTGCACGAACCGCTGGTTTCCCACGCCACGCAAGAATGGTGAGTAAAGCCATGTGTCGATCTACTACTCCGTTACCCTGGTATCGTGTTGTAAGGTCTGATCGAACCCTTGCCTTTGATGTTGGCAGTGAGTCATATAATAAACAAAAGGGGTTACTGGAAAAAGAGGGCGTATCAAT
>Ga0316205_10003581_pt1 | contig 14528 bp, 15 predicted proteins | sample 3monthpyrite_MG_FD_204941 | JGI IMG/M metagenome (GOLD analysis project Ga0316205, IMG submission 204941) | Microbial mat bacterial communities from mineral coupon in-situ incubated in ocean water Damariscotta River, Maine, United States -... | ecosystem: Environmental > Aquatic > Marine >... | reverse complement strand
GGTTTATGCAGCTCTTGACCGGCTGCCTGCCCGTCCCACCTATACCATATTCCCGACTCGTCGGGTAAACTATAGGGGCCAATTAAAACCGTTTGCATGTTTCACCTTCAAATCTATATATTTCAATTATGGAATGTAAAGTAAAAGATAAGCCCGCGCTGGGCATATCAAAAAAAACAAAGGCATACATGATGAAAAATTCAGCAATAGTTGGAAAAAATGAGCAGTAGCACCGGAAATCAGGTCGATTTGTCGCAATTTGCCGGCGCGTTTGATTTGGACAATGCTGGCGCTTATGCGGCGTGGCGTCGCAGCAAGCTCGAGGTTTCAGCGCGGTCCGGGGCAGTGCCGGTGCTGGGGGTGGGCGATCTGTCGCAGCCAACGGAATCTGAAAAATCCGCAATTTTGGCACAGATTCACGAATCAAATTTCGCGATATATCAGGCTGAAAATTTCAGCCCCGATGAAGACGAAATCGGGGCCGAGTTGCGCCGTTTTACCGATGCCTTTGACCTGCGCATCGCCGAGGCGCATCGTTCGGCGGGCAAAAATGGTGTGGTGGCGCTGAAAGTTTCCATGGCCGAGCACCAGCGCGGCTTTATACCCTATTCGCGTAAAGCCATGAACTGGCACACAGACGGCTATTATAACGGCCCTGAAGATACGATTCGGGCCTTTGTGCTGCATTGCGTGCGGCAAGCTGAAATTGGCGGGCAAAGCCAGATTATCGACAACGAAATTGCCTATATCCGCCTGCGGGATGAAAGCGTCGAGGCTGTGCGGCTGTTAATAGACCCCGAGGCGATGACCATCCCGGAATCCCCCGAGGCCGACGGCTCAGTGCGCCCGGTCAGCATTGGTCCGGTGTTTTTTGTGGAAGATGGTCACCTGATCATGCGCTACACCGCCCGCACCCGCTCGATTAGCTGGAAGGATGACGCTACCCGTGAGGCGGGTGTCCTGCTGCAATCGCTGCTGGAATCCGAGCGCGACTATCTGCACACTCTTACTTTGCAGCCCGGTCAGGGTATACTGAACAACAACACACTACATAACCGCACGGCATTTGACCCGGGCGCAGAGATCGGCTTTAGCGAGCGCATGCTCTACCGCATCCGGTTTCACAACAGATTATAGAGGAGAAAGACATTGGCAAAGCTAAGTGATCTGATTATTGGCCACCCGGAGGTTGATAGTTTCAAGGAGTTGGAACGCCTCGTGGCCCATGCTGGCGAATCAGGCGAGATGTTTATTGAGTTTGACGTAAAACCAGACTACAAAAACACCCCGAAAAAGTGGGAATGGGTGCTGGAAGCCGCCTTCACACGGGGTGTGCATTATGGGGATTGAGGACATGACCCTGATAGGCAAATACGATTTGCCCTATACCCGCAAAGCCTCCTTGCATAACCACGAGTATGAAAGCGGCATGCACCTGTTGCGCCTCACCATTCGCGAGGGCCACCGGATTACGGCAGTAGATATTGGCCCCGAACAGGCCAAAGCCATGGGGCAGGAAATGCTCGCATGGGCTAAAAAACAGGAAACATAAATGGACTACCTCCCTATCTTTCTTGATGTGAATGGCAAAAAGGTGCTGGTCGATGGCGGCGATACCGCCGCCGCCCGCCGGGTGGAGCGCGCCCTTTCAGCGGGGGCGTATGTGCATGTTTTCTGCCCAAATATGTCAAACGAGTTTCGCACTTTGCGCGACCACCCTCGCGTCACCCACCACCAGCGCGCGCCGGAGCCGGAAGATTTCGAGGATTGTGTGATCGCTTATGGCGCCTCTGACATCGAAGCACGAGATAAGCGCCTTTACGAAATGGCCAAAGCGGCCAAGGTGCTGGTGAATGTAGCCGATGTCACGCAATATTGTGATTTCATTACCCCGTCGATTGTGGATCGCTCACCGATTGTTATTGCCATTTCATCGGGCGGGACAGCGCCCGTGATCGCCCGCATCCTGCGCGCCCGTATCGAGGTCATGCTGCCCGCCGCCTATGGCCGGCTTGCCGCCTTTGTCGGTGGTTTCAGAGACCGGGTGATGGACCGGTTAAAAACCACAGAATCCCGTCGGCACTTCTGGGAAAACACCATCGAGGGCCAAGCCGGGGACCACTTCCTTGCCGGTAACGAAGCCAAGGCCGAAGCCCGGCTTTTGGCGGACCTCGACGCGGCAGCAACGGGTGCCGAAACCGCACATATGGGCGAGGTTTTTCTGGTGGGCGCAGGCCCGGGAGACCCGGATTTGCTCACCTTCCGCGCCCTTCACATCATGCAACGCGCCGATGTGGTGTTGTTTGACCGGCTGGTATCGGATGAGGTAATGACCCTTGTGCGCCGCGATGCCGAGCGGGTGTATGTGGGCAAGCTACCGCAACAACACACCATGGTGCAGGAGGATATATCGGAACTGATGGTCAAGCTCGCCAAGGAAGGCAAGCGGGTGCTGCGCCTGAAGGGCGGTGATCCGTTCATCTTTGGCCGTGGTGGCGAAGAGCTGGAACTGCTGGCCGCACATAACATCCCGTTTCAGGTGATCCCCGGCATTACCGCAGCTTCTGGTTGTGCCTCCTATGCCGGTATTCCGCTCACCCATCGTGACCATGCGCAATCCTGTGTGCTGATCACCGCGCACGGCAAAGACGGCGTGCTTGATCTGGACTGGGAGCGCCTTGTGCGGCCTGACCAAACCGTGGTGGTTTACATGGGGCTTAGCAGTGTCGGGATTTTGTCGGAACAGTTCATCAAGCACGGGCTGGATAACGCCACACCTGCGGCTGTGGTAGATAACGGCACCCGCGCCAACCAGCAGGTGGTGGCGGGCACGCTTGGCAATATTGCCGCGCGTGTGGATCAGTCCGGCATCAAAGGCCCGGCCCTCATCATTATCGGCTCGGTTGTCGGCCTGCGGGATGAACTAAAGTGGTTCGCCGATAGCAGCAAAGAAAGCTTTCAAATGTCATTGCAGGCGCAGGAAAGTCTCTAAAAACCTTTCCTTTATTTCGAAAAAGGCGCGTCAGCCTTTTGGGCCATCAATATAACCCGCGGCTTCAAGCCCGGCGGCCCGCCCGGTGGCCAAGCAACCATTGAGCAAGTAGCCCCCCGTCGGCGCTTCCCAATCCAGCATTTCACCGGCGCAAAAAACACCCGGCAAATCCGTGAGCATCAGCCCCTCGGTGAGGGCATCCTTAGCCACCCCGCCCGCCGTTGAAATCGCTTCATCTATCGGGCGCGGCGCAGCCAGATGCACCGGTAGTGCCTTGAGCATGCCCGCGAGATCAAACGGGTTATCCACCCGCCGCGCTTGCGGGTTTTCGTTAAACAGCGCCGCCTTGGCACCGGTTATCCCCACGGTTTTACGCAAGAAATTCCCGAGGCTGAGCTTGCCCCTAGTGCGCCGCAGCTTTTCGGCCAATACCGGCATCGGCATATCCGGCAGCAGGTCTACCAGCATGACGGCGCCGTTTTCATCCATACCATCGCGCAGCGCCGCCGACAGGGTGTAAATCGCGCCACCCTCAACACCTTTGCTGGAAATCACGAATTCACCCACCACCGAGTGGGTGCCAAAGCGCAGCCGAACCGGCTTGATGGGCGCGCCAAAATGAGGGGCCATATGGGCAGACCAGTTAACCAGAAAGCCCATGTTGGCGGGCTTGAACGGGGAGATCGCCACACCCTCGGACGCCAGAATATCAGCCCATTTTCCATCCGAACCAAGCCGCGCCCAACTGGCCCCTCCGAGCGCCAACACCGTGGCTTTCGCCGCCACTTCTTGCCGCCCTTCGGGGGTGTCAAATTGCGCGTTGCCAGTTTTCAACCCAACCCAGCGCCAGCCGGTTTGAAAGCGCACACCCTTATCGTCAAGCCGCCTCAGCCATGCCCGCAGCAGTGGTGACGCCTTCATGGTTTCAGGAAAAACCCTGCCGCTGGAGCCGGTAAAAACCACCTGCCCCAGCCCCTCGGCCCAATCCTGCACATCGGCGGGGTTAAACGCCTCCAGCATAGGCTCCAACCAGCCACGCGCCGTACCGTAAGCGGCCATGAATGTCTCGTAATCTTCGTTTTTCGTAAGGTTGAGGCCGGATTTTCCGGCCATCAACAGCTTTCGCCCCATGGTTGGCTTGGCGTCAACCACCAGCACCAAATGCCCGGCATCGGCCAGCATTTCCGCCGCCATCAGCCCTGCCGGGCCGCCACCAATCACCAGTGCCTCACCCATGTTCGACCACAGTGCGTTGCGCGCCCAGCCCGTCAATACCAAGCTCCATCACGTCCCCATCCCGCAACCAGCGTTGTGGTTTTTGCCCCATGCCGACCCCGCTCGGGGTGCCGGTCGAGATAATATCGCCCGGTTTCAGCATCATATATTTTGACATATCGGCAATAATTTCTGCCACCGAAAAAATCATGTCAGCTGTGTTGCTCTCCTGCATCATCGTGCCATTCAGCGTCAGCCAAAGCCGCAAATCCTGCGGGTTGGCCACCTCGTCGGCGCTCACAAAATAGGGCCCAACCGGACCAAACCCGGGGAGGGACTTGCCCCGAATCCACTGGCCGCTGCCTTCGAGCTGAAAGGCGCGCTCCGAAAGATCGTTGATCAGGCAATAGCCCGCTATATGGGCCAGCGCCCCGGCTTTGCTTACCTGATAGGCCTCGCGTCCGATTACCACGCCAAGTTCGACTTCCCAATCGCCCTTTTGGGCCGAAAACGGCAAAGACAGCGTATCAAAAGGCCCCGCCAGTGCCGAGCTGGCCTTGGAAAAAATCACTGGCGATTTTGGTTCAGCCATGCCGGATTCCGCGGCATGGGCGCGATAGTTCAGCCCGATGCAGTAGAAATTGGGCGTGTGCGACAGGCAAGCACCGAGCCGCGCGCCCTTCGGCACCATTGGCAAGCCCATCGCATCCAGCCCGCCAAGAGAGGCAATGTCGCCCAAAGTCTCGGGCGAAATGTCGGAAATATGCGCCGACAAATCCCTCATGCTGCCATCTAACGCCAGCATCCCGGGCTTTTCAGCCCCCTTATCGCCAAAACGAAACAGCTTCATTGCACTTCCTTTTTCATTGCCGATTTTCGTATTTTTTCCGATGCGGACTTAAGCTGCCCGCAAGCCGCCATAATATCCTCGCCACGCGGGGTGCGCACCGGGCTGGCATAGCCGGCATTGTTCACGATTTCGGCAAAAGCCTCGATCCGGCCCCAGCTTGAGCGCGCATAGGGGCTGCCGGGCCACGGGTTAAACGGGATCAGGTTGATTTTTGCCGGAATCCCCGAAATAAGCCGCACCAACCGCCGGGCATCATCGTCGCTATCGTTCACATCCTTGAGCATCACATATTCAAAGGTGATCCGCTCGGAATTGCTCAGGCGCGGGTAGGATTTGAGCGTGGCCAACAGGGTATCTATGTTCCACTTTTTGTTGATCGGGACCAGCACATCACGCACCTCGTCAGTCGTGGCGTGAAAACTGATCGCCAGCAGGCAACCGATTTCCTGCCCGGCGCGAATAATTTCAGGCACCACGCCCGAGGTGCTGAGCGTGATCCGGCGACGCGAGATCGAAATGCCCTCATTATCCATCACGATATTCATTGCGTCACGCACGTTTTCAAAGTTGTAAAGCGGCTCGCCCATGCCCATCAGCACCACGTTGGTGATCCGGCGGCGGCCCTCCTGCGGGCCGGTTTCTTCGGGCCATTCATCAAGATCATCGCGCGCCACCATGACCTGCGCCACAATCTCGCCCGCTGTCAGGTTGCGCACCAGCTTTTGGGTGCCGGTATGGCAAAAGGTGCAATTGAGCGTGCAGCCAACTTGTGAGGAAATACAGAGCGTGCCACGATTTTCATCAGGAATATACACCGCCTCGACCTCATGGCCCCCGGCGATGCGCAGCAGGTATTTGCGGGTGCCATCCTGCGATATTTGCTGGGTGACAATCTCGGGGCGGGCCACGGTGAAATGCGCCGCAAGCTCGGCGCGAAAGCCTTTGGCGAGGTTGGTCATCGCCATGAAATCCTGCTCGCCCTTTTGGTAAACCCACTGCCAAAGCTGATCCACCCGCATTTTGGCCTGCTTTTGGGGCACCCCGATGCCAATAAGGGCCGCGCGCATGACCGCGCGCGTGAGCCCGAGCAGCGATTGCTTTTCAGCCACCGCTTCAATGCGGGGGAGGATGCGGGTTTCTGGCGTGATCGGGGCGTGCATATTCGGTCCTTAAAAATCAAAGCGCCCCCTGCATTGGCAGAGAGCGCTGGATGATAGCTTTATTTGGCTGGTTATTCCAGCGGAGTTACCGGCACATCTCCTCGGCCTTTGCATAGGCGGCGGTAAAGCCGATCAGCGAAAAGGTATCGGTGGTGATGGTGCCGCGCGCCGAAGTGCCCACCACAACAGCGTCGGCACCACCGCGCATAGCGGCAATCAGGCCGGCGTCATCATCGGGCCGCGGCCACGCATATTCCGGGTTGATCTCGGCATTCGGATAGAGCGAGAATGTGGCATCGGCAATTTTCATTTCCACCGGCGCATCTTGCCGGAGCGGATAGCCGGCCAGAAAGCTCGGCTCGTTGTTGATCTGCTCACCCGGGATGATGGAAATATAAAAACGGATATCGCCGCGGCGCACGGTTACCGCCTGCCCGTCCCGCTGGGCTGACCAGTTGGTAGGTTTGGAAACGATGAAGCATTCTTTCGGGCTGTCGGCCACATAAACGCTCCAGTCGGTTTCTGAGTCAACCATCGCCAGCTCTTGCGCGGCAAGGGGAAAAGCGGCCATGCCCAATAGTGCGGCACCTAAAAAATTCTTAACCATATATCGGGCTCCTGCTCCATCCGAAGTGCCGCTTTCCCCTGTTTTGCCAAGGTGCTTCAAAGCGGCTTGTGTTTTGCTCGTTTACAGCCGTAATCTAAATAGAAAAGGGGGCTAAAGGCCAGCCCAAAATCGTGAAATATTGCCACTACGGGCATGATTTTGCCTATTTTCGGAGGTTTTTGAAGAATGACAGACCCGGTTAAACTGGTTGAACTGCACCGCAATGGCATATTGGAGTCGACCCATCGCGGGCATGTGGTGATCTGTGACAGCGCGGGCGTCGTGGCGGAATGGGGCAATCCCGCCGAGATCATTTTTCCGCGCTCAAGCTGCAAAATGCTGCAAGCGCTGCCGCTGGTGGAGAGCGGCGCGGCCGATACTGCCGGGCTGGATGTGCCGCATCTGGCGCTAGCCTGCGCCAGCCATCAGGGCGCGCTTATCCATACCGCGCTGGCAACTTCATGGCTCGAGGGGCTGGGGTTGGGGGAGGCCGACCTGCGCTGCGGCCCGCAAAAGCCCGATGATTTCGAGGCCCGCGCCATATTGCGCGAAGCTCTCAAATCCCCCTGCCAGCTGCACAATAGCTGCTCGGGCAAACATGCGGGTTTTTTGACCCTCAACCAGCATCTAAATGGCGGGTCTGAATATATCGAGCTGGATCATCCGGTGCAAAAATCCGTGAAAGCCGCCTTTGAGGAAATGACAGAGGCGGCTTCGACCGGTTACGGGATCGACGGCTGCTCGGCCCCCAATTTCACCTGCGAACTTGGCCATTTGGCACGCGCGATGGCGAAAATGGCGCGACCGGACGCGCTTGGCGGCACCCGCGCCGAAGCCGCGAAAAGACTGGTGCAAGCGATGATTGCGCACCCGCTTTTGGTGGCCGGCGAAGGGCGGGCCTGCTCGGCTTTAATGGCCGCCGCCGGGGGAAAAGCTGCAGTAAAAACCGGGGCGGAAGGAGTGTTTGTCGCCATTTTGCCCGAGCGTGGCATCGGCGTGGCACTCAAAGTTGAAGACGGCCAGACCCGCGCCTCGGAAGCCGTGATCGCCGCCGTTTTGGTGCGGCTTGGCGTGGTAAATGCGGCTGACCCGCGGGTGGCGCCCTATCTGCACCGCCTCGAAATCAACCGCCGCGGCATCCATGTCGGCAGTTTCAACGTGGTGGAAGCGCTCAGCGCACATGGCCAGCCGCTTTAAGCGCCACTTCAACCTCGGCTGACCAGCCAAGATAAAGCGCCTCGCCAGCCTCAATCAGCGGTCGTTTCATCAGAGCCGGATGCGCCTGCAGTAATGAAATCGGGTCAGCCGTGCGCTCCGCTTCTGTGAGGTTTCGCCACGCGGTTGAGCGTTTGTTAACGAGCGTATCGGGAAACACCTTCATAAAGCCCTCAAGCTTATCGCGGCTCAGGGGCGAATCGCGCACATCGTGCATGAAGGCTGCCGGTAAAGCCTTGCGCGCCTTGCGCACCACATCGCAATTCTTCAACCCGTAAATATACATATTCTATTTTCAATGATTCGGTTGCGTCTGCCGAAATTAATCACACGATTCGCCCATTATGCCAGAAAAATGTTCAAATTTTGGCGGCGCGGCATGAATTCGCCGCAAATTTCTTGATTTTCACGATAAGTTGGGGAAAAATGGCGGTGTGAGTAAACGTCTTTCACGGTTCCGCTGACGCCTTAATGCAGACTGCGACCCAATATAGAAGACCAATTTCTGCACCAAAGCTACCGCATTGGGTGGGTGGCACATAATTTAAGGAGAAGACGGATGGCAACTGGCACCGTCAAATGGTTCAACGGCACAAAAGGCTATGGTTTTATCGCCCCCGATGATGGCGGCAAAGATGTGTTTGTGCACATTTCCGCGGTTGAGCGCGCCGGGCTGCAAGGCCTGCAGGACAACCAGAAAGTGACCTACGATCTGGAAGAAGGCCGCAATGGACGCGAAGCCGCCTCGAACCTGCAAGTGAACGACTAGGCGCGCATTGCGCGATCACAACACCGGGGTGGCCGCGGAGGAATCCGGCGGCCATTTCTTTTTTTCGGAGTGGTATGGCCCGGGGCTTGCGCCCGATATGGGCTATTCCTCCCGGCCTGTTGATCGCGCCGAATCTGTGGCGAGGTCATGCAGTTTTTCCAGAAACGGGTGGGTTTCCGCCGCGATAAATTCGGCGCAAGCCGGCTTGCCCGCTGGCCCGAAAGCACTGCGATAGATCGGCAATACCTTGGTGCCGACCGGCACCATAAAGCAGGCCTCCGGCCGTGCGCTTGCGCCCGCTGGTCGGCAATAAACCATGTGCTGCCCGCTATCTTGCAGCTCTGCTGTTGTTTCGGTTGGTTGCTCAATGGCCGGTTCGATGTGCACATTATTCAAGCCTAGTGCGTCCAACACGAACAGGCTCTCATCCTCACACTCGTTAAGCACAATCGTTTCAAGGACAAAGGGAGAGAAAGTTTCCTCGCGGCTTTCCTGAGTATAAAACACCAGTTCGGTGAGAGAAGCTCCATCTGGGGTGGCCCGTTTTTCAAGCTGGGCATGGTGGTTTGCGCAGGGTAAAAACCCGCGCGCCACCAGTCGAACCGCGGTGCCTCCGTCTATCCAGTTGGCGGTGTATTCGGCGCAGCCGAGCATACGGGTGGTGGGGGTGCGTGCTGGTTTCATGATGTCCCTACTTCATTTGTTTTTGGCGATGCCGAAATTTTGCAGCCTGTTGATTTGCCACTATTTAGCCACCCAAACGTGAATTTCGCGTGATTCCCGCAGGGGTGGAATGCCGCCCAAAACACACCCGCAAAATTAGCTGCTTGGCCGCACCCGGTTTTTCGCGCATTGTGTGGGCACGGTAAGTTATTTTTTAGGTGTAAGGGGGGTGCCAGTGAGCGAAAACATGCAGGGTTTGACCGCACGCTGGCAGCGCCATGACTGGCAATCAAGCCCCTTTGCCCCGGGGTTACGCTGGGTGCAGGCCAAGGTGCAAAACGGACGCACGGCCAGCGGAGCCGGCTTATCCCGGTATGATGCCTATATGCGTTGCCTCGGGGAAACCGCGGAAATAGTCGCGCTAGAGGCTGACACAACTGAAATAGTCGGCAGCGAAGGGCTTGCCGCCGGGCCGGATACCGCCTTTGCCAGCTACGCCGCCCTGTGCGAGCGTCTTGAGCGCTGGGCGGTTAAGGAATGGTGGTCAGGCAATAGCGTCGCCTTGCCGGTTCGCGGCTACGCACATCTGCTCACCCCCTTGCGTAACGGGGCTTCGGCACCCCGCGAAACGCGCCTTTGGCTCCTGCCGCATTTTCCCTTGCTGGGCGTGGTGCTCTGCCGAAGCACTGATCCACAGGGTGGCCAGCCTATCCTCGGTTTTGGTGCTGATCTATGCGCGGAAGCAGCGGCGCAATCCGCGATCATCGAAATGGCGTTAATGGAGGCCAATATTGCCAAAAAAACCACCCGGATGAGGGCCTATTATAAGCGGCTCACCACCGCCACGACCAGCCTGTTCCCGAACGGTAAACCGCAAGACATCACGGCCACCCGCTATCCTGAAAGCCAGAAACTCCCCACGCTCACCGCCCGCCTCAACGCCGCCAATATCCACTTTTCGGTGCAGGCGCTCACAACGCCGCAAACCGGTTTGGCGGTGTGTCGCGCCCATATCCCCGGCGCGCCCGGTTTCACGCTTTCCGGCTCCCCCGAAAACAGCCCGCTACTATAGAACCCCGCTCACGCAAGATTCACACTCATCCGCCAAAAGGTAACCAAAGGAGTAACCCGTGCAAAAAAAACCCGGCAAAAACCCCAGCAATGACGCGGAAGAGCCAGACGATTCCGACCAAGATTCCGCCTCCCAAACCATTCCCGATTTCGGGTTTGATACCGCCGCATGGCGCGAATATTGCAAAAGCACGGCGCAGTTTCCGGCCGGATACACCTATCTTGCCCAACTTATGGGCCATGATCTTGGCAACACCGTCGATGCCGCCACCATTCCCGGCGCCGCCGATAGCAGCCACCCCCGGCTCAACCTGATCGACCACCCGCTGACGCTGGAAACCATCTATGGCAAAGGGCCTGCCGCCGCTGGCCCCTGCTACAACACCCGCAATTGCCTGTTCAGGCTCGGCGATGGCGCGATGCAGGCAGAAAAGGTTGTGTTCACCGCTGACGAACCCGCCGAGCCGCTGCTGGCGGATATGCGCAACCGCGATACGCTGATGCTCCATCAATTGGCCGTGCTCTGGATGCAGTATCACAATAAAATCGCCCGCGCGCTCATGCGGGATGACGGCTTTACCGAACATGCACACGCCCAGCGCAGCTATTTTGCCGAAGTGTTTTTGCGCGCCCGACGTATCGTGATCAGCACATGGCATAATGTGCTGTTGCATGATCTTCTGCCGCGCATAGCCCACCCGGCTGCGCTGGACCTGCCCGATGATGCGCTGGAAAGCGTGATCCTGCTCGATGAAATACCAGTGCTAAACGGGGTTATGCGTGCCTTTCATGCCCTGCCGCTGGCGCAATACCGGCTCAATGCAGGGCTAACCGCGCCTTTTGGCGAGCTGCGCGCCGGCAAGGTGGGTGAGCGTAAGAACTGGCGCATTGACTGGCGCTATTTCTTTGGTCCAGATGCCACCAATCAAACCGGATTCAGTGCCAGCTATTCGCCTCTTTTTACGGTGCTTTCGGGCCGCTCGATCATGCAGGCAGATCTCGCATCAGCCATTAATGCCCTGCCCTATGATCAGGTCCATGATCAAACAATCGCCGCGCACAGCCTGCTGCCGGAAACCCTCAAGCGAGATATATCCGCGCAAAACCTTGAGCGTCTGTTTAATCAACAAGCCGCCGCACTCGGCCTTGCGCCCCTGCCCGACGGAGCTTTTGCTCAGTTGCCTCTGTTTCTTTTACTGCTGCTCGAAGCCCAGTTTTTTAGCGATAGCGGCAGCCTCGGGCCATTTGGCTCGGCCCTGCTCCGGCGCTTTTTGCAGCATAAAATCGGCCGGATCGAGGCCGGGCAGACCACGCCCGGCACCCCCGGCGGCATGACCGCCCCACAAAGCATCGAATCCCTCATCCAGTTTGTGAAACACCCCTAAAAGGAGACCCCCATGACCTCGAACGAATATATTATTGTCGGGCGCGATGTTGGCGAAGCCAAGTACCATTTGGTTGGCGACAACATCCTCCCAGCCGACCAAAACCCCGGCGGCACCGCGCTTGATGTGGTGTTTATCGGCAAGCTGATGGGCGAAATGTCGGAACGCACCGGCAAGAAACGCCGCGCCAAAAAGAAGGAGAAAAAGCTGATCCGGCTCTGTATGCGCGCCGAATCCATTCCGCCCGGGATGCTGAGCGAGGCGCAGGAAGAGGCCATTCTCGACCACACCAAGATCAAGGTGATGTTTGAAACCCGCGAGCAGCGCAAGTCCATCGACAAAGACAAAAACACCCGCATTCTGGTGGTGCCCGCCGATGGCACTCTTAAAGCGGGGCTGGACGAGCTGCAAATTCCGGTCGTCGGCAAGCCCTTCGAGCCGCCGCTGACCTATCCGATCGATAAAAATCTGATGCTGGCCTGGATGCAGGATAGCATTGTGGAAGTGGTGGTGAATGTAGAAGCGCCCGAACAAATGGACGGGCTGACCTGGCACCAGATCCGCAAGCATTTTGCTGACGAGATCGAGGCACGGCTCACCAAAATTGCCGATGAGGACAAGGTCGGCCAGATCGCGGCTTTCCACCGCGCTGTGGGGATTTATGTGACCAATATGTGCCGCTAGTCAGGCAGGGGCACGCGTAGCGTGGCCAACGGTTTTACGAAGGGCTTTCCGCACGCTTTCGTCACGGAGCGGGAAGCTCGCGGCGAACCAGTCAAGAATGTCATTCGTGTCGGGCGGTTCCGGCAATGACCACTGGGTTTTCATATAGGCCAAATAGGCGTTGAGCCGTTTTCGAGCGTCGTCCTCCCTGCCAAGCTGCACCAGCGCCGCTGTGTGCCAGCCGCCCACGGTGGCCATAATATCACCCGCCTGCGCGCATTGGCGCTCGGTTTGCGCATAGTTGCCGCACAGGTAGTTTACCGCAGCCATATAAATAAGATGAAACGGCGCCATCGCATCTGGGGCGCGCATCACTCGCGCCACAATATCCTCTGCCAGTTCCAGCCGGTTGGCAAAGGCAAAGCCAAGCGCACAGGAAGCCAGCGTGAGGCTATTGGAGCTGTTCAGGTGCATGGCCTGCTCGAAATGGAATTCCGCCAGCTCAAATTCCCCCTTGTGGCAATAGCACCACGCCAGCACCCTATGGGCGCGGGTATCAAGCGGATCAAGCGAAATGGCCTCGAGCGCGTGGTGCAGGGCGCGTTGCTTTTCGGCCTCGCTTTGCGTGGTGCCAGGCAGCAATATGTGGCGCACGTTGAGCGCCCCGGCAAGCTCGGCATGGGCGGGGCCAAAGCGGGGGGCATCCACGGTGATGTCGCTCAGCATATCAATGGCCGGGCCCTCGGTTTCGGGCGACCACATATCCATCAGCACTTGTGAGCGCAGCCAGCGGTCATATATCCGCGATTCCTGCCGTGGCGCTTTGCCCCGGCTGGTGGCCAGCGAAAGTGCATTGGCGATGTTACCAATTTGCGAGCGCACCTTTTCGTCCCAGTCTTTCTGCGGGGCGTTGATAATTTCAGCCCATAGCAGCTTATCAAGCGCCTGATTGGATATTTCGACATGCAGGGGCGCACCGGGCATTTGCGGCAGCAGTTGCATTTTAACCAGCAAATCAGCGGTGCCGCTGTCTGCCCCGTCCGCTATTGCCCATTCGCGAAACCGCGAAAGCCGCATTCGCAAATCCAGATGCAGCACATTGAGCAGGCTTTTCTCTTCGCCTTTCAGGCCATCGGCATTCTCGACCAGAACCGCAATGCGCGGTGGCTTTTCTGCCGCCGCTGCGCTGGCAGGCAGCGGCGCGCCGAGCTTGATGCTGGCCAGCAGATCAATGGTTTCGACCGCGGGTTCCTGATCGAGGCTTTGATCCAGATGCTCGAACAGCGTGTTGTAAATCTCTATGGCGCGGTTGGTTTGGCCATTTGCCCAGTAGTGGCGCATCAAAAACCGGGTCGCGGCTTCGTTGGATGGCTCGATCACCTGGGCCAGCTTGGCCGCTAAAACCGCAGTTTCACCCGCACCCTGTGCATTGTAGCGGGCTTCCAGCACCTCGGCTATCGCCTGCGTGGCCTGAGCACGCCGAATGGAGAGCCAACTGTCAAACGCATCCGAAATGCCGAGCAACAGCTCGAATTCCTGAAGGTAATGGATGATTTCACTGTCGATCCCCTCGGGCCATGCGGGGCAGGCCAGCAGCGCGCAAAGCTGGGCATCGGGCGCGCTTGGCTCATCCGATGTCAGGCCAAGATGCCCGCGCCGCGTGGCCAGTTCCAACCCATCCGCCGCTTCCAGCAATATGCGCAACTGGCGGATGGTTTGCCGCAAGCTGGCCATCGCCTTTTCATGGACATAATCACGCCAGAAAACATCGGCTATTTTCTCGCCGCGGTGGTCTTGCCCCGGGGCGTGCAGCAGGAAAAAAAACAGGGCCCGCGCCTTGCGAAACCGAACCGAGCGGACAAGCACCAGCTTCTCGAACACCTCCGACATCAACACGTTTTCCCATAATAACCCACTATATGTTACTCGCACAGGCAA
>Ga0316205_10003580_pt1 | contig 14529 bp, 17 predicted proteins | sample 3monthpyrite_MG_FD_204941 | JGI IMG/M metagenome (GOLD analysis project Ga0316205, IMG submission 204941) | Microbial mat bacterial communities from mineral coupon in-situ incubated in ocean water Damariscotta River, Maine, United States -... | ecosystem: Environmental > Aquatic > Marine >... | reverse complement strand
TACCTACTATGGTATAATTTACACCAACATTAAACTTTGGTAATCCTTCTTTTTTAGCTACAATTTCCTGATTTAAAAAAGCGTTTAACTTATGTTCTATACTTTTAATTTGATGGTTTGAAGCATAAATTTCATCAAGCATATTTATCTGCTCTAATGGAATTTCTTCTTGCCATAATAATTCTGGAACCATTATTTCAGATGTAACTTCTCTGCTTAGTAAGTTGTTAAACTTTACTCGCAAAGCATCTTTTGTATCCAAAAACAGTTTAAACTGGTTTTCTAAATCATTCAACTCTAATTCTACACGCAATTCATCTACAATAGAAGCATTTCCTGCCTCAATTTTAACCAAAGACAGGCGTTTAAAAACTTCGAGAATTTCTATATTCTCTTTTGTTATTTCAATAGCCTTTTCAATAAAATAATAGTTGTAATAAGCTGTTTTTACTTCAAAGAAAATATTGGATTTTGTATTTTCAAAATCTTCATACACGGCTTTTGCCATTTCGGTTGCAACATCCTCTTTAGCGCTTAACAAACCGAACCATGGAAAGCTTTGCTTTAAATTAAAATTTACCCTTTGTGGCCCAACCCTAGTTTCTGCCGGTTGAATGAAATATCCAAAAGCAAAATTAGGATCTGGTAGAGTACCTACCTGAGGAACTTTTTCCATAGCAGCCATATAATCATTAAACTTTGCCTTTAAAGCAGGGTTGTTATTGGCTGCTATTTCTAAATAATTATTTAAATTTTCTTGACTAAAGCTGCTTATAGAAAGCATCAAAACCAGAGTCAAGAAAAGATATTTTTTAGTTTTCGTTGTCATCTTTTTAAATTTAAGCATTGCTTTGTTTTAATTGTTTTTTTAATCCTTTCTCCTTCCACATACTGTAAAGTACTGGCACAACAAACATGGTCATTACCTGTAATAGCATACCACCAAATGTAGGTATAGCCATTGGTATTAACACATCGGCACCTTTACCTGTTGCTGTTAAAACCGGTAACAAAGCAATAACCGCAACTGCAGCAGTCATCATTGCTGGTCTTACACGTTTTGTTCCTGCATGTAATACAGCGGTGCGAACACCTTGGACTGTGGTTGGTTTTTCTTCGTCAAAAACTTGGGTTAAATAAGTTCCCATAATAACACCGTCATCGGTTGCAATCCCGAACAAGGCAATAAACCCGACCCAGACCGCGACACTCAAATTAATGGTATGTAACTGAAAGAGATCACGCATATGGACTCCTGCAACATCAAAGTTCATAAACCAACTTTGACCATAGAGCCAAATCATTACAAAACCACCAGCAAAGGCTACAAATATTCCGGAGAATACCATAAGTGATGGTGCCACCGATTTAAACTGGAAATATAGAATTAACAGAATTACAATTAACGATATAGGCACCACAATCATTAAACGTTTTGATGCTCTAATTTGATTTTCGTAATTTCCTGTAAAACGATAGGTAACTCCATCTGGTAACGAAAATTCGCCACTTTCCATTTTTGCTTCAATGAGTGCTTGTGCATCTTCAACCACATTGGTTTCTGCATAGCCTTCTTTCATATCAAAAATAACATAGCCTGTTAAAAAGGTATCCTCACTTTTAATTACTTGAGGACCTCTAACATACTCTAAAGATGCTAATTCACCCAATTCTACCTGAACTCCAGCTGGTGTTGGTATTAATATCTTTTTGATATCGTCCGGATTGTCTCTAAATTCCCTTGCATAACGTACACGTACTGGGAAACGCTCACGGCCTTCAACAGTAGTGGTTAGTTGTTTTCCACCGATAGCTACCGAGAGTTGCATTTGCATATCTTTAACGGATAGTCCATATCTGGACATGGCCTGACGGTTTAGCTTCATTTCTAAATAAGGCTTACCAACAACTCGATCTGCAAACACTGTTGGTGGATTGACACTTGGTACCTCTTTTAGAATGTTTTCCAGCTCAAATCCAACTTTTTCAATCACTTCCAATGTAGGACCAAATACTTTAATACCCATTGGTGCACGCATACCTGTTGCCAACATGATCAATCGTGTTTGGATTGGTTGCAGTTTTGGTGCAGATGTTAATCCCGGGAATTTGGCGTGTTTGACAATTTCATTCCAGATATCATCCGGTTTTTTAATTTTTTCACGCCATTGCCTGAAGTTTTCTCCATCGTCATCTTGTGTGAGTTCTTCTTCAGTTATTTTACGAAACTCGTCTGTACCATATTTATAGGTTGTACCATCTTTTAATACAAAAGCTTCATGTTTATTGACTTTGAACCGTTCTCTGTGTCCATCCTCATCCAATATGTATTCTGGTATATAATTAATGGTATTTTCATACATGGATGTTGGCGCAGGATCCAAGGCCGAATTTACACGGCCCCATTTCCCAACAGATGAAGCTATTTCAGGAATGGTCATTACATGCTTGTCGACACTTGCAATAACTTCCATGTTCTCTGAAATACTAGAGTGTGGCATGGTGGTGGGCATTAATAAAAACGAACCTTCATTTAAAGCTGGCATAAATTCTTTGCCAATTCCTGGAAATGATTTTTCAACACTTGCCCAAGCTTTGGTGTCTTTCACAAAATCTGGCATGAAGCCAAAAACCTTTCCAAAGCCCATCCAAATGGTTATACCAAAGAGCAGCGCAAGCATTGGTAATACCAAAAATTTCCATTTATTATTTAGACACCAGGTTAATAACGTACTATAAAAATGTACGATAGTCATCAATACTCCTAGTATAACACTAATTATTGCAATTACAAAAATGAAATTAATAAGGGTGGAATTTGTTGCTCCAAGCGGCATCCATTCAATAGTTAAAAAGTACACTACAACTAAAATGGTAATACCAATATTAATGTAATTCGCTAATTTCTCGGAATACGGAAGCTTTATTCTTCCTTTAAATAGCTCTCTTTCCGGGACTTGTGTAAGCGAATTATTTACACCAAACGCTATTAATGCGATGGCAATAATGCTACCATAGGCAATAACAAAAACAACACCAAGTGCAATTAGTGTCAAATTAAATATTCGGCTTGTTCGCTTTTTATCAAATCTGATAGAAAACAATACCTGCGCTATAGCTGGAATAAACATGATTCCTATAATTAGCGAGGATACCAAAGCAAATGTTTTAGTCCAAGCTAATGGCCTGAACAATTTACCTTCAGAGGCCTGCATCGCAAACACAGGTAAGAAACTCACAATGGTTGTTGCTAGCGCTGTTATAATAGCCGAAGCGACCTCTACAGTTGCTATGTATATGACTTGTACTAATCGTTTGCCTCTTACTCCTTCATTTTCAGGCATTTCGAGATGCCTTATTATATTCTCAGTAAAGACGATACCAACATCTACCATTACACCAATAGCAATAGCAATACCAGAGAGTGCAACAATATTTGCATCAACATTAAAATATTTCATTAATATAAAGGTCATTAATACACCTACTGGTAACAAAGTAGAGATAAGCACAGATGCCCTTAAATTTAATACCAAAACTATAACCACCAGAATACTAATCAATATTTCGTGTGATAGTGCTAATTCCAGAGTCCCCAAAGTTTCTTGAATTAAACCTGAACGATCATAAAATGGTACAATAGTTACTTTAGAAACTGTGCCATCTTCAAGGGTTTTAGAGGGTAATCCTGGAGCTACTTCTTCTATTTTAGCCTTTAGGTTTTTAATTACAGCTTGTGGGTTAGCACCATAACGAGCGACAACCACACCACCTACAGCTTCCACACCACTTTTGTCAAGACCTCCTCTACGACCTGCTGGTCCAAACTGTATTTTTGCAACATCCTTTAAACGAATAGGAACATTGTCTCGAACCGTAACAACACTTTCTTCGAGATCTGATAAATTTTTAATATACCCTAAACCGCGAACTAAATATTCTACTTTATTAAATTCTAATGTACGCGCGCCAATATCGAGATTACTGTTTTTTACAGCGTTCATTATCATTTTAACGTCCACGTTGTTGGCCTTCATAGCGTCAGGATCTATTTCGATCTGGTACTCTTTTAAGAAGCCTCCAATTGATGCCACTTCTGCAACACCACTAGCAGCGGTTAAATAATAACGAACGTAAAAATCTTGAATGGTTCGCAATTCTTGTGGATCCCAACCACCGGTTGGTTTTCCTGTTTTTGTATCTCTACCTTCCAGAGTGTACCAATATACTTGTCCTAATGCTGTGGCATCAGGTCCAAGTGCTGGTGTTACCTCGTTGGGTACTGTACCTGGTGGTAAAGAATTTAGTTTTTCCAATATTCGGGTTCTACTCCAATAAAAATCCACATCATCTTCAAAAATGATGTAAATACTGGAAAGCCCGAAAATAGAATTACTCCTTATAGTTTTTACGCTGGGAATACCAAGTAAAGCTGTAGTTAATGGATAGGTTATTTGATCTTCAATATCTTGAGGAGATTGACCCATCCACTCGGTAAATACAATTTGTTGGTTTTCGCCAATATCAGGAATAGCATCAACAGGTACAGGGTTTCTCTCAATTAATGAGGTTTCCCAGTTAAATGGTGCGGTTACAATTCCTCCAATAATAAAGGCGGCGAGTAATAGAAATGTTATTAGCTTATTCTCAAGAAAATAACGAATAGTTTTATTTAACATAAATTTTGATAATTAAACAATTAAACATTGGCATTAAGATAATACCGAATATAGAAAGCTATCCTAATGGAAAAAACATCCATTGGATAATTAAGTTCATTGTTTAAAAATCAAATTAAATAAGTCTCATCAAGCTTGTAGATATTCTTGACAATAAGTGGCGGTGGGTATTCTGAAAATGATGATACTTTGTTTTCTAAACCTTCAAAAAGATTGATATAAGCATATACAAATGACGCAACAAAAATTTGCTGATCAATTGTAAAATTATCAAACGAAACGTTTAACTCATTTTGCCCATTTAAAACAATTTGCTCATTGTTACAGCAATTCTTTCCTTCAAGGGTGTCCTTGGATGAATTAGCTTGTAGCGAATCCATACCACAACTTTCAACGTGTCCAAATAAGGATGAATCAACTAAAATATCACCACAATAATGACTTTCGACTGTTAAAAACAACGTCGAAAGCAACACTAAAAGTGCCAGAAAAAAAGATGATATTTTATAAAAATTGTTTTTCATTAATTGCACAAAGTTAAAAAAAATTAATTAAGGTAGTTTTATTTAACAAATAATTATAGATTTCGAAATTCAAGTTTATTAGAGTTTGACAAAATGGCTTCTCTGTTTTTTACTCTTAACTATCTATAATAAATCTTTAAGCAAATAAACATTTAGACAATGGCAAATAAAAAGTATTTTAGAATTGCATTTTATGATAAATATCATCTTTTTGTTTAATCTTTAAAATTACATTTGCATCAATGCATTATTGTTTTCAATATCTAAGTAATATTAAATATGTTAACTAAATTTTGTTTATTCTTAAATTTTATTTAAACAAAATTTCTTAATTTTATAATATGAAATCTTATTTTACTAAAATATTATCCTTTGTTCTAGCAGTGTCTATACTGTTCACGACGTCTTCATTTACAGTGGATATGCATTATTGTTCTAATAAATTGGTTGATATGTCTATTCTAGGCAAAGCTAAAGTTTGTATGGACAAGGTTCAGAAGAAAGATTCCCCAATAGAGCAATGTTCTTCAATTCAAGAAAAAGATTGCTGTAGTAATCAAACCTTTTTAAAAAAAGGAGATGATACTATAATAAAGGTTAACAATGAGTTTCAGATTGAAACTATAACTTTTATTAATTCCTTTTTTTACAATTACCTAAACCTCTTTAAAGGACTAGAGAAAAACATTGTACCTTTAAAACATTACAGGCAACCCTTACTATCCAAAAACATACAAATTCTCAACGAGACCTTCTTAATTTGATTTCTACTTTGTTGGTTAATTTCAATCTGCACCTTTTTTATAGCCGATAACTTCACTTTCGGTTAACAATTGTTGTACCTTGTTTATCAATGACACCAAACATCACTAATCTTGTAAAGGCAAAGCCTTTCAAAATAATGAGTTAAAACTCAATAGCTAAACACTAAATAAAATGAGTGAGCCAAAAGAATTTTGGATTAAAAATATGGTCTGTAATCGCTGCATAAAAGTAATTAAGCAGGAATTACAGGAACAAGGACTGACTGTGCTATCATTGGAATTAGGAAGGTTGTTGGTAGAAGCACCAAGCAAAACCAATAATGAAATAATTAGTGATGTAACAAATGTTCTTCACTCTAATAATTTTGAAATTGTACAAAGTGAAGAGGAAATGCTTACAGAAAGAATCAAGATTATTTTAATTGAAGAATTGCAAGAGTTGCCGCTACATATTAAAGTAAAGACTTCTGAACTTTTGGCATCAAGACTTCATCGTGATTATAAGACATTGAGCAAACTATTCTCTGCCAATGAAAAGACTACTATTGAAAAATACTTTATTAAACTAAAAACAGAAAAAGTAAAAGAACTCATTCAGCTTAAACGTCACTCTTTTTCTGATATAGGTCACTTGTTAGATTATAGCAGTGTTAACCATTTATCAAGACAGTTTAAAGACGTAGTGGGAATGAGTATGACAGACTATAAAAACACAGAAAGCTGGAAACGTAATTTCTATGATGAAATTATATAGATAACAACGAAAGTTATGTAGATAAAAAATTTGCATAGTAATTAAATTTAATAACCCTTAAAACCAATTAGAATGAAACAAAAATGAAACGAAAATTAATAAAATAAAAACTATAATGAAACAAAAATTAATAAAATGAAAACAAAAAAAATTATACTCAGCTTAACACTCACAGGTGTGCTGTACGCTTTATTAGTGAGCTTTATTTCTGCTCCTGAAAGTGGTAATTACGAAGCTATTCAACAAAAAAAATGGGTAGCTCCAGCTAGTGCAGATAAAGTAGTCAATCCTTTAAAAGGAGATGCTAATGCAGCAGCTTCGGGCAAAAAACTTTACAAGGCAATGTGCTTTGTATGTCATGGCCCAAAAGGAAAAGGTGATGGTATGGCAGGTGCAGGATTAACTCCTAAACCAACAAATTTGACTACCGATGAATTTCAATCACAATCTGATGGAGCTATTTTCTGGAAAATTGCTGAAGGAAGATCGCCAATGGCTTCTTACAAATCATCAATTCCAGAAAAAAAACGCTGGGAAATTATTAACTATATAAGAACTCTTAAATAATGAAAAATCTATTAACATTAATTGCGATAATTGTTTTTGGCAGTACTGTTTACAGCCAAACATACAATGATTTTGGAACTGACAGCTCGTCAACTACTCCATCATTTACACCAAGTAAAACCCAGTTTATGATTAGAGGTTATGGTCATACTGGGCTAAATAGCCTTAAAGCTGGAGACGAAAAAGAATCTTCGTACGTTGGCTCAGCCTTCGCTCCTATTTTCTTATTCAAACATTCAGACAGACTGATATTTGAAGCAGAATTAGAGTTTGTATTAGAAGGTAACGAACTAGAAGTAGGTTTGGAATATGCAAATGTAATGTATGTTTTAAATAAGAATATGACTGTTCGTGCAGGTAAATTTCTACTTCCATTTGGAACATTTATGGAACGTCTTCATCCTTCATGGATCAATAGATTTCCTACAGCTCCATTAGGCTATGGTCATGATGGTATTGCACCGTCATCAGGTATTGGTGTAGAGCTTCGAGGTGCTTTTGATTTGGGAGGTCCAAAGCTGAATTATTCTGTGTATTCAACCAATGGCCCAAGGCTAAAAGATGGTAGTGATGAACCTGAAGAAGCAGGTATGCTTTTGTTTCAAAATTTTGAAGACAATAATAACAGTAAAGCTTTTGGTGGACGTATTGGGTTATTACCTTTTGCAGATTCTTCTACCGAAATAGGCTTTTCTACATATTCCGCCAATAAGACTGGAGCTACAGATTCAGCATACGAAAATGCTGGAGCGTTCTTATATGCACTCGATTTTTCTTTTGTAAAGCAAATACCCGAAATTGGTGGATTTATCGATATAAAAGGACAGTACAATAATTCTGATATTGATGATGCTACTTATATAGAGATAGAGGATGATGTTGCAGAAGAATATACTTTTGATAACAAAAGCAATTCCTTTTATTCCCAGTTAAGTTACAGACCAACAATGGCAAGTAGTGATTTTCTAAAAAAACTGGAATTTGTTGGAAGATACTCAAACTACAATGCACCTGAAGGTGCAGAATGGGAAGAACAATCAGATCAATATGCCTTTGGTTTAAACTACTGGCTAACTTGGAGATCTTTAATAAAAGTTACTTATCAAACTACTGAAAGTAAAGGAGGCCATGATGGAGGTGGCACAACTAATGGTTTCTTTGTACACTGGGCTATTGGATTCTAATAAACTTATAAAACAAACAATTATGAAAACAATATATAAAATATTTATAGCAGGAATAATGCTATTTGTTACTGGAGGACTAATAGTAAGTTGTTCTTCAACAAAAAACGCTTATACAGATGCAACCGATGTTGAAGAGGAATTCAAAATTGAAAAATCAGGTGCTCAAATGTGGGGAGAAGCTTGTAATAGATGCCATTTAGCACCTTCACCAGCTGATTATAATGATACTGATTGGAGCACAATAAGCTTGCACATGAGGGTTAGAGCAAATTTAACAGAAAAGGAAATCACAAAAATTGAAGCCTTTTTAAAATCTGCCAATTAATAGTTGATAACCCATTCCCTTAACTTATATTAAATAGGTCTTGGGAATGGGTTTATTAGAATTAAAGTAAATGTTTAACCCATTAAAAAAAGAGATTATGAAAACATTAGTAATTATTTTATCTGCAATTGGGCTATTAAGTCTAAACAGTTGCAAACAGGAAACAGACCCTCAAGCATTAATGGAAAATCCAGAAATCCGTACAGAGGTTTTTAATGCTATTACAGCAAATCAAGATTACATGACAGAGTTTATGACCAATATGCACAAAAGTGACACTGGTATGCAAATGATGCAAGGCGATGGTATGCAAATGATGATGAAAGACAGTATGATGATGAAAAACATGATGGGCAATAAACCCATGATGAACAGCATGATGAACGCCATGATGAACAATGGAAAGATGATGGGCAATATGATGGAAATGATGCACGAAAAAGGCATGATGAGTGAAGAGTGTATGGAATCCTGCAAAAAAATGATGGACGAAAAAGGTATGGATATGCAAGGAATGAACAAGATGGACAATATGGATTCATCAACTAAGGAAGACCATACAGAACATCATTAATTTTTAACCATTAAAAACTTAACAATGAAAAAAAATCACTGGTTTTGGATGATTATCGGTTGTGGGTTACCACTCCTCTTTATCTTTTTAGCACCTTCGTTTGGTATTGGAGGCGGTTCCTCCCTCTTCATTTTTATAATCGCAATGTTTGCCATTCATTTATTTATGCCTCATGGTTCTCATGGGCATGGTGGACATAAGCACGATAGCCAAAATCATAAGGGTCACGACCATAATCAAAAAGAATCAACAGAGGAGAAGCCAACAGAAAAACACAAAGGTCATCAACATCACTAAAAGTTGAACACCATGAAACAAAAATTTCAAATAGACGGAATCAGTTGTGGTGGATGTGTTGCAAGAGTTAAGAAGACTCTGGAAGAACATCCCAATATTGAAACAGTAGAAATTTTTTTAGAACCAAAAGGAGCTACAATCATTACTATGAAAAAAAACCTTTCAATTGATGAATTACAAAAACAGCTCAACACACTTGGTGGCTATACAATATCAGAATTAAACTAATAACAACTTAAAAATCAAACATTATGCATTTTTACGACGGACATTTTGGAGGTATGCACCTTATATGGTGGATTATATGGATCATCTTTATTGCATGGATATTCTTTATCCCTGTAAGTATTCCATATCAAAAAACTAAAAAAGACAGCCCACTGGATATTTTAAAAACTCGCTTTGCAAAAGGTGAAATATCTAAGGAAGAATTTGAAGAATCAAAAAAAATCTTAAATTTAGAAAAATAACCCTTAAAAAATTAATATCATGGATTATTACGGTGGGATGCATTTTATATGGTGGATTATCTGGCTCATTTTTTTGGCCTGGATTTTTTTCATTCCAACAGACATCCCTTATCAAAAAACAAAAAAAGACAGCCCATTGGATATATTGAAAAATCGCTTTGCAGAAGGTGAAATATCCAAGGAAGAATTTGAAGAATTAAAAAAGATTTTAAACTCAGACAATTAATTTAAAACCATAAAATTATGCATCGATTAAACGTAAAAAAACTCGGTTTTGCCTTCGGCCTTACAGGAACCCTCATTTATTTGGGCTGTATGATAGTCATGGCAACAGCAGGACAGGAAGGATCAATCACCTTTTTTAATAGCCTGTTACACGGCTTGGACGCTACTAGTATTATAAGAATGGACGTTTCCTTATTGGAAGCATTCTTTGGTATTATACAAACGTTCATTCTTGGATGGCTTATTGGTGCCTGCATTGGTGCTTTTTATAATGCACAAATAAAAATTAAATAATACAGACTTCCTATAAATTGGGAAATTTTAATCCATACATAGCGTCATATGAATTTAGTAAAAATTAAAATATTAGCAATTCATATATTAACAGGTGCAGGTATTTTTTATTTCCTAGTACATCCTTTTACAATGGTACTATATTGGTTTGAATATAGTAGTACGCCTTTTTCAACTTCCCTTTTCTTGAAAATTTTTAGCGAACGCTTTCTGGAATCCTTTAGCTTTAATATGTTGGGAATGGGTGGTTTCCTCACCATTTTTGGAAGTGTCCTAGGGCTGTTTACTGGATTTACATGGATTTATCTTAAAAAGAAAGATAGCCTTATTGGCACACAACAGCGCTTATTACAAAGAGATCTTGTCCAACTCATAGAAAACGGCGAAAATGAATGGGTGGAATTTAAATCGTCCATTCGCTATGATTATTTCAAGAAAACCACCAACCGCGAACTGGAATTGGTTATCGCCAAAACCATTGTTGGGTTTATGAATGCAAAGGGAGGGAAACTAATTTTAGGCGTAGATGATGATGGAAATACCTTAGGTCTTGAAAAAGATTTTAAAACCCTAAAGCACAAAAACAGAGATGGTTATGAGCGTGAAATTTTCAGGATTATTTCAACACAGTTAGGTCATGATGCCTGTTTTAGCAATCATATTTCATTTTATAATGTTAATGAAAAGGATATATGTGTCATAGACATTGAACCCTCCAAAGAACCTGTTTATGTAAACGATGGAACGAGCACAACCTTTTACGTACGGACAGGTAATGCCACCTATCCATTATCCGTTAAGGAAGCCGTAGATTATTTAAAAACTAAAAAAACATAACATCATGCAATACGTTTGGTTTATCTGGTCACTTATCATCCTAGCGCTTTGGGCAGTTATTTATTTGTCCCAAAAGTCTGTTAGAAAAGAAATGCTCAAAATGAGCCTAATTACGATGCCATTTGGGCTTACAGAGCCTCTGTTTGTTCCAGAATACTGGTTTCCGCCTTCATTATTTAATTTGGCAGAAAACACAGGCTTTGATATAGAAAGTATTATTTTTTCGTTTGCCATTGGTGGCTTAGGAACTGTATTGTATAGGCTTATTTATAAAAGTAGCTTATCAATGATTCCGCATGAAGAACGGCATCACAAACAACATAAATTTCATATTTATATATTATTTGTGCCACTAATTATATTTTTAATATTGGCATTTACAACTTCGTTAAATCATATTTATTGTGGCACCATAGCCATGTTTTTTGGTGGCATTGCAACACTTTATTGTCGTCCAGATCTTAAAGGCAAAATTTGGGTTGGAGGCATCCTATTCACCCTACTCTACTTTGTGTATTTCGGAAGTATCCTTCCTTTTTACCCTGAGTATGTAGAATTGTATTGGAATCTAGACAACCTTACTCATATTCTTATCCTTGGCATTCCAATTGAAGAACTCATTTTCGCCTTCACTTTTGGGATGTATTGGTCAGGGTTATACGAACATTTATATTGGCGAAAACTCATAAAAACTGAAAATAATCATAATTAATAAAAAAATGAAAAAAATACATTCAATTCAAAAAAGCAATGATAACCAAGTGCTGGTTTTAAAAAACCCAATGCGAAAAATATACCAATTTTCAATTACTATATTGACGCTTTTACTACTATCGTTGCTGCTGTTTTCCTGTTCAGGCAAGAAAAAAGAGGCTTCCCAAAACACCACGCAACCAAATGTTGAAGAGTCGTTGAAGGTAGATGAAACCATGGCTTCTGCTCAAAACTATGAAGTCGTTCCCAACGAAAAAGTGTGCATGGTCAACGATATGTTCATGGGTATCGATCAACTTCTTGTAGAAGTAAACGGACTTAATTACTATGGTTGCTGTGAAGGTTGTGTTGAAAAACTACAGGAAAATATTGATGATGTCCGCTTTGGAAGCAATCCACTTACCGACACAAAAGTTGACAAGGCTACTGCTGTTATTGTTCAGGACAAAAATAATGGGAGTGTTTTTTATTTTGCTTCTATAGAAGAAGCCAAAAAATTTATAAAATAAAAATGAACTCTATAAGTTAGGCATGAAAGTTAACCTCTCACATAAAAACTCAAATGAATCGCACTGCGAAGTAACAGAAAAAGTCTGCCTTCCAGATACTATATTACCGCGTGTGGTTATCATTGGTGGAGGATTTGCTGGTTTGGCATTGGTGGAAAAATTAAAGCACAAAGAAGTACAGGTGGTCTTGTTTGATAAAAATAACTTCCATCAGTTTCAGCCTTTACTCTATCAAGTAGCTACGAGTGCCTTAGAACCAGACAGTATTGTATTTCCTTTTAGGAAACAAATTAAAGGGTACAAAAATGTTATCTTCCGTTTTGCAGAAGTCGAAGAAATTCAACCTTCCTCAAATACAGTTATAACCAATAAAGGGACTGTTCATTACGATTATTTGGTATTGGCGACTGGAACAACTACCAATTTTTTTGGGATGGACAATGTTGAGAATAATAGCTTGGGTATGAAAGATATTCGTGATTCCTTGAACATACGCCACATGATGCTGCAAAACCTTGAACAAGCTGCCATTACCTGCGATGATGAAGAACGCGATGCCCTTACCAATTTCGTTATTGTTGGTGGTGGGCCCGCTGGTGTGGAAATGGCTGGCGCATTAGCCGAATTCTGTAAATACATACTTCCAAAAGATTACCCAGAGTATCCATCATCTATAATGAAGATTTATTTAATAGAAGGCTCAGATAAGTTAATAGCAGCAATGTCTGACAAAGCTTCGGCACAAACTCTAAAATATTTAAAAGAGCTAAATGTAAATGTGCTATTTAATGAGATTGTAACAGATTATGACGGAAAAGTAATTACAACCAAAAATGGCACACAAATCCATGCCAAAAATTTAATATGGACTGCTGGTGTTAAAGGGCAATTACCTAAAGGAATTGATAAACAACATCTAGTAAATGGCAACCGCTTAAAAACTAATGAAAATTTACAGGTTGAAGGATTTAATAACGTTTTTGCAATGGGAGATATTGCTGCAGTTATAAACAACGACACACCAAAAGGGCATCCACAAGTGGCTCAGGTAGCTATTCAACAGGGAAAATATTTAGGTGAATTACTATTAAATATAATAAAAGATAAACCTATTGTTAAACCTTTCGAATATAAGGATAAGGGATCATTAGCAACAGTAGGTAAACGTAGAGCAGTAGCAGACTTGGGCAAATTCAAGTTCGCAGGTTATTTTGCCTGGTTAATATGGTCTATCGTGCACTTGATGTCTATAAGCGGATTTAGAAATAGACTAATGGTTGGTTTTAATTGGGCTGTAAGCTATTTTACCTATGAAAAGAGCAACCGCGTAATCATTAGAAACTTTAAACCAAAACCAACAGTAAATAACCCAAATAAATAATTTAAGTATGAAAAAAACCACAAAAGAAAACAATAAGCTAACCCTAATAGGTTCAATATCTCTTGGTACAGGTGTAATGATTGGTGCGGGGATATTTGTCCTTATGGGCCAAATAGCGGAGTTGGTGGGAGATTTATTCCCAATTGCATTTATTGCAGGTGCAATTGTAGTAGGTTTCAGTTCATATTCTTACGTGAAGTTTTCAAATGCTTTTCCATCTTCGGGAGGTGTTGTTAAATTTTTCAATAAAGCCTATGGACCGGGAACCACAACTGGTGTCTTTTCTTTGTTAATGTATGTGTCAATGGTGGTTTCAGAAAGTTTAGTGGCAGGTACTTTTGGCGCCTACACGCTTCGGTTATTTCCCGAAAGTTTTGCTGGTTACGCATCCATTCTCGGCATCCTGCTTTTGGTAACTGCCTATATAT
>Ga0316205_10003578_pt1 | contig 14538 bp, 10 predicted proteins | sample 3monthpyrite_MG_FD_204941 | JGI IMG/M metagenome (GOLD analysis project Ga0316205, IMG submission 204941) | Microbial mat bacterial communities from mineral coupon in-situ incubated in ocean water Damariscotta River, Maine, United States -... | ecosystem: Environmental > Aquatic > Marine >... | reverse complement strand
AGAAATATGTTTTCAAATCAACTTTATCACCATTAAAATTAAACCTTTCAGGAATGACACCTAATAAACACGACATATCCAGAACCTGGTCATAATTTGAAAAATCACCTACAGGAATTAAATCTATCCCCGCATCTGCTTGTAATTGCCAGTGCCTTTCTCTTAAATCCTGACTGGTTTTTCTTAACGCTTTCTCCGTGACTTTACCCTGCCAGAATGCTTCTGTTATTTTTTTTAATTCACGATTTACACCAATACGTGGGAAACCTAAATTGTGTAATGTGCTCATAACCTTACCTTTAGTTTTTTAATTTTCTCTATTGCGGTGTAGTATGGTTACAGATTAAGATTGAATCAATTTCATAATATTAATATAAAATATGAGAATTATTCATAATGATACTGGAACTACGCCATTTACGAAGCTTGAAAGCAATTGATGAAACGGGAAGCCTTATACAGGCAGCCGACAGGTTAAATCTGACTCAGTCTGCACTATCACATCAGATTAAGACCGTTGAGCGATATTTTGAAATTGAATTGTATCAACGAAAACATAAACCTCTTCGTTTAACATCTGCTGGACAAAGGTTACTCAGTTTAGCGCAACGAATATTACCTGAAGTAGAAACAGCTGAGCATGAACTCAAGCATTTAGCTGGAGAAGTAACAGGTAGATTACATATAACAATTGAGTGTCATAGCTGCTTTGAATGGCTGATACCGACACTTGACCATTATCGAAAACGCTGGCCAGAAGTAGAGGTCGATATTCGTTTGGCTAACAATTTTGAACCTATTAATGCTTTAACCAAGAAAGCAGTAGATCTGGTCATTACAACTGATAAGACTAAACATAAAGAAATTAATTTTGAAGCTTTATTTGATTATCAGGCATTAACTATCATGCCTAATGATCACCCTCTTACGCAAAAAAAATATTTATCAGCTAAAGATTTTAGCGATCAAACTTTAATTACCTACCCGGTAGAACAAGAACGTCTGGATATTTTTACTCAATTTCTAAACCCTAATCAGGTTGCACCTAAACAAATACGCCAGTCAGAATTAACAGTAATGATATTACAACTCGTTGCTTCCAGGAGAGGTATTGCGGTATTACCAGACTGGGTTGTTAACGAATATATAAGTAACGGCTATGTCAGTTCAAAGCCTCTTGGCTCCAAGGGCATGCACGGCGTGTTATATGCGGCTATACGTCAAATTGATAGTAACCAGGCCTACTTAATAGATTTTATATCACTTGCACGAGAAGGCCTGTTTCTTAATCGGTGAATAAATAAAACTTGCCATAATCAGATTTCTACACTATCTTGTAGTCATCGATAGTTTCACCACAATATATAGTTGTTGAGAAATTATTAGAATACATAGCATACACAGGGGAATCCGGTTAAATTCCGGAACTGTCGCGCAACGGTGATAAACAGCTATAAGCAGTTTTAAGTCCGATTACCTGATATGCAAACATTAAACTCGAGTCTCGCGTTAAGGCTCAGAGCAGCTAGTTTTGCCAATTTCAGCATACTATCTCTCTGGCCCCAGTAATTAAACTGGACTCAAACCAGAGAAAAAACATGCATACTGACAATATCGTTAATACTATTAATAACGAACCATCAACATTAAGTTCACCTCCTACTTACACTGATACAACTGAAAACTCATTAATACATCGTGTAATTAGACGTAATGGCAAGCAAACATCATTTGATAAAAATAAAATTAGTATTGCACTAACGAAAGCATTTCTTGCTGTTGAAGGTGGAACCGCAGCCGCATCTAGCCGAGTACATGAAGTAGTTGAACTACTAACATCTCAAGTATTTAATGCCTTAGTCAGGCATTTATCTGAAGACAATACTGTTCATATAGAGAACATTCAAGATCAGGTTGAACTGGCGCTTATGCGTAATGGTGAGCAAAAAGTGGCACGCGCCTATGTTTTATATCGCGAGAAACATGCTCAACAACGTGATATTGATAAAAAACCAGACGACAGCACTTTATTAATTAAAATTAAATTAAAAAATGGTACGAGTGAAACACTAGACATCAAAAACCTTAAAACAATAATACGCGAAGCCGTTAAAGGTCTTAAACAGGTTGACTCTGAATTAATATTACAAACAACCATTTCATCTCTATATGATGGAATAAGTGAGGATGATTTATACACAACGCTTGTATTAAGTGCTCGTAGTATGATTGACAGAGAACCTGATTATTCAAAAGTCTCCGCAAGACTATTATTGAATAATCTACGACGTGAAGCGCTTACGTTCATTTATGGAAGTAAGGTTGCATCTAATCGAATTAATAAATCTGATGACTATGGTGATTATTTTAACAACTATATAAAAAAAGCAGTCGAACATGAACTGTTAGACGATGAGTTGCTGCAATATGATTTAGATAAACTGGGTAAAGCTATTCTACCGGAGCGAAATGATTTATTTGCTTATCTGGGATTACAAACTCTCTACGACCGTTATTTTATACATCACAATGAGATACGATTCGAACTTCCACAGGCCTTTTTCATGCGGGTAGCTATGGGTCTAGCCATAAACGAATTAAACCGCGAGGAACGGTGTATTGAGTTTTATAATCTTCTGTCTTCATTTGATTTTATGAGTTCGACACCCACACTATTTAATTCAGCAACTAAACGCCCTCAACTGTCATCATGTTATTTAACAACAGTGCCTGATGACCTTGAGGGTATTTTTTCATCTCTAAAAGATAACGCATTATTATCTAAGTTTGCAGGTGGTTTAGGAAATGACTGGAGTAATGTAAGAGGATTAGGTTCATACATCAAAGGCACTAATGGAAAATCTCAGGGTGTTGTACCCTTCTTGAAAGTAGCTAATGATACTGCAGTTGCAGTTAATCAGGGGGGAAAACGAAAAGGAGCCATGTGTGCATATCTGGAAACATGGCATATTGATATTGAAGAGTTTTTAGATCTACGAAAAAACACAGGCGATGAGAGACGACGTACGCACGATATGAATACCGCCAACTGGATTCCTGATCTTTTCATGAAACGTGTGGCAGAAGAAAAGGAATGGACACTTTTTTCACCTGAAGAAACACCCGACCTACACCATTTAGTAGGTTGTGAATTTGAAACAGCATACGAGTTATATGAGGAAAAAGCCCGCAAAGGAGACTTCAGGTTATTTAAAACCGTTAATGCAGTAGAACTATGGAGAAAAATGTTAGGTATGTTGTTTGAGACAGGCCATCCATGGATGACGTTTAAAGACCCCTGCAATATTCGTTATACAAATCAACATATGGGAATCGTTCACAGTAGTAATTTATGCACTGAAATAACATTACATACAAATAATGATGAAATAGCTGTTTGCAATTTAGGCTCAGTTAATCTTGCATCACATACTAATGAGAATGGCTTAGACATGGAAAAGCTTGAAGAAACCATTACAACAGCCATTCGTATGTTAGACAATGTAATTGACTATAACTATTACTCTGTACCTCAGGCAAGAAATTCAAACTTACGTCATCGTCCAATTGGTTTAGGAATAATGGGTTTTCAGGACGCATTATATAAACAGAACATCGCCTACAATACAGAGTTTGCAGTTGAATTTGCTGACACATCAATGGAAGCCGTAAGTTATTTTGCTATTAAAGCTTCATCTGAATTAGCCGCTGAACGAGGACGTTATTCTAGTTATGAAGGGTCATTATGGAGCAAGGGAATACTGCCGATTGATTCAAATTCAAAACTAATTGAAGAGCGAGGAAAATATATTGATTGCGATACCAGCAGCAAACTTGATTGGGATAGTTTACGAAATAAAGTATTAAAACAGGGAATGCGAAACAGCAACTGTCTGGCGATTGCACCAACAGCTACTATATCAAATATTTGTGGCATAAGTCAGTCTATAGAACCGACGTATCAAAACCTTTATGTGAAATCTAATCTATCAGGTGAATTTACTGTTGTTAACAACTACCTGGCAAACGCATTAAAGAAACTGGGTTTATGGGACGAAGTTATGGTTAACGACCTTAAATACTATGATGGATCTGTTATTAATATTGATCGTATTCCTGATGAAATAAAAAATTTATACTCCACAGCATTTGAAATTGATTCTCGCTGGCTTATTGAAGCAGCATCACGCAGACAGAAATGGATTGACCAGGCCCAGAGCCTGAATCTATATATGGCTGAACCATCAGGAAAAAAACTGGATCAGTTATATAAGTTGGCCTGGGTTCGTGGCTTAAAAACCACCTACTACCTACGTTCTATTGGTGCTACTCATATAGAAAAAACAGTAACAAAAACTGAATCTACATCTAACACTAAAGTCTGCTCAATTCTTGATCCAGATTGCGATGCCTGCCAATAAAAGCGAGATAATAACTATGATTAACTGGGATGACCCAATAGCATCATTTAAAGAAAACACAGAAGCAAACGCGTCAATTCATTCTTATAAAGATAATGAAAAAGATAACTCCAAGATCATTCTTGAGTCTAAAAATAGAAACATTATAAATACACCATTGAATGATATTAAGCCCGTGAGAGTCGATGACAAACGCGTGATTAATGGTAAAACTGATATCAACCAATTAGCCCCATTCAAATACCCCTGGGCGTGGGAGTTCTTTTTAAATGCAAACCGTAATCACTGGACACCTTTAGACATTAACATGTCAAAAGATGTCCATGATTACCATCACCGACTTACACTCGAAGAAAAACATGTTTATGAAAATGTACTTTCTTACTTAACCACATCAGATATTCTAGCCATGAGAAATATTGGTTTAGCTGTTATGGAAAAAATGACAGCACCTGAGCTACAAATATATCAGGCACGTCAGGTTTATGAGGAGGCATTACATACATGGACCTATCAGCATTGCATTGAGTCAATAGGAATAGATCAAAGTGAAATATATAACCGCTATCGTGTAGTGCCTGAGATTAATCAGAAAATTCAAATGGCCAATACAAAAATGAATTCTGTATTAAAACCCGATATTGACCTGAACAATAAAGATGAATTAGAAAACTTTGTGATGTCATATCTCTTTTTCGCAGGTGTATTTGAAGGCTGTTGGTTTTACAACGGTTTCAGCCCAATATTTTCACTGCAACGAAGAGGTTTAATGACAGGAACTGCTGAACAACTGCAATACATTATGCGTGATGAGGTTTTGCATTGTGCATTCGGTATTCGGGTAGTAAACCAGATAATTATTGAAAATAATATTAAGCTAGATCCTGAGAAAATTTCAGGTATGTGGAAAGAAGCAGAAGCATGTGAAATTGATTATGCGAACTATATTTTACGTGACCCTATTATCGGTTATACAGCATCTGACCATATCAATCAGTTTAGATATATAGCTAACCGAAGAGCAAAATCACTTAAATTAGATACACCTTTTCCGGGTGCTGAAAACACCTTAAAGTGGCTAGATGAACAGGCTAACATGCGAAAAGAAAAGAATTTTTTCGAGACACGTGTTACCGAATATCAAACAGGTGCTGCATTAGAATGGTAATCTTTACGTAGACTGAAATTTGTTATTGATTTATTAGCCCTCATTATATTTTATTAAAAACTAATGAGGGCTAAATTTCATGATAATATCATCACCAGATATATATTTTTATAAATTATTTTTATCGATACTAAGTGATTTCATTCTAGATGCCAGTGTTGTTGGTTTAATACCCAGTAGTTCAGCCGCTCCCTCAGCTCCCGATATTTTTCCTTTCGTATACTCAAGTGCAGCAATAATATTCACTTTATCACGTGCTAATCTCTCAATTTCGTTATAAGGCAGATCGGAATGTGCTGAATTTATATTATCTTTAACCACTGATATTTGCTCTTTTCTATCTTTAGGTAAATTAAAAATAAGTCTACTCCCTTTACCAACGATTATCGCTCGCTCAATAACGTTTTGTAATTCACGAATGTTTCCGCCCCAGACATAAGACTGTAACTGTTTAACATTTGCATTGGTTAATTTTGGTACTTCCCTGTTTATTTTATTACAAATAATTTTTATAAAATGCTCTGCGAGTAAAGGAATATCATCCAGTCTATCCCTCAGGGGAACCGCTTCAACAGGAAATACATTTAATCTGAAGTACAGATCTTCTCTAAAGTTTCCTTTTTCTACTTCTTTTCTTAAATCGCGATTAGTTGCTGCGATAATACGAACATCAACTGTACGTGTTGTTTCATCTCCTACTCGCTCAAACTGCCCTTCCTGTAATACTCGTAATAACTTACTTTGTAATTCAATCGGTATTTCACCAACTTCATCAAGAAATATTGTCCCACCATCTGCCAGTTCGAAGCGACCCGTCCTATTTTTAATCGCGCCGGTAAATGAACCTCGAATGTGGCCAAAAAACTCACTTTCAAATAACTCATGCGGTATAGCTGCACAATTAACTCTGATTAATGGTCTATCACTTCGTTCACTTCTGTCATGTATTGCACGTGCTATTAGCTCTTTGCCTGTACCTGATTCACCAATAATTAAGACATTTGCCATTGTAGGTGCAACCAGTTCTATTTGGTTCAATACCTGCTTAATGGCATAACCCTGACCTACGATTTCTTTAAAATTATGTTTGGTTCTTATTTCTTCCTGTAAATAAGTATTCTCAGCCTCCAAACGTTGTTTCATTTTTTCAACTTCTTCATAGGCTTGTTGTAATTCCATTTCAGCCTGCTTTCTTTTGCTTATATCGTTGAATACAACAACAGCACCTAATAGCTTTCCGTCTTGTCTTATCGGTGTACTGGTATATTCAACAGGAAAACTGCTGCCATCTTTACGCCAGAAAACCTCATCATCAACATGGTGAACTGCACCATCTTTAAAGGCTGCATAAATTGGGCATTCTTTATTGAGGTATTCTGTGCCATCAGCGTGAGTATGATGTAACAGACTATGCATGGGTTTACCTTTTAGCTCTTCAACTTCATAACCCAACATTTTTGCTGCCGCTGGATTTACAAATGTCGTTTTACCTTCACAACATAAACCATATACGCCTTCGCCTGCCGATTGTAAAATTAGCTGGTTTTCATTATAAATTTTTGTAACTTCATCCTGCTTACGTTTTCGTTCAGTTATGTCATTAAAAACAACTACTGCCCCTAACAGTTCTCCATTTTCTTTAACCGGTGTACTTGTGTACTCAACAAGAAAGTGGCTGCCATCTTTTCGCCAAAAGACTTCATCTTCAACATGATGTACCGCACCATCCTTAAATGCGGCATGTATTGGGCAATCGTGTGCGTGAAATTTTGATCCGTCTGGATTTGTATGATGCAGCAAGTCGTGACTTTTTTTACCAATTAGTTCATCAACTCTCCATCCCGTTAATGATGACGCAACAGGATTTGCGAAAACAGTTATACCATTACAATCAATTCCAAAGATCCCTTCACCTGCTGCTTCCAGAATAAGCTCACCCATTGTATCGGCGGACGTAAAACTGTTTTTACACACTCTAAGCGATTGATTTTGATCCATAACCTGTTTCCATTATTACGTTATAACACCGCTTGTTTATAACGTAATAACGTAACCTTATCAACGACTATTCGTCAGTAACGATATTTCGTTATATAAATTATCACATTGATCGCAAATTTTATCTTTAAATATCAATAAGATAGCATGAAAATACATATTGGCACGTTCACTGCAATTCTTATATCAAACTTTTAATAATTTTTATCTATTTAATAAATTGATATGAGGCTTAATATGAAAACATTTACTCGGTACTATTTCAGATTTTTTGTATTATTAATATTTGCAGCTATTGCTCAAGACAAGGCCTATGCATATGATCCAGAACCAGAAGAATACTGGAGTGGCACTTTAGGGCCTTTAACAATTCGCTCATTATCACCAGCTCAGTCATTACGACTTTCACCTATTCCACGCTCACCTTATGGTTTACCTGAAGGACAAACTGAGCTGCAGTTTAATATTGCAGCCGTTAGCGTTTATAGTAGCCAGGAAGGCTTGTTTACCCTTGACTACCATTTCACAGATACTCGTTTTGCCATTAATCAGGGATTTTCAAATAACTGGTCTGCTGAAGTATCATTTAATGAACGCCGTATCCTTGATGCTCATCTTGATCAACTGACACTGGAATTTCATGACCTCTTTGATATAGACCAGAATGGTCGTGATGAAGCTGTAAAAGATGGAACTAACATTCAAGTCCCGAGCCATAATATAAGCCTTGGAAACGAGGCGCGCGGACAAACCTCACAAACACTGGGTCTTAGTGTTCAAAAAGTTTTAGCCGATAAAAGCATCGGCTGGCCTGCTATAGCCGTTAACTTTAATATGAGTTACGAGATGCTTGCTAATGGCGTGATTGAAGAAGGATCATTTGACTATGGTGTGCAGTTCAGTATCGCTCAAAAGAAAAGCAACGGTTATGCTTACGGAAATATTTCATACACAGAATTTGGCTCGGATAATGTTCTTGGTATGCCGCTAACTGATAACCAGTTCTCTGGTATGCTCGGTTATGAGTTTAATGTTAAAACTGACCAGGCATTTATAATTCAATATTTAATCAGTGAAGGTGCCGTAGTAGATTTAGGTGAGCTATCAGACTATAGCCATGAACTTCACTTTGGTTACAAGTGGAGAACAGATTCTTATTTATGGGAAGCTGGTTTAGTAGAAAATATTGTTAACTTTGAAAATAGCCCCGATGTCGCATTTACATTTGGCATTACTTATAAAATTTAATATCATTGATACCCTATGAAACTAAATGCTGATTTAACATTACGAGCCCATTTAAATATAAGCAACCTTAAATGGGAAAACTCACCCTCGTCAGGTGTACAGCGCTTAAGGTTAGAAGCTGATGATGACAGCCCTCCTGTAGAAAGAGTGACTACCATTGTGCAGTTTGCACCGAATAGTTCCTTTAGTGGACATGTACATCCCGGTGGTGAGGAGTTTCTGGTTTTAGATGGTACATTCTCAGATCAACACGCTGATTATCCGAAGGGTTATTATGTTCGTAACCCTAAAGGAACTGGACATGCGCCTCATAGTCATGACGGGTGTACCATTATTGTTAAACTCTGGCAGATGCATCCTGATGATGATCAACAACTGGCAATCAATACGCATGATCAAAGCTTATGGAATTCCAACAAAGAAACAGGTGATGTACTCACCTTATTTAATGCAAGTTATGAAACAGTTGAAATGTTACGCTGGTATAAGGGCATGCAATTCAATAATTTAACATTTGAATCAGGCGTAGAATATTTCCTTATCTATGGATGCTTTAGTGACGATCAGGACACCTATACTGACGGTAGCTGGCTGAGATTACCTGCCGGATCAATACAAAATATTAAAGTAATAGAAAACTGTTTAATTTTTCGTAAAACCAACCATCTACTGGAACCCGTAGTTTATGAGTGAACACCATAGCATAATCATAATTGGTGCGGGATTAAGTGGTTTGTACTGTGCCTGGAAATTAAAACAACAGCAACAAGATGTCGTATTACTAGAGGCACGCGATCGTACAGGTGGTCGAATATTATCTGCAAACTATAAAAATAGTTATTACGATATGGGGCCAGCCTGGGTATGGCCACAATTACAACCTCGTCTGAGTCAGCTAACCACTCAACTTAATCTGGAGATATTTAAACAGTATTCAAGCGGTACTATGTTATATGAAAAAAATCCAAATGAAATAGAAAAATATAATGGCCAGTCATCGCACAGTCAATCATACCGAATTAAGGGCGGCAGTTACCAACTGATTGAATCCTTACTCAGTAAAATACCCGCTTCGGATGTTCATTTAAATACATGTGTAATCTCTATAGATAAAGACAATTTAGAAATTCATGCTACTAGAGATAATCAATCGTTAGTTTATACTGCAGATAAAATCATACTTGCTTTACCACCCAGATTAATTTTAGAAAATATAAAATTTACACCGACTATGCCTGATGAGATTAATGAAGCATGGAAGAACATACCGACCTGGATGTCAGGACATTGCAAATTAGTATTTGTTTACGATAAACCTTTTTGGCGAGATAATAAGTTTTCTGGTGAAGTTTTCAGTCATTATGGACCTTTATCAGAAATATATGATGCAAGCCCCGAAAGTGAAGACTACTACGCCTTAACCTCCTTTGTCGGTTTAAACTCACATCAAAGAAAGCAAGTCGACAAACAACAGTTAATTGATTCAAGCATGGCTCAATTACAACGCCTGTTTGGAAATGATAGTAAAAACGTCATTGACATCAAGATAAAAGACTGGAGCCTGGATGAGTACACTACAACTGAAATAGATTTAACTTCACCTATGCAACACCCACAGTACCCGGACGACATACCTAAACACTTCTGGGATAAGAAACTGTTACTTGCTGGAACTGAAGTAGCCCGGGAACATGGTGGTTATCTTGAAGGTGCAATTGAAAGTGCGGATGAAGCAATTATTAATTTTGAAGCGGAATAATAATGTCACACACTGAGATTAAAGTTTAGTTTATAAGGTAAAGTACTAACTGTATTTATCTTCTTGCACCCTTTTAAATCGTTTTATTAAATCTACCTTTTTGCACATTAAAACAATCACTTGATCTAACCATATTAAAGTAAACAGATTTTGGCACGGCTTATGCGACGTAATTATCTAAATTACAGGAGATCATCATGAGCCAGAAGCATCAACGTTACTTAAGTAATATGAATCGTGTAGTTATATTTTTACTTTCACTGAGCGGATTCTTAATGGACGGTTTTCAAACAGCCGATATACTGTGTTCTATTGCCGTTATTCTCTGGCTCTGGTTACCGTATTGTATTGAAATAGAAGAGATTATTATTAATCGCATTAGAACCAGTCAATAACTTTATACTACTTCATTAATTAAATTATTCTCTGGTTCAATCATAAATCATTTATACAATCAGATTAAAAAGAATCAACGCTTAAATAATTCTTTATAATTTTACTCCATAAAGCCGACGAAATTACGTATATGACTAACGACAATTCGTAAAACACGACTATTCGTTATTTATAAGATTTAAATATAAAAAACTAATCTATAAATATCAGTAACTTACTTATACAAGCAACATTGGCACAGGCGATGCAATATCACCCTCAACGAATAATCGTTAACAACCAAACCAAGAGGGTTTACATATGAAAACTGCAATTATTATTCTATCCGATCCAAAATCAGGTACTGAAGAAGCACTAGGCCGTTTCTTTAATGCATTAGCTACTGCTTATGATCATAAAGAAAATGGCGATGAAGTAACAATATTATTTCAAGGCGCTGGAACGCGTTGGGCTGGTGAAATGAATAATGAAGAACATCCTGTATATGCATTATACAAAGCCGTTGAAGACAAAGTAGCTGGTGTTTCCTGTGGTTGTGCAGATGTATTCGGCGCTTCTGAAGAAGCCGTTAAAAGTGGTTTCGATTTAGTAAAGGATAATGCTGTTCCGGGCACTTCTGGTTTACCCAGCTTGAGAAATCTAAGAAGTGATGGTTTTGAGATTATGATTTTTTAATATTTTCATAAACATTGTTTCCTCGTCATCCACGACATAAGCATGCGGGAATGACGAGACTCATTAAACAATTAAGAAAACATTCGATTAGAAAGGATAACAACATGTCACAATCCGGACCATTTCATAAAGGCGAACTTGAAGTACAGACAAAATTAGGTGTGTCTGATATCGCACGATCAAATGGTACTGTTATTTCTAACCGTATACCCGGTGCCGCTTTAAATTTCATTAGCCAGCAATCTATGGTTATTCTAGGTACTACCGATATTAACTCCAGAATATGGTCATCTGTTATTTTTGGTCACACCGGTTTTATTGAAGCACTAGACCCTTCTACTGTGAAAATAGATTTTAGTAACACTTCAATTTCAATTACAGATCCATTCTGGTCTAACATTCAATCTAATAAACAAGTTGGAATGATTGTTATAGAACTTGGTTCTCGACGTCGATTACGAATTAATGGCACTGTAGAGAAAATATCAGAATATATTTATCATATTATCATTGATCAGGCATATCCAAACTGTCCTCAATATATTCAACGTAGACATATTCTTCGAGCTAAAAAAGGTCAGACACAAAACAAATCATCAGACATTTGCGGCTGTAATTTAAATAAAAATCAACATAATATAATATCAGAAGCCGATACATTTTTTGTTTCAAGCGCTCACCCTGAACAGGGAAATGATGTTTCACATAGAGGCGGTAAACCAGGCTTCGTTCAGATAATCAATAAGAATCAATTGCGCATACCTGATTACCCTGGTAACAACATGTTCAATACACTGGGAAACTTTGAATTAAATCCTGCAGCTGGCATTGTTTTCATTGATTTCATCAATAAAAAAGTACTGCAACTCACCGGTACAGCTAAAGTACTATGGTATATTGAGAACACCGATATGGAAACAGCTGGCACACTCAGGTTTTGGCAGTTTGATATAGAGTCTTGGAGAGAAAGTAACATCTCATTTGATATTGAATGGGAGTACCTTGATGCATCCCCTCATAATCCTGAAGTTAATAAAAGTGATGCTGCTAATAAAGCACTGGATTTAAGAGTTGACCAAATAATTCAGCAGTCAAACAAAGTTAAGTCTTTTATTCTTAAATCAGATGAAACGTTACCTGAGTTTGAAGCTGGTTCACATTTAGAAGTCACTCTGAGCGATGATAACGCTCTTATAAAACATTACTCTATACTTTCTAATCCTGACATCCTAACTCATTATGAGATTGCTGTACTTGAACAACCTGATAGTAATGGTGGATCCTATGCTATGCATCACGATATTAAGCAGGGAGATATTCTAAACTGCTCTATGCCAAGAAATGAATTCACCCTATATAAAAAAGCAGAACACAGTATATTAATTGCGGGTGGCATTGGTTTAACTCCCATTCTATCAATGGTAGAAAACCTTGAATCTAGACAACAATCTTATGAATTACACTATTCTGCCAGAACAGTTTCTGAGCTTATATATAAAGACAGAATAAAAGGTATAGCCGGTGATAAATGCACATTTTATACATCCGCTGATAGAGACTCACGTTTAAACCTTGATACACTCCTGAGTAAACCTAAGACAGCAACTCATGTTTATGTTTGCGGCCCGATTCGTTTAATCAATGCTGTTAGAGAAATATCCGAGATTAACAAATGGAGTGATACCAATATTCACTTTGAAAGTTTTGGTATTAATACGATTAATGACAATACGCCTATAGAGCTAACTTTAAAACGGAGTGATATAAAATTAGCTGTACCTACAGATAAATCAATTCTTGATCATCTACTTGATAATGGGATCAATATTGCACATCAATGTAAACGCGGTGAATGTGGGCTGTGCGTTACAACAGTACTAGAGGGCGCACCCGATCATAAGGATGTATTCCTTAACAGTGAACAACGAAGAAACTCAATGTGTATATGTGTATCAAGAGCAAAACAAGGAAATCTAACACTTGATTTATAATTATAGACTTTATAAATTTAAAATACGTAATGCCCACATAGTTTATAAGATAACTATGTATCGTTTATAATACGACTGAGAGATTTTAATAAGACCATTTTTCTAATCGGCTTTGTAAGATAATCATCAAATAGAACATCATTTATCTGAGCATCCTCTCCTTTTATTGAAGAAGCCGTAAGCGCAATGACAGGTATAGACTTTAACTCACTATCGGTTTTTAATATTTTTGTTGCCTCTACTCCGTCCATCTCAGGCATTTTTATATCCATTAAAACAAGATCAGGTCTATATTCACGTGTAGCATCTATCGCTTTCTTGCCATTTTCAGCCTCGATAATTTCCACTGGCTGTCCATCAAGATAGTCTTTTATCAACTCACGATTAGCCTGTATATCATCCGCAATAAGAATTTTTGATTGACTTAAATTCACAACTACATCTTCAACTTCTGCATTACTCTCCAGAAGCTCGGACACTTCCACGGCACTCAGGCACAGTGAAAACACACTGCCCTTTTCTGGCACACTGCTAACAGTCATACCTCCGTTTAGCAAATTAGCTAACTGCTGACTAATAGCTAAACCTAAACCTGTTCCTCCGTAACGCCTTGAATCCTGACCATCCTGCTGTTCAAATTGATTAAAAATTTTATGGTGATATTCTTCTGCAATACCTATACCCGTATCTTCAACACTAAAACACAGATCAACTTGTGAAGCATTCTTTATGGGTAAGGCATTTAATATTAATTCAATACCGCCTTGTTCTGTAAACTTTAGAGCATTACTCAACAGGTTAACTAAAATTTGTTTTAATCTGTTTTCATCCTGATAAATAATAGCGGGAACATTTTTTGAAATTACAACTTCAAAATCCAGG
>Ga0316205_10003577_pt1 | contig 14546 bp, 16 predicted proteins | sample 3monthpyrite_MG_FD_204941 | JGI IMG/M metagenome (GOLD analysis project Ga0316205, IMG submission 204941) | Microbial mat bacterial communities from mineral coupon in-situ incubated in ocean water Damariscotta River, Maine, United States -... | ecosystem: Environmental > Aquatic > Marine >... | reverse complement strand
ACAAAAATTAGCTGATGTTATAAACTCCGAACCAAGCATCGATGTTATGGTCGAAGGACATACAGATGCAAGAAGTATTAATAATGCAAAAGTAACAGACAATTGGGATTTGAGTGTTTTACGTGCTACTTCGGTAGTTAGAAAACTTCAAGACCAATACAACGTTGCTCCCGAAAAGTTAATCGCCTCAGGGCGCAGTAGTTACCAACCACTGGTTGATAATGACTCTAATGAGAGTAGAGCAAAAAACAGAAGAACACGCATTGTAATATTACCAAACATTAATAAATTTTTCGCCTTAATGTCCAATTCGACAGTCGGAGAATAATTCTATTGCCTCAAATTACATCAAAAAGCGCACCTAAATGGGTTGCGCTTTTTGTTTGCAAATACTTTGGTACACTAAAGCGTTATAATATCTTTGCATGAATTAAATCAAGCTAATGTTTTCACTTTTATCCATTTTTAGATTTGTCGCCTTTTTAGAAGGCCTATCGTATATTTTATTGCTTTTTATAGCGACTCCAATTAAATATTTTGGTAATGACCCTCAATATGTAAAAATGCTTGGTATGCCACATGGTATTTTATTTATGCTCTACGTGATACTCGCATTTATGCTCAAATCTGAAAATGAGTGGTTTAAAGCGAATTTTAAAAAGGTTTTGCTTGCTTCAATTATTCCGTTTGGAACTTTTGCTTTAGAACGTAAATACTTAAAAGCTACTGTACAATAATGGATCGCTTAAAACAAATACTATTTGACTTTTTTACATCTCTTGGAGTCTCAGATTCTAATGCAAGCTATTTAAACATGATAGCGATGCTCATTGGGCTTTTAATTGTTCTTTTTATAATAGATTTTATAGTTCGTAAAATTTTACTTAGAATTTTTTCAAAGCTAGCTGAAAGATCAAAATCTAATTTTGATGACTTAATGGTCAATAACAAAGTCTTTAGAAATGTTGCACATATTATTCCGTTACTTGTTGCGATTGAATATGTACCAATGGTCTTTTTAGATTTTCCGTATTGGGAAAACATTATAGAAAAATCCTTGATAGTTTTTGGTATCATCTTAACATTATGGGTAGTACGTAGCTTCTTAAATACTTTAAAAGATTATTTTAAAACACTACCAAGATTAAAAGATAAACCTATTGACAGCTATATTCAGGTGTTTATGATATTTGCTTGGGTAGTTGGTTTATTCTCTGCATTCGCTATTATAACTGGTATTCCGTTTTTAAAATTCATTACTGGTCTAGGCGCAGCTTCTGCCATAATAATCCTAGTTTTTAAAGACACTATTTTAGGTTTTGTTGCTAGTATTCAAGTATCTATTAACGATATGGTGCGTATTGGTGATTGGATTACGTTTGATAATTATGGTGCTGATGGTGATGTGATAGAGATTAATTTATCGACTGTAAAAGTTCAGAATTTCGATAAAACCATTACAACCATTCCAACCTATGCCTTAATCTCCGACTCCTTTAAAAACTGGAGAGGAATGACAACCTCTGGAGGAAGACGTATAAAACGTTCATTAAGCATTAAATTAAGTAGTGTTAAGTATTTAACTACTAATGAGATAGATAAATTAAAAAACATTCAAATTATTTCTACTTACTTAAATAAGCGCCAGCAAGATATTGATGCCTTTAATACCAATAATGATATTGATAAAAGCCAATTGTTAAATGGAAGAAATTTAACCAACCTTGGTGTGTTTAGAAAGTATCTTGAAATCTATATCGAGAATCATTCAGCCATAAATAAGGATATGACAATTATGGTACGTCAACTGGCACCAAGTTCACAAGGTATTCCAATAGAGGTTTATGCCTTTAGTAGCGATAAGCGTTGGCAAAACTACGAATACATTATGGCTGATGTTTTTGACCATGTTATTGCAGCTGTACCTTATTTTAACTTGGAAATTTATGAGTTAACTCCTGGGTTTTTAGAATCTAAATAATTTATTTTAAGCGATCTTTTACAAACTCTATTTCGGTTTTACCGTGAGGTTTAGGTTTGCCATCTTCACCTAAGTTTACCATAATAATGTTATTAATCGTTAAAATGGTTTCACGAGTCATTTTATTTCGGGCTTCACATTGAAGCGTTATTGACGTTTTTCCAAATTTGGTGACTTCTATTCCTAACTCAATAATATCACCTTGTTTGGCCGAACTCATAAAGTTAATTTCGGAAATGTACTTAGTTACTATCCTTGGATTTTCTAGTTGAATCACAGTGTATAATGCCGATTCTTCATCAATCCATTCCAACAAACGACCACCAAACAGCGTGCCGTTTGGATTCAAATCCTGCGGTTTTACCCAATTACGTGTATGAAATTTCATTATATTTTTTCGTTTATATAGGCAATCATTTCGTTTTCAGTAGCTATGGTTTTATCAAATATTGATTTTGCTTTTCCTAGCAAGCTTTCAGCTGTATCTCTGTTTTTGATATCTTTTGCATTAATGCGAACATTAAAATAAGCACCATAAACAGCAGTTCTTGCACATAAGGCACCTACTCCAGCATCTGACAGTGAATTTTGCAAACCATTTTTAGCCATTGCCATCATCACTTCCATAGAATCACAAGCCGTTTCCATGACCAATAATGGTACTTCGGTTGCATAGATAGTTGCAGACTCAATCGCTTCAGCTCTAGCCTTCTTTTCTTCGTCTGTGCCTTTTGGCATTCTAAAACCATCAATAATTTTGTTGAAGGCGTTGGTATCTTCATCTACTAAAGCCAATAACTTGTTCTTATAAGCTTGTCCTTTTTCTGCCCAAGCTGAAAATTCATCCCATCGTTCGTCCCAACCTGGTTTATGAGCAGATAAATTAGCAACCATAGTTCCTAAAGATACGCCTAATGTACCAACATAAGCCGAAATGGAACCACCACCTGGGGCCATGGATTCGCCAGCAGTTTCATCAGCAAAATCGGTTAAGGTTAAATCAACAAGCTGTTTAATTCCTTTACCTTTTAAAACATATTCAATGATTTTTTCATTTGGATTAAATGGTTTTAAATCGTCCAATCCTAAAGATTTCACAGCAATTTTAATTTTCTCAGCTTCCGAAATTCCAAGTGAGCGTTCTTGTTTTCTTAAAAAGTAGTTGCCTGCATCCAACATCGCTTTCAATGGAATTAATCCTATAAGCTCTGAACCTGTAACTCGCAAACCGCGTTCATCAGCTGCTTTACAAGTTTCATCGAATGCTTCGTGCATTGAGGTAATACTAATATTTGTAAGGTTATAAGAAATTTGTGCAATACCATATTCTTCTATAAACCAACCAATGCCTTTAACAGCTTTTAGTTTCCCAGGAATTCGAACAGGTTCACCATTATCGTCCAATACTTTTTTTCCAGTTATTGGATTGCCTTCACGCTTTACACGTCCAGCCTCACGAATATCAAACGCAATAGCATTCGCACGACGTGTTGATGTGGTGTTTAAATTGACATTATAGGCCACTAAGAAATCTCTTGCAGAAATCGCTGTCGCACCAGTTGTGGTCACTTTTTTGTTAAATTCTGCAGGACCAAAATCTGGTTTCCAGTTTGGATTGGATAATTTTTTTGGTAAGCCTTCATATTCTCCAGACCTGCAGTTGGCTAAATTGATGCGCTTGGATTCTTGAGCAGCTTTTTCATACAAATACACAGGAATGTCCAGCTCCTCTCCTACACGCTTTCCGAGTTTATGAGCATATTTAGCAGTTTCTTCGAGAGTAATTCCAGAAATGGGAACTAAAGGACATACGTCTGTCGCTCCAAAACGAGGATGCTCGCCATGATGTTTGCTCATATCAATGAGCTCTGAAGCCTTTTTTATCAATATGAAAGCGGCTTCAATAACTTGTTCTGGTTCGCCCACAAAAGTGATAACGGTTCGGTTGGTAGCTGCTCCAGGATCTATGTCAAGAAGCTTCACACCTTCAACGGTTTCAACAATATTGGCAATGGTATGTATTTTATCTAAATCGCGTCCTTCACTAATATTTGGAACGCATTCTATAAGTTGTTTTTGCATGGTGACTAATATGGTATTTATTTCAATTCAAAGATAATGATTAGATTAGTTTTTACTTGTTTAGTTTTATAAATTCCTCAGAAAACACAAATGGATGTTAATGTTAGTTTAAACTTTTCTTAAACACATTGGCTAACAGTATTATATCAACTATATTTCTATAAATTTTAATTATTATGAACCGTTTACTATGTGCTATTTTTATTTTTGTTGTTTATAATACTGAGTCTCAAAACCGAAATAAAACCGTTGGTGGCCTTTGTCAAGGTTGTGAAGCCATTTACGAACATGGTACTAAAGTTTTAAAGCCTATTGACACGCTACCCGATTTTAGATTGCTGCCAAATCCAATTAAAATTAGCGGCACTGTGTATGAGATTGATGGTACGACACCAGCAAGAAATGTTATTTTATATGTGTATCATACAAATGACAAAGGAATTTATCCAAAAAAACCCAACTTAAAGGGCTGGGGAAAGCGACATGGATACTTGAGAGGCTGGATGAAAACAGATGCCTCAGGCAAGTATGAATTTTATACCTCCAGACCAGCTTCGTATCCAAATTCAACAGCTCCACAACATATTCATATTACTGTGAAAGAATCAGATAAAAATGAGTATTACATTGAAGATTTTTACTTTAGGGATGATCCTCATATCACTAATAACATTCTTAACAGAAAAAACCCAAGAGGTGGTTCAGGTGTTATTGCACTTGCAAATAAAGGTAGTATTCAAGTTGCCAAGCGAGATATAATTTTAGGATTGAACATTCCTAATTACTAAATTAAAATAAAGCACCTGATTCTTTTCCCATTCTAGGGACAGTAAGATTTGTATCTAATTTTCTATTGGCATTTTTAATGAAATGCGCAGACAATAAAGGCGATGCTTTCTCAATATTTTGATGCACAAAAAAGTCCACTTCACCAACACCTTGCTCTTTCCATATTGCAATACGTTCAACCCAATCATCCAATCTATCATAATCACTTTGGTGGTTAGCTCCAACGTAACGTATAAAGGCATTGTTATTAGTTAAGCGCATGTGCATTAAATCGCGTCGTCCAGCAGTATCAACAATGACGTTTGAAATATTGTTTGCTTCTAATAGTTGATATAAATCTTCTGCAACAGCTTTATCATTATACCAATTTGTATGTCTAAACTCAATAGCCAACGGAATTTCATTTGGCCAGCTTTCGACAAAATTTATAACTCTATCAAAATCCTTAGGTGCAAAATTACTGTGCATTTGCAAGAAGATTGTTCCTAGTTTTTCCTTTAAATTTGAAGCATTATACAAGTAGTTTTCAACTACAGGTTTTGCTTCTTCAGTCAATCGTTTCCAATGACTAATTTCTTGGTTAAGTTTTGGAAAAAACTTAAAATCTTCAGGTGTTTTGCTATACCATTTTGAAAATGTTTCAGCTGGAAAGATTCTGTAAAACGTAGCATTTAACTCTATGGAATTGAACTGTGTCGAGTAATATTCTAATTCATCTTTTGTGCCTCTTGGATAAAACCCTTTTAAATCGGCTCTATTCCATTTAGCACAGCCAACAAACAAATTAAAGTTTGAATTGTCCTTAAGTTTATTCAATACTTGTTTGGTATCAGGATGATCGGGAGGTAAAGTAAAATCAATACTTTCAGGATTATCTACACTTCCAAATTTCATTCGCTTAGTTTTAATCAAAGATAATAAATCAATAACTCAATTTTGTTCAATGTTAATAACATAGTTAACAACGAATAAGAATAACCATCATACTAGCTTATACTTTCTTTACTTTTATTAAAAATCTTTGCCTTATGATTGATAGAGACCTTGACCTAAAGCGCATTCGTCCAGATTTTATGACCACAACTATCAACGACGAAATGTCCACAGAAGAACGTTTTCAAAACTTAGTATTACGTCCAATTATCAAGCTTCAAAGCGATTTGTTTATTGAAGTTTTTAAGAATTACGTTGCAAAACACAAGAATGTGTTTTACGACCTGTCTATTGAAAAACGTATTGATTACATTGGTAATACCATACACAAAGACATGAAGTTTAGAAACAGCATCAAAGGAATGATAATTGGTCTTTTTACCGTTGAAGAGTACAAATTGTACATTCAAAACTCATCAGCTTTAAACAAGCGAATGATGAATATTGTAAAAGAGCGTTTAATTGATAACGTTCAAGCTATCTCTGATACAACAAAACTTGCTGCTGTTTAAATAAGAGATTCGCCATTTAAATTTGTTGTGAGCACATCGCTCATATAATCAAAAAATGGTCTTATGGCTTTAAATGATTTGTCAACTGTATCTAAAAACTCTTGAGAAGCTACTTCTTTATCTGTAAATTTTCTAGTAAAAATATACATTTTCTTTCTTATTAAGTCAATGTTTTCATGTTCCTTATCAAAACCTTTTGGTGCCGTTTTTAGCTCATCTCCTACTAAATCTCCCCAAACCGATTTGAATTTTTTATTACTTATGATTTTTCGCATCTCTGAAGCATCCATTTCAAACTCTTTTCTTATTCGAAATAAATCATCTTTATTGGGCTCCCAAAACCCTGTAGCAATAAAACTTTCATTATTTGGCTGAATATGTAAATAATAACCACCTCTTAACTCTGGTTTTTTTCTGTGGAAACTACCACCAAAGTGTGTTTTATATGGTGTTTTGTCTTTTGAGAAACGTACATCTCTATATATTCTGAATATCTTTAGTTTATCAACTTCATCATGCACATTTAAACGCTCATATAACTGATTATAAAACTGTTTTACTTCTTTCTCTAGTTCTTTAAATTCAGGTTTGTTGTCGTTAAACCAATCACGATTATTATTTTTACTTAAACGCTTGAAGAATGAAAAGACTTCTCTTGGTATTGTTTCGTTCATGTTTATTATTTTGTTTCAAATTACAAAAAGTAAACTACTCATCAAATTCTATTTTATTAAGAATCAAACCTGAAGCAGGTGCAATATAATCCATAACTTCAGTGCTTTTAGGCAATAAGCTTTTTTTAATGTAGTCTAGAGTTATGTCGCCTCTACCTAACTTTATGAGTGTTCCCATCATTAATCGTATTTGGTTTCTACCAAAACCTTTACCAACAACCCTCAAAATATAAGATTTATCTGGAAAGAAGTTTGCAGTGTATAAGTTGTTTTCTTCTAATTCACAAACAGCAATGGTTCTGTTGTATAAACCTTTATTGGATATGCGATAACAATAGGATTTAAAATTGTGATTGCCTTCAAATAACTTTGCACCTTTTTTCATAAGTTCAATATCCAAACCATCTAAAATGGTCGTCATTATGGAAGCGCAAAATGGATGGCATTTTTCACCAGCTGTAAATAGATAAACGTACTCTTTGGTTTTTGAGCTGTTAATAATGTTGAACTCTTCAGTAACTTGTTGTATTGATAAGGCACGAATATCCTGAGGCAAGTTCTTATTGAATAGATTTAAAAATTCAGCTTCGTCTTCAATTTTATGATGAAGGAACAACTCAAAAGCTGCTTCATTTGCCGACACCATAGCATCTGTACGTCCTGCTGCAAGGGTTTTAAAGTAGTTGTCTTCAAGTATATAATTTAAGGTTCTATCAATCATTAAGTGCAACGTTTTTACTTTTGGTTGTTTTTGCCAACCGTGAAATCGATAGCCTAAATATTGGATTTTAAAGAGGTAGAAATACTTTTTTATAAACATAGATGCAAGAACGCCATTTTAAAAAATACTTCAAAATATTAGTGTCTCGATTTTAAAACTTCAACTATGTCATTGAGTTTAAAACCTCTTGCTTGTAGTAAGATTAAATAGTGAAACAGTAAATCGGCACTTTCGTTTAAAAACAAGTTATCATTATTATCCTTAGCTTCAATAATCATTTCTACTGCCTCCTCTCCTACTTTTTGAGCAATTTTATTAATCCCTTTTGTGAAGAGTGATGCCACATACGATGTATCTTCTGTAGTATTATTTTTTCTGTTTTCTATAATGGTTTCCAATTCTGAAAGATATCAAATTCATAAGTATTATCTTCATTACACAAGTAAAAAGACCTCTAATGGAAGTCATTAGCTGAAGCTTTTAGTTGGTCTTTCCCACTATCTTATCGATAGAAATACCAATATCATTTAAGAGCTTCATAGAGTCTTCGTTAAGTTTTCCTGATTTTTCAACTACAATTTTTAATTTACTCATCGAAAAAATTATGTTTGAGTAAATTTTTGTTGAAGAGATTTCCACTTTCGTGGAAAAACAAAACCGTTTGATTTACTCAAACGGTTTTAAAATATTTTGGTTTTATTCAATACATTTTCAGCTCTCTTGAGTGCCAGTATGAAAATGACGATGTAATTGAATAAAATTCATTTTGCCTTTTTTGTCTATACAAAGATTGTCAATTAAAAATTACAATTCCAAATCTTTGCAAACATTTTTTAATTATTTCCCAAAATTATAGGCATTCCAGAATCTCCTGAGCCAATAACAATCACCTTACTGTTAGGTGATTCGGCCAACTTAATAGTTGCTTCAATACCTTTATCTTGAAGAATTTTATCGGTTAATGAAGCACTTAAAATTCGGTTAGCATCTGCTTTACCTTGTGCCTCAATAATTACTTTTTCTGCTTCTTTTGCAGCAGTTACTAATCTAAACTCATATTCTAAAGATTCTTGTTCTTGTTTTAATTTACGCTCTATGGCATCTTTAATTGTTGGAGGTAAAGTGACATCTCTTACTAACACCTCATTTAATTGAACATATTGTTTGTCAAGTATTTTCTTGGTTTCTTCAAAAATTTCAACTTGAATAGCATCACGCTTAGTTGAATACAAATCATCTGGTGTATAACGTCCAATCACACTCCTTGCTGCTGAACGAATGGCTGGTTGAATAACACGTTGTAAATAACCTTGACCAAGTGTTTGATGCAAATTACCTAATTCATTATAAACAGGTTGATACCATGCCGAGGCATCAATTTGAATTTCTAATCCGTTTGAAGATAGCACTTTCATTTTTTCAAAAAGCTCTTGTTGACGTACTTCATAAACAAAAACTTTGTTCCAAGGTGCAACAATATGAAAGCCTTCTCCCATTGGTGGCTCATCAGTTACAACACCATCTCCAAAGGTTTTAAAAAGCACTCCTGCCTCTCCAGATTCAATTGTTACAGCTGATTTGGCAAAGAGGATAATAAGGACAATAAGTCCGATAATAATTGGTAGTCCAATTTTTGGTAATTTTTCCATTTTATTTTTTTTAATGTTATTAAATAAGTCCGTTGTACTTTCTTAAAAACCACTCTATTGTTAGACTTAAAACGATAAGTGCTAAGAGGTATTTAAAGTCTATCAAAGGTACAACATTTTTATTGCTTTTTTGGATTGTTGTAAATCTAGGATCGTTTAATAAATCATCCATTAATGAAGCTGTGTTAGAGATAAAATAACTATTACCTTTGCTGTTACTGGCAATGCGCTCAAGCTTAGACACACTAGCATTTAAAAATTGCTTTTCAACATTATAATCCAATATTTTTGTATTCCCTGAAAAGGCCACTTCTCCATTGTTGACTCTTACATTAAAATCATAATCGCCTGGAGGAAGATTATCTAAATTCACTTCATAACTACTTTGCTGCAAAATAAATGGAACTACTGTAGTTTCATTCGATTCTTTATTTTTAATTACGATTTCCAAATTTGCAGAAGCATCAAACTCATAATTTTTATTAAAAAACTGTGCCGTGATTTTTATATTATCACTTCCATTATAAAACGATTCATAATTTACGTTAAGTCTATTTCTACGCTTATTAGAAGCTACGTACTGTACAATTTTACCAATAAAATCATCAAATTGATTAAACGAATTTGTATCTAAATAGTTTTGTGAGCGCCATCTCCAGAGACCTTCGCCAAATAATACAACGCCTCTTTGTCCTGTGTTTTCATAAGTGACCATTAAAGGCTCATCAACTATAGTATTATTAACCTTCTTGAATAGTACTGTTTCTGTTGGAATAGTAAACGTTACACTACCAAATTCAGATTCTACAGGAGGCAAATTATTAAAGTTCAAGCTACCTACTAAAAACGTTGCAAAATTTTCATTATAACCAGCTTGAAAACTTTCTTGTTGTTTTGTAATGTTTTGTTTAAAAGCATCTTGAATAGTGTTTAAGAAATTCCAATCGGTATTAATTCCAGTAATTATAAATCGGTTTTTCCCATCGGCATCTAAAGACTCAAAAACTGGTTTGAATGCACTATTTGGTTGATACAAAATAACCATTTGATAGTTGTCTTTTTGATTTATATAATCTGCTGGTGTCACAATAAATACACTTCGCTGTTCATTGCTCGCAATGGATTTTTTCAACGCACCTACGTCTGGGTGTGTAATTGTACTTACAATTGCTACATTGGTTTTTTGGTCAATAACTTCTAAAGCAAATGGTTTTGAGTTATTTATAATATTTTTCTCGGTTGACAAAGGAGATAATGATGCCACATAACTATTTATACCAACTTTATTTGAAGGTAATGCAATATTTAAAGTGTGTGAGTTCTTGTTTTTTGAAAACTGCAAATTGGTTGAATAAACCGTGGCATTGTTTCGTTTAATTGTGAATTGCGAATTTACAATTGTATTTCCATTATATACAGCGATGACTTCAACTGGAAATTTATTTTTTAAATAGGCATATTTATTTACATTAAGTTGTTGGATTTTTAAATCGGAATACGTTATAGTATCTCCTAAGATAACAGGAAAAATGGGCTGTTTGTATTCTCTTGATGAAAACTCAAAATCTTTACCAAAAGTCTGGTTGCCATCTGTAATTAATAGTGTTGGTGCGTTAAACTCTTTATAAATTTGGTGTAAATTACTAAATACAGAGGTGTAATTAGTTTGTGATTGATTAAACTTTAATGAGTCTAATGTTCGAAATTCGACACCAAAACTATAGAAATCAAGGTTGAATTTATCGCTTAATTCTATGTTGTTTTTTATAGAGGCTAGAAGCTGGTTGACATTTTGGTCTTGTTCTAGGTGCTTAACAGATTCGGAATCATCTACAACGATTACAAGGTTTGGTTTTTCATTAAATAGTGTAACTTTTTCAAACTTTGGATTGATTATTAATAATAAGACGCTAAATATTGTAATAAACCTTAAAAATGAAAATATTGGATTTAGTTTTCTCTTTTTAGATTTATATATATACTGAAACAGCGCTAATAAAAGCGCTGTAATACCAGCAATTATAATATATAATAGTGTTTCTACTTGCAATATCTTTGTTTAATAATTAAGTTAACATTCCGCCATCTACATTTAACGTTTGTCCTGTTATATAAGCAGATAAATCACTTGCCAAAAACACACATGCATTAGCTATGTCTTCAGGAGTTCCACCACGTTTTAAAGGTATAGCTGCACGCCAACCTTTTACGGTTTCTTCATCGAGTTTTGCTGTCATTTCGGTTTCAATAAAACCAGGAGCGATCACATTACTTCTAATGTTTCTAGACCCTAACTCTAATGCTACAGATTTTGAAAACCCAATAATTCCGGCTTTAGAAGCAGCATAATTGGTTTGGCCTGCATTTCCCTTTACACCAACTACAGAACTCATGTTAATAATAGAGCCTTTACGCTGTTTTAACATAGTACGTTGTACAGCTTTCGTCATATTGAACACCGATTTAAGGTTGACTTCTATTACTTTATCAAAGTCCTCCTCTCCCATTCTCATTAATAAATTGTCTTTTGTGATGCCTGCATTATTAACCAAAATATCTATACTGCCAAACTCATTAAAAACTTGTTCTGCTAATTCTTGAGCTTCATTGAAACTTGCTGCATTACTTTGGTATCCTTTGGTTTTAACACCTAAAGTGTTTAACTCTTTTTCTAATTCTTGAGCAGCTTCAACGGATGAACTATACGTAAATGCTACATTAGCACCTTGTACTGCAAATACTTGGGCAATTCCTTTTCCTATTCCTCTACTTGCGCCAGTAATAATTGCTGTTTTACCTTCTAATAATTTCATGGTTATTAATCTTTTTGTAAGAGATGTTAGATAAAAATCAAAGATAAACTATTTGATTAATAATTGTAAAAAATTAACTCTTTGAAATAAAAAAAGAAAATAATAAAATAAAGAGGTAGGACTATTTAAGAATGACTTGTTATATAATAAATTACATATATAAAATGATAAAATTTAAACCTACAAATCTTATGAAAAAATTAAGAATGACTTACAAAATTTTTAGCTTAGCATTATTGTCTGCAACCTTTTTTACATTTAGTTGTGCAAAAGATGAGGACGATATGAATGGTAATGGTCAATTAACATTAAATGTTAGCTCAAGTACAACTGATATCCCTGGATCCTCAAATTCATCGAGAACAACAAATGGAAACTCAACTATAGATATTACTGATTTTCTGCTAAATATTAAAGAGTTTGAACTTGAACTAGATATCGAAGATGTTGATGATGACAATGAACTTTGGGATGATGATGGATATTTCGATTATGAAGATGAAATAGAACTTACTGGTCCTTTTGAATTAGACCTTATGTCAAATCAATTTTCAATTGTTTCGGTAGAATTGCCGAATGGAGTTTATGAAGAAATTGAATTTAAATTTGAAAAGAGTGTAGATGCAAACAGTGATTTGTTCAATAAGTCTATTTTGATAAAAGGTACAATTGACGGAACATCTTTTGAATTTTGGCATGATTTTGAAGATGAAGTTGAAGTGGATTTTGATAACCCTGAATATGATCTTACTATTAATAATAATGGAACTGATTTAACTATTAATTTTGATTTAACAAATGTATTTAATAGTGTTGCTGGAATAGATTTATCTCAAGCTACTGATGGAAATGCAAATGGTGTTATAGAAATCAGTCCAAGCGATTCAGATGGCAATAATGCTATTGCAGAACAAATAAAAAATAAAATTAAGGACTATATCGATTTATCTGATGATTAATTGAAACCTACAAAATTAATTAATAGCATATAGAAAAAAGGCGAAGTCTAAAATATAGACTTCGCCTTTTTAAATACCATAATCTTATTTTAATTAAGCCATTACTTCGGCTACTTTTTTACCAATTTCAGCAGGAGAATCTACTACATGGATTCCGCATTCTCTCATGATACGTTTTTTAGCTTGAGCAGTATCATCACTTCCACCAACAATAGCACCAGCATGTCCCATTGTTCGTCCAGCAGGTGCCGTTTCACCAGCAATAAAACCAACAACTGGTTTTTTACTGCCACTTTCTTTATACCATTGTGCTGCGTCTCCTTCTAACTGTCCACCAATTTCACCAATCATCACAACACATTCAGTTTCTGGATCGTTAATTAACATTTCAACAGCTTCTTTTGTGGTAGTTCCAATAATTGGGTCTCCACCAATACCAATAGCAGTTGTAATTCCTAAACCTTGTTTTACAACTTGATCCGCAGCTTCATAAGTCAAAGTTCCAGATTTTGAAACAATGCCTACATTTCCCTTTTTGAAAACAAAACCAGGCATAATTCCTACTTTAGCTTCCCCAGGAGTAATCACTCCAGGGCAATTTGGTCCAATTAAACGGCAATTTCTATCTTTAATATAGTTTGATGCTTTAATCATATCAGCTACTGGAATACCTTCTGTAATAGTAATAATAACTTTAATTCCTGCATCTGCTGCTTCCATAATGGCATCTGCAGCAAAAGCTGGTGGCACAAAAATTATGGTAGTATCTGCGTGAACTTCTTTTACCGCATCTTCAACAGTATTGAAAACTGGTTTGTCCAAATGGGTTTGACCGCCTTTTCCAGGTGTTACACCTCCAACGACATTAGTTCCATATTCAATCATTTGTGAAGCATGAAAAGTTCCTTCACTTCCTGTAAATCCTTGAACAATAATTTTTGAATCTTTATTTACTAAAACGCTCATTTGTGCTTTTGTTTATTAATTTAATTAAGACGTGGCAAAAGTAATTTTTTGAAACTATATTTTAAAGTGTTTTAGGCTTTAATTTTAACAATGAGGGAATCATGCTAAACTTTTTTATCTTTTAGTTTTTTGAGAATCTCAGGGATTTTCTTGATGGAGGCAATTTCTTTGTATTTTGACCTAAAATCTTCTGCTGGTACTCCAAAATAGTGCTTCCCTCCTTCTAAGGATTTGCTAACCCCAGATTTAGCAGACAGTACAGCTTTTTTGCCAACCGTTACACCGCTTGTAACACCTACTTGTCCCCAAATGGTGACTTCATCTTCTATAATTGTACAACCTGCAATGCCAACTTGTGATGCAATTAAACATTTTTTTCCAATGCTAGTATCATGGCCTATTTGCACTAGATTATCAATTTTTGTTCCTTGTTTTATTGTTGTATCTCCTGTAACGCCTCTATCAAT
>Ga0316205_10003575_pt1 | contig 14554 bp, 17 predicted proteins | sample 3monthpyrite_MG_FD_204941 | JGI IMG/M metagenome (GOLD analysis project Ga0316205, IMG submission 204941) | Microbial mat bacterial communities from mineral coupon in-situ incubated in ocean water Damariscotta River, Maine, United States -... | ecosystem: Environmental > Aquatic > Marine >... | reverse complement strand
GAATCAGGGACAGAAAAGTTTCAATGATATATCCAATAGTATTTTATTTCTGGGTGGACGTTATCATATCTACCCTGAATCATTGCCAGGAAAGTTAAGCCTGTCATTAGAAACCTATAGGGAAAGGGAAAACTCCACAGTTAAAACAACACGCACCGAAGCGCCCGGTCCAGGGTCGGGTGGACCGCCTACAATGACGATCACCACTGAATTAATCAATGATTCAATGGAAATATTCAATCCGGTTATTTCGTTTTTAAATTATGCAAAAACCTTTTATGTTGACCTGGGTTATACCCAGTCTAAATATGGCTCAACTGATCCTGCGATTGGCGTGCTCACAGTCAAACAATGGACACCCACGGTTGGGTTTTCATTTAATGATCAGTATGACTGGCTGCAACTTCGATATTACAATATAGATCTTTCTAATGATGCCAGGAGCCCTGGTGTTACAAAAACCACGGCCGGTGAATTTAAATTAACCCACTGGACTAAAAAGAAAGAGAATTCCAGTCTTGATAATGTGCAGTTTATTATACTCACAGGAAAAAGATTATTTGCAGTAGATCGTGATGCAAGAAAAGTATATAACCTTGCTGATATGCAAACCTCAACTTATTCAATTGGCGGCAACTGGAAACCTGCTAGTAAAAATGAGTTTTATATCTATGCAGGTATAGAGAATTATGAAGACCCCTCTTCAAATCAAAACTATAGTAATATGTTTTTGTATTCAGGCTATAAAAAATACTGGTAAGAGAATGTTATGAAAAAGACACTGACTAAAATAATGTTTGCGCTAATGATTATCTTTGTTTTGGTTAATGCGGTTTCAGCGGATGATGCCTGGATGCGAAGTTATACACTGGAAGCGGCGGGACAGTATGCGGCGGCAGCTCAATCCATTGAGCATTTTTTAAAAGAGATACCCACCCATGAGTTTGCGACATTACGCAGTGGTTGGCTTTATTATTTGGCGGGCAATCACTCCCGCTCCATCATGCATTATCAAACCGCTTTAGAGCTTAATAAAAAATCAATGGATGCTGTGCTAGGAATGAGTCTGCCTCTTATGGCCCAGGCGCGCTGGCGAGAAGCTGCCTCGAAAATGCAAGAGGTGATAAATGTTTCTAAATGGAATTACCTGGCCCACACTCGCCTTATGGTTTGCGAGGACAATCTAAAACAGTGGGATAAGCTAAAAAAACATGCTGAAACGCTGAGCTCATACTATCCTTCTGATGCAACCATTCTGGTGTATCTTGCCAGGGCATATAGTCACACTAATAAGAATGGCAAAGCTAGAGAAATCTACCAACAGGTTTTACAGCGTTACCCGGGGCACCTTGAAGCCAGTAAGTTCCTGTCCAGGTGATAACTAGATACTTCATAATTTATTGCTTAATGACGGGATAAGGCGGGCATATTTTAATGCCATATTCCTGAACGTTCACTTCTGTGTGTGAGTTCAACCGGTCGATGCAGACTTTTAAAAAAATAAAACCGCGTCCGGCCCTAAGTATCTATTTTTAAATGCACTATGAGCATGTCATAACAGGAGAATAAATCATGACAGTGAAACGCAGACATGAAATGGGTGCAGGGGGGCAATGTATATGTCCCAAATGCGGTGAAAAAACAACGCATCATGATGGCATACCTTGCCAGGAGGAACAGTGCCCAAACTGTGGAGCCAAACTGTTTAGAGAAAGTTCACATCACCATAAACTATTGCAACAAAAGCAGGAAGAAAAACGGAAAAAGGAAAGTTAAGAATAAATAGAGACCAGCCATATTTGGATGAGTACGAAAAATAACTCTGTGCCTCGCAGTTTAGCGAAGATTCCTTTTGTTTTAGAGCGGAACATTAACTTGCCCTTTGGGTAGTGAATTTCCATATATTTCCACGGATATCGAAGATAATTTAAAAATTAAAACTTTATAAATCTTTATGCAGGTGACTGCTTTATGTATTCATGAGCATCAAAGTAAATTCATGCTAAATCTGGGCTATGCGCTTACGGCGCATAATTATCTATAAATGTTTTTGCTTTCCCTCTGTGTCAGGATAGTTGTGGCCGTTTTTTATTTTATTTTTTCTTAAAAATATTCTCGAAACAATAATTAGTCGCCTCAACAAATCCTTCAACACTGCCACAGTCAAAGCGGCGGCCTTTAAATTTATACGCCATCACGCAGCCATTTTTAGCCTGTTCCTTAATTGCATCGGTGAGTTGGATTTCGCCACCGGCGCCGGGTTTTACATTGCGTAATAATTCAAAAATATCTGGGGTTAGAATATAGCGCCCAATCACCGCCAGATTGCTGGGGGCCTTGTCTGCGGACGGTTTTTCTACCATGTCTTTTACGCGGAAAATATTATCGCTAATCATCTCGCCGTCAATCACGCCGTAGCTACTGATGTTTTCTTTAGGGACTTCTTCAATCGCAATAATTGAACAGCGGAACTGATTGTAAAGCGCTACCATCTGTTTCATTACGCTGTCTTCCCCGGGTTCGGTGATGCACAGATCGTCTGCTAAGATGACCCCGAAGGCCTGATCACCAATCATATTTTTGCCTGCCAGCACCGCGTGGCCGAGGCCCTTCATTTCTTTTTGTGGTGTGTAGGTGAAGGTGCAGTTGTCCAGCAGGTTGCGAATATCGGTCAGTTTGGCTTCTTTGCCGGTGCCGGAAATTTCATTTTCAACTTCGTAGCTAATATCAAAATGGTCGGCGATGGAGTGTTTGCCGCGCCCGGTAACAAAGGCATTGTGGATCATGCCCGCATTTAAGGCTTCTTCAACTGCGTAGTGAATTAAGGGTTTGTCTACAACCGGCAGCATTTCTTTGGGAATGGATTTGGTGGCGGGTAAAAAACGGGTGCCGTAGCCAGCCACCGGGTAGAGACATTTTTTGATCATTCGAAGCAGTCCTTCAACGGGAAATAATTTTAAGGGATTTTACGTTATAAAAAGTTAAAAGTCATAGGCAAAACAAAAAACAGCCAGGCGATGCCTGGCTGTTTTGACTTACGGCTTATGGTGCGGAATTTATTACACCCCTTTATTGCTGCTATCCTTTATGATACTGCTCACTCAGCTCATGCACTGAATCGACCAGTACCTTTACATTTTCCGGGTCGATATCCGGCGTGATGCCGTGGCCTAAATTAAATACGTGGCCTTCGCCTGTGCCAAAATCTTTAAGAATTTTAGCGGCTTCCTCGCGAATTACTTCCGGTGATGCGTAAAGCGTGTTCGGGTCCATATTGCCCTGCAGCGCTACCCGGTCACCGACCTGGGCTTTGGCATCCGCAATGCTGGTGCTCCAGTCTATGCCCAGTGCATCGCAGCCGGTATCCGCCATGGCATTTAACCACTGGCCACCGCCCTTGGTGTACAAAATTACCGGCACCTGTCGGCCATCGGCTTCGCGGGTTAGATTATTTACAATTTTTTGCATGTAATCTAATGAAAACAGGCGATACATTTCAGGGTTTAAGTTGCCGCCCCAGGTATCAAAAATCATCACCGCCTGAACGCCGGCAGCAATTTGTGCATTTAAATAACTGGTCACCGATTCGGCAATTTTGCTTAATAACTGGTGGGCGAGTGCCGGATCATTAAACAGCATGGTTTTTGATTTGCTGAATGTTTTGCTGCTGCCGCCTTCAATCATGTAGGTGGCCAGTGTCCATGGGCTGCCTGAAAAACCAATTAATGGCACGTCGCCATTTAGCTCGCGACGAATCGTGCGCACCGCGTCCATCACATATTTCAGTTCGCCTTCCGGATCTGGAATCGGCAGATTTTTAACATCCGCTGCACTGCGAATGGGATTGGAAAATTTCGGGCCTTCACCGGTTTCGAAATATAAACCTAAACCCATGGCATCCGGGATGGTTAAAATATCTGAAAACAGAATGGCCGCATCCAGTTCAAAACGTCTTAAAGGTTGCAGGGTAACTTCGCAGGCCAGGTCCGGGTTCATGCACAGGCTCATAAAATCTCCAGCCTGTTCGCGGGTGGCGCGGTATTCGGGTAAGTAGCGGCCGGCCTGACGCATGATCCATACGGGGGTTTTGTCAACGGGCTGCTTTAACAGGGCGCGGAGGAAACGATCGTTTTTGAGTTCTGTCATAGTTTTAAATCTGAAATTGAAGTTTTTTAGGATTTAAACTTCGTCATCCCCAAACGCTTCTGTCGGGGATCCAGTGTCTATAACGTCTCTAGATTCCCGACAGAAACGCTCGGGAATGACAGAATAAATAGTGAAGCTAACTGTTAAGCTGAGCTTTAATTTTACCGCTCACCGCACCCATATCAGCGCGGCCCTGCATCTGGGGTTTTAGAATCCCCATAACCTTGCCCATGTCTTTTATTGACGCGGCCCCGGTATCGCTAATGGCTTTTGCAATTAGCTGGTCAATCTCATCATCGCCTAATGCTTCGGGCAGGAAATCCTGAAGAATGGAAACCTCATATTCTTCCTGTTCCCGTAAATCATCTCTACCCGCATCTTTATACTGGCTGATAGATTCACGACGTTGTTTAACCATTTTGTCGAGTACGGTAAGTACTCGATTATCATCAAGCTCGATACGCTCATCAACTTCAATCTGTTTGATTGCGGCTAAAACGAGTCGAATAACACCCAGACGCTTTTTATCGCCCCCTTTCATAGAGGCTTTCATATCTGCGGTCAGGCTTTGCTTTAGATCACTCATGTGCGGCCCAATACTATTATATTAGCGGCGACGATGAGGGTTACGCGTTAAACGCTCGCGCTCTTTCGATAATTTTTTCAGGTTACGCTTTACAGCAGCGGCTGCTTTACGCTTACGTTCAGTTGTGGGCTTTTCATAGCACTCGCGACGACGGATTTCGGTTAAGATACCGGCTTTTTCGCATGAACGTTTAAAACGACGAAGAGCAACGTCAAACGGCTCGTTGTCTTTAACTTTTACTTGTGGCATTCAGAACTCTCACTCTAAAATAGATCATAAATTTATTAACAGGTATCGAATGGTTTTCCAATCCGGTACCGTGGAACCGCGGGATTATAGCCCCTTGTGCGATAATAACCAAATAAAATATGCAGATAATTTCAGGATAACCCTCAGGATAACGTGAAGAATGATTGTTTTAGGTATTGAATCCTCCTGTGATGAAACCGGTTTGGCCGTGTATGACTCGGAAAAAGGCCTGCTGGCCCATGTACTGCACTCACAAATTGCCCTGCACGGAGAGTACGGTGGAGTGGTGCCGGAACTGGCTTCGCGGGATCATGTGCGCTACCTGTTGCCGCTGGCGGAGCAGGTGCTGCAGCAGGCGAGAATCACTAAATCGGAATTAGACGGTATCGCCTACACTGCCGGTCCCGGTTTGATGGGGGCGCTAATGGTAGGGGCCTGCACCGGGCGGGCGATGGCGATGGCGCTAGGTATTCCTGCGGTAGCGGTACATCACATGGAGGGGCACTTACTGGCCCCCATGCTGGAAGCTGCAGCGCCACAATTTCCTTTTGTCGCACTGCTGGTTTCCGGCGGGCACACCCTGTTGGCGGAAGTTAAAGGCATTGGTCAGTACGAATTACTGGGCGAAAGCCTGGATGATGCGGCGGGTGAAGCATTCGATAAAACCGCCAAAATGCTAGGGCTGGGTTATCCCGGTGGTCCCATTCTGGCAAAACTGGCGGAAAAAGGTGAAACAGGGACTTATAAGTTTCCCCGCCCCATGTGTGATCGCCCGGGGCTGGATTTTAGTTTTAGTGGTTTAAAAACCTTCAGTCTCAATACCTGGCAAAAAGAAGTTGCGCAGGGTAATGAAAACGCGCAAACCCAGGCCAATATCTGTAAAGCATTTGAAGAAGCGGTGGTAGATACCCTGACGATTAAATGCCGGCGGGCGATTCAGGAGGTGGGGGCGAAAACGCTGGTGATTGCCGGCGGGGTTGGGGCGAATTTGAGTTTACGAAAGTCATTAAAGGCGATGATGGAAAAAGAGGCGGGCGATTTGTTCTATCCACGCATTGAGTTTTGCACGGATAATGGGGCGATGATTGCCTATGCGGGTTGTTTGCGACTGGTGGCGGGTGAAACTGAGCCGCTGGCAATCAATGTGAGGGCGAGATGGCCGATGAGTGAGTTGAGTGCGATAGGTTAAGCGAAAGTTTATTCAATCGCAGTTCGTCTCCCTTGGGGATGGACCGCTGCTTGTTGCGCTCCGTCCCCGATGAAGATGTGCCTTGGCAAGGTCGTGATCCTTACTTTTTTTTACTGCCTATTTTATCCTCTTCCCCCGCCAACAACTTCCGAATATTGCTCTTATGTCGCCAGATTAACAGGGCCGCCATAAATGCCACGCAACCGGTAATTACCATCGACTGCGTAATAAACCAGGCCAGTACCGGTGAGCTACTAGCAGCAACCAGTGCAGATAAAGATGAATAGCGAAACACCACCGCCATAAACAACCAGATGCCAATCGTACCTAAACCCAGCATCCAGTTGGTTCCAATGAGTACACCTAAAATTGTGGCTACACCCTTGCCACCTTTAAAGCCGTAATACAGGGGAAATAAATGTCCCAGAAATGCCGCTACACCGGTGGCGGCGGTGACTTCGTCTGGCATTTTCAGTAGTACGGCTATTAAAACCGGAATTAATCCCTTTAACATATCCCCGAACAAAGTAATAATGGCGGCCTTTTTACCCCCGGCACGCAATACATTAGTGGCCCCGGGGTTGTTTGAACCGACGGTTCGTGGGTCAGGGAGCGACATGATTTTGCAGGTAATAATGGCGGCGGAAACCGAACCGAGTAAATAGCCGAACAGGGCGAAGCCAGTAATTATAAGTATAATGTCAGCTGAGAGATCCACAAAGGGTACCAACGGGTGATTAAAGTAGGCTGCAATTTAGCACGAATTGAAACAACGGTGAAATAGTGTGACGCTTGATAACAGAAAAGTCAGCTGTGTGTTTGTGCATGGCTGGGGAATGAACCACACTATCTGGCAGCCGGTATTAGATAAACTGCCCGGCTGGATTGAAGCCAGTGCATTAGACTTACCCGGCCACGGCCAAAGAACCGACGCATCGTTTACTGATTTGGCCGACCTCACAAAAGATCTGCAGGTGCAATGCAAAAGCATTAAAAAGCCCGGCCAGCCGTTAATGCTGGTTGGCTGGTCATTAGGCGGCCTGCCCTGTTTGCAATTAGGTGTTGAGGGCTCAAAAGAAGTTGATGCCCTGTTGCTGGTGAGCAGTAACCCGTGCTTTGTGAGTCGTGAAAACGGCGACTATGGCATTGATGGCGAAATTTTTAATAGCTTCGCACAGTCACTGAAAAAAGATTTTTCAGGTACAATTCGCCGCTTCTTATCATTGCAGGTAAAAGGTTCCGCATCCGGGCGTGAAATTTTACGCAATTTAAGAGAAAAAATTTTGCAACAACCGCAGCCAGATGAAAATTGTTTAGATGCGGGGCTGGCGATTTTGCAGCAGGTGGACTTGCGTGACGCGCTCACAAAAGTTAAACCGCCTTTGCAGTGGATTCTGGGTGAGCAGGACAGTCTGGTTAAAGTAGAGCTTGCGCAAACATTAATGCAGGTAAGTATTTTTGGAAAAGCCGGGCACGCGCCCTTTTTATCTCACACAGAAATGTTTGTTGAGCAGTTGGTCAATCAGATTAAGAAAATTTAATGAGTCAAACCGAAAAAAATCGTATCCAGAAACATTTCGATGCAAAAGCCATTTGTTATGAATCTTCAGCTGTATTGCAACGCAATGTTTGTAATGAACTTTTACAGCGTCTGGATTTAACCCGCTTAAAACCTGATGTAGTTTTAGATGTGGGTTGCGGCACGGGCTGGGGAACGCAGGACTTATTAAAAAAATATAAAAAAGCCAAAATTATTTCTTTAGACCTGTCACCTGAAATGCTCAAGCAAACCAGAAGCAAAGGGGGCTGGTTGCGAAAACCGCAATTAATTTGTGCGGATGCGGAAGACATTCCATTAGAAGATGAATCGGTGGATTTAATTTTTTCCAGTTTAATGCTGCAGTGGTGTGATTATAAAAAAGTTTTCGCGGAGTTTAAGCGCATTTTAAAACCCGATGGTTTATTAATGTTTTCAAGTTTCGGGCCGGATACCTTAAAAGAGTTAAAACAAAGCTGGGCGCAGGTTGATAATCATGCGCACGTCAATGAATTTACCGATATGCATGATCTGGGTGATGCATTAATATATGCGGGGCTGGCGGAGCCGGTAATGGATATGGATTTGCTGACGCTCACGTATAATGATGCAATGTCTGTAATGAAAGATTTAAAAGCGATCGGCGCAAATACCATTTTAAAAAACCAGCAAAAAGATATGGAACAGGGGCTGGTAACGCCGGGTAAATTAAAGCGGGTAGTCGCGCATTACGAACAGTTTCGAAAAGACGATATTATACCGGCAAGCTATGAAGTGGTTTATGGGCATGCCTGGAAAACAAAGCAAAGAGTAACAAAAATAGAACAGACGGAATTTCCTGTTTCATTTGATAAGATTTAATTGTTTATGGGTAATTCTTTATGGATGATTTTTTAAGGGCTATCTGTGTGCGTACCAGTCATATTAACCTGAACAGAATCGTCATTCGCGAATGGTTTTTATTGGGAATCCAGCGACTTTAAAGTATTTAAAGCCGTTGGATTTTCTGTCATTAATTTTCCAGAATTAATTTTCGAGATTATTCCGAATTTTCTTCATCGCATTTTTTTCCAGCTGACGAATGCGTTCCGCTGAAATATTATACTTTGCAGCAAGTTCATGTAGCGTTGCCTTATTCTCCTCATCCATCCAGCGAGACATAAGAATATCGCGGCTACGATCGTCAAGCATTTTCAATGAGTCAATCAACGCTTCACTGCGTTGCTGTTGCCAGTCGTTAGACTCAAGCTGTTGAGCAGGATCATGGGTTGGGCTGGCGATGTAGCTTGATGGTGCAACCAGTGCATCATCGTCATCATCGGAAGTGGCATCAAATGCCATATCGTAATTACTCAGGCGTGATTCCATTTCGAGAACAGTTTCAGGCTTAACCCCAAGATCTTTTGCCACGCCTTCCACTTCGGCCTGACTGAACCAGCCCAGACGTTTTTTAGAGCTGCGCAGATTAAAGAATAGTTTGCGTTGTGCTTTGGTGGTGGCAATTTTAACAATGCGCCAGTTTTTCAATACATATTCGTGAATTTCTGCGCGAATCCAGTGCACCGCAAATGACACCAGTCGCACATTGTGATCTGGGCTAAAGCGTTTAACGGCTTTCATCAGGCCCATATTACCTTCCTGTACCAGATCAGCCATGGGCAGGCCGTAACCCTGATAGCCACGGGCAATACGAATAACGAAACGCAGGTGGGACATAACCAGTTTTTGAGCCGCTTCCAGATCACCGTGTTCAGACAGGCGATAACCATATTCACGTTCTTCCTCAGCCGTCAGCATCGGGAACGCCTGTGCGTTCTGGATATACTGATCCAGACTACCACTGGAAATGGGTAGATGATTAGTGGCAAGTACGAGTTCTTTTGACATATCAGCTCCTGAATTTGGTGGTTATATTAGCACTCTTTACGTAAGAGTGCTAATTGCTGCATAAGTTCATACTAATATAGGAAAAAACACGGATTTGTCAAATAAAAAATGCTACTGAATCATGCTGAGTGGGGTGTTGGGGTGGTGAATTTGCAGATATTGCTGGCGCAGCATTAACAGGTTATTCAGGCGGGCAACCAGCATGGGTTCTCTCACCGGTTTTTCCAGAATGTCATTGGCACCGGCTGAGAAAATCCGGTTCAGGCTGTCCGGATCAGCTTCTACATTGCTGGATGTGGTCACGAGTATGGGTAGCCGTTCGTAGCCTAGTCCCAGTCCATGGCGAATTTCGCGAATTAAATCCCGCCCGCTCATGTGGCCTTCGAGCTGGATATCGGTTAATAATAAATCAAAGGGCTGGATGTGATCTTTTGTAAACGAGTGCTGAATATGTTGCAAAGCCTGCTCTGCATCAACCGCGTGCAGGTAATTATATTCATGTTTGCTGAGTAAGTTTTTTGTGGCCAGGGCAACTGTTGGGCTATCTTCGACGTAAAGAATATTGCCGGTTAGCATGGCGTGGATCGGGTCGGTATTTAAAAACGAATAGATATAGTCGACCAGTTTTTGTTGCCCCAGCTTCTTGTCAAAGTAGCCATTTACCAGGTTACAGGCCATATTTTCCTCATATATTCCGGTTTTTTCCCCGGAAATAACAATTAGAGGTGTGCTTTTAACAGACAGCTCGATACGAATAATGTCTATCATTTTATGACAGTCAATATCGGGTAAGTTTCGAGATGTGGTGATCAGGGCGTATTTTTGCGCTTTTAGCAGGCGAAATGCTTCTTCTGCATTCATCGCTGCATCTACCGTAACATTGGGGATGTTTTTAGCAATGAGCTTGCTGATAACAGCCAGGGTGGTGCCCGAGTGGTCGATGAGTAAAACCCGTTGAGTTTCAATTGTCATAATTTAATGACTTCAGGCTGGTTAATCTAAATGGGCAGCTAAAAGTCTGATCGCTTTAATTATTTTCAACAAGTATAGACAAAATACCATGACAGGTAAGACGATTGATCGATTGTTTGTGGCGGCTTATCGGAATGTACGTTTTGATTGAGCGGCGTAAATAAAAGGCCTAGCTCGGCTCTATTTCGCTTAAATGACGCCCCACCGCAATCCACGAGCCCGCCAGGCCGAGAAAACAGCTAAAACCAATCATGTTGATGGCCTCTGAAAAACTTAAGCCGCGTAGTTCAAAGCCGCTGTTGTAGAGACTGGCCAGGTGGGCCACCGAGTTATCCAGCAGATTGATTGACAGACTGGTAAGCAGCCAGGCAAATAGTCCACCGCCAATGCCGTACCAGAAACCGGTGTAGAGAAAGGGTCGGCGAATAAACGCATTGGTGCCGCCAATGAGCTTGGTGACTTCAATTTCTTCGCGGCGATTCTGGATATCTAGCCGGATGGTGTTGCCCACGACCAGCAATACTGCAATTCCTAACAGGCTGGCGATCACCCAAATGGCCCGGTGGGCAATGTCGAGCATGGCAAACAGGCGTTTTACCCATTGTAAATCCAGCTGTGCCAGCGCGACCTGTTTTTGCTGATTTAGCTGCTTAATTAAATGGCGAATTTTATCTGGACGGCTCTCATCAACCACCGGCTGAATAGTGAGTACATGGGGCAGCGGGTTATCACCCAGGGCTTCAACCGCACTGCCAAAGCCAGATATTTTTTTGAATTCCTTTAGGGCCTGTACTTTATTAATCATGGACACCGCCACCACATCATCGAAAATGCGCAGCTTGCCCATTAACTGCCGCGCCTGTTTTTCACTGACATCGGATTTTAGAAAAACCGAAATTTGTGCACTATTGTCCCAGCCAACGCTGACATAACTGGCATTATTGAGCAGCACAAACATACCCGCGGGTAGCGCCAGAGCAATTGCAATGACGGCGATGGTCATAAAAGAGGCGGCTGGCTGGCGGGTCATTACCCCCAGGCTGGCAATCAGCGTGCGCAGGTGATTTATTCCCCAGGCTTTAAACGGGCTGCTTTTGGCGAGCTGGTTGCTGTCTGACTTTGCCATGCTATGCGCTTTGTGGCTGACGACTTGCCAGGTCGTTATGAGAAAGTTGCCCCTGATCCAGGCTTACCACCGGGCTACCCATCTGCTTAATCAGGTCTAAATCGTGGCTGGCAATAAGCACGGTGACCCCAACATTATTGAAGCGGGCGAATAATTCCATAATTTCTTTTGATAGTTGCGGGTCCAGGTTACCCGTGGGCTCATCCGCCAGTAATAAGCCGGGTTTGTGGACAATAGCGCGGGCAATGCCGACGCGTTGTTGTTCACCGCCGGATAAGGTTATAGGGGCAGATTTTTCCTTGTTTAATAAACCTACCTGATCTAAAGCGGCGCGCACTCGGCTGCCAATTTCCCGGTGTTGAAAGCCCGCAATAATTAATGGCAGGGCCACATTGTCAAATACCGTGCGGTCATAAAGCAGGTGGTGATTCTGAAAAATTATGCCGATATTGCGGCGAATGTAAGGAACTTTGCTATTGCTCACGCTGCTCAGATTAATGCCGTCGAGTACCAGGTTACCGCGACTGGGCCGTTCAATTAAGGCAATCAGTTTTAATAATGTACTTTTACCTGCACCGGAATGCCCGGTGAGGTACGCCATTTCGCCGCGGGGCAAATGAAAGCTCACATTGCTGAGTGCTTCATGGCCGCCGGGGTAGCGTTTGCAGATATTATCAAAACGAATCATGGGGGCTATTCTGCACTAAGTTTTTGAGGCTGAAAAGATTTAGCGATAAAATATAAAATCATCGTCAACTAGTGGGGCGTTTGTGCGAAGCTAAAACTAAAATAATCACCCAGTGTTTTTTGTATTTCTGACACGGGAAAACTACCGTCAAGTCTGTCGCCCCAGGTGGAACAGTCCAGTTTAATAATGTCGGCGTTATGATCTGAGTATAAATATATTTCAGTGGAGTAACGCAGAATCGTGGGGCCGGATGCCTGCTCCTGACCATCCTCAGTGCGAAGAATGTTGAAAGTGTCCGGTTCAATGGTGCGCGGGCCAAAGGCTTTCATTTCGAAGCGGCAACTTACGCGATATAAATTTTTGTCCTTTTCACGCACCACTTTGGCATTTTGAATAACAACATGGGTGTTACCCGAATCAATGTCTAATTTTTTATTGAGGCTTAAGGTTGAGCCGGGCGCAATATCAAACGCCAGAGAGTTTGGGTCATCGGATTTAAATGGCATGCAGGCTGTCAGAAAAAAAGTTGTTATCGCGATAAAGGTCAATTTCATTTTTTGTGCCCTCAATTTAGCCCGGCTCTTTATCCAGCAGGGCATCTACAAACTCAACCGCATGAAACTCGCGCAAATCATCAATGCCTTCGCCAACCCCAATAAAGCGTATCGGGGTGCTGAGCTTTTGCGCAATGGCAAATAAAATGCCGCCTTTTGCAGTGCCATCGAGCTTGGTTAAAACCAGCCCGCTTAAACCCATTGCCTGATTAAATTGCTGTGCCTGAATTAAACCATTCTGGCCGAAGCCCGCATCCATGACTAGCAGGGTTTCATGTGGGGCGTTGTCATCCAGCTTGCCCATTACGCGTTTAATTTTGATCAGTTCGTCCATTAAATTATCCTGCGTGTGCAGGCGTCCGGCGGTGTCCGCAATCACCACATCAATATTTTTTGATTGAGCGGATTCAATCGCGTCATAAATGACCGAAGCGGAATCTGCACCGGTCCCTTGAGCCACCACACTGATATTATTGCGCTCACCCCAGGTTTGTAATTGCTCAACCGCGGCGGCACGAAAAGTATCGCCGGCGGCGAGCATCACCGATTTGCCCTGATTTTGAAAGCGTTTTGCGAGCTTGCCAATGGTGGTGGTTTTGCCCGCGCCATTAATCCCAATGACCAGAATCACAAAGGGCGTGTGGGTGTTATCAATCACCAGTGGTTGTTCCACCGGCTGTAAAATTTCGACCATGTCATCGCACAGAGCATTAAACAGTGCGACAGGGTCTTTTAATTCATTGCGCGAAACCCGCCGGGTGAGATCGTTAATAATGCGGGAGGTGGATTCGACACCCACATCGGCGCTGAGCAGACGGGTTTCCAGTTCTTCAAGTAATTCATCGTCAATGGTTTTTTTGCCGAGGAGTAAATCCGCCATGCCATCGGTTAAACCCGCGCGGGTTTTGCCGAGGCTGTCTTTAAGGTGAATTAACATGCCGTGTTCATCAACTTTTGCCCAGTCCTCAGCGGTGGGTGGGCTGAAGGATGAGCCGGATTTTATTGCATGTGCCAGATCCTCGGATGTTGCAGTTAAATTTTCAGGGTTATCGTCAACGCCATTTTGTGTTTTCTGTGCAGCGGGCTCAGTGTTTACTGATTTCTCTGTTGCAGCAGCTACAGGCTTTGACCCGACGGGCGTAAACGAAGCACCGGATTTAACGCTGGGTGGCGAGACGTTATTTGGCAAGGACTCGTTCGATTCAACGGCGGTCTGACTGACTGTTTCCGGTGTCGCTTTAGATTTTTCTTTTTTGGGGCGTAGAAAACCAAACATAATTTATAAATGACTTGTGTATCAGGAGGTGCTTATCCTATCATCGCGAGGAACTCAGGTTAAGTATTCCGGTCATTATTCTTTACAACCGAGCAACCACACAGTATGAGTTATGCACAACCCCTTCTGAAAAAAGAGGGAATTAAAATAGATTCGTACTGTAATCCCGCCGCAAGTGATGAACAACCGGGGCACGGAGTGGTTTAATCTCCTCTCCTCTCCTCTCCTCTCTCATTGAAAAGAGGAGGATAAAAATTTAAGGGCAAATTGAATGAAATTAAAGAAAATCAGCACAGCATTCGTGCTTGGTGGAATAGTGATGGGGCTATCTGCATGTCAGACAA
>Ga0316205_10003574_pt1 | contig 14556 bp, 14 predicted proteins | sample 3monthpyrite_MG_FD_204941 | JGI IMG/M metagenome (GOLD analysis project Ga0316205, IMG submission 204941) | Microbial mat bacterial communities from mineral coupon in-situ incubated in ocean water Damariscotta River, Maine, United States -... | ecosystem: Environmental > Aquatic > Marine >... | reverse complement strand
ATCCGTCATGCTTTTTAGTAGGTCAACTGCCTCATTACCCGATTTATTATTACCATCTTCATCCATTGATGTCTGCGCAATCCTTAAAATCATATCTCGTAAAAGCTCTTCTTCTCTGCGTGTATTATTTTCCAGTCCATTGAAGCTGATCATTAAATTTTCAGTTGCATCCACGACCATCTGACTAATTTGACCTAACTCTACCTGGAAGTTTTTAAATTGGGCTTGTAAATCTTTCGATATTTCATTGGTAATAGATTGAGCTTTAATCATTGCAGAAACATTTTCTTTTTCCTGAATTATCTGGTCTGATTCAAGTTTCAGTTTATTTTTGTAAACAGGATAAACCCATAAAAATAGCATTACTAAACTAACCGTTGCTAATAAGTATTCTCCTAGCCACAATGAATACACAACTACCAACATGCCAACTAATAGAGCAGGTGAATAAGCTAGAAGCCAATGCTTAGCATCCGATTTTTCATCCATCACCTTTGAATTTCCCGCACTCATATATAAGCCCCAATCTATAATATAGAAATAGTATAAAAATTACCGCTCTTCCTTATCATAATTTTTATTTACTTCTTTATTTTTCGGCACTTTATGTTATTTTCTTTAATAAAGTTTCATAAATTAACACTGGCACCTTTTCCAGGTATAAATATCAGAAAAGATTAATGGCTGGATTTCTATCTTGTTGTTTTATATGAAATTAGAGAGAATTAAATAATTTAATCATATAAAAAATATGTCTTCACTCGTGAATTCCATGTTCGCGAGTTGAATGAAATTCAATTTCTGGCCATCTTTCAATTATCAAATCTAGGTTAACGCGTGAGGGGGCGATATAGGCTAAGCTGCCACCGCTATCAATCGAGAGGTTGTCTGCTGCTTTATTACTAAATTCTAATAATTTTTTTTCATCATTTGATGTAACCCAACGCGCAGTAACAACGTTCACATTTTCAAATGTACATTCGACGTTATATTCCTGCTTTAATCTAAATGCGACAACATCAAATTGAAGCACACCAACTGCTCCAATAATTAAATCATTTTTATTTAGAGGGCGAAATAATTGCGAGGCGCCTTCTTCGCATAATTCGATTAGACCTTTTTGTAATGCTTTCATACGCAAAGGATCTTTTAAAATTACCCGTCTGAATAATTCAGGCGCGAAATTTGGAATACCTTTGAATTGTAACTCTTCACCCTGTGTAAACGTATCTCCGATTTGAATAGTGCCATGATTATGCAAACCAATAATATCACCAGCATAAGCTTCTTCTAACTGACCTCGTTCACTGGCTAGAAACGTAATCGCATTACTGATTTTTATATCCTTACCAATCCTGACATGTTTTAGTTTCATGCCATTTGTAAAAGTACCGGAGCAAATTCGCATAAATGCAATACGATCACGATGTTGAGGATCCATATTTGCTTGAATTTTAAAAACAAATCCACTCATGTCACTTTCAGCTGCAGATACTTCACGATTTATGGTTTGTCGACTCTGAGGTGAGGGTGCATAGTCTGAAAAAGCTTCAAGTAATTCCTGCACGCCAAAATTATTGATTGCTGAGCCGAAAAATACCGGCGTTAACTCACCTGCCAAGTAATCTTCTTTATTAAATTCATGACTGGCACCTTGTACCAACTCAATTTCGTCACGCAAATCTTGTGCTTCTTGTGATCCGAACAATTCATCAAGACGTGGATTCTCCAATCCTTCTACTATCTCACCTTCCTGAATTTTTCCACCATGAGTCGCTGTATACAAATGCACTTTATTTTCTTTAAGATTAAAAACGCCTTTAAAATTCTTACCCATACCAATCGGCCAGGTAATCGGGGCACATTTTATTTTAAGGATATCCTCGACTTCATCAAGCAGTTCAATTGGCTCTCTACCTTCACGATCAAGCTTATTAATAAAAGTAATAATCGGCGTTGTTCTTAATCGACACACTCCCATGAGCTTAATTGTTCTATCTTCTACACCCTTTGCGCAGTCAATAACCATCAAGGCAGAATCAACAGCAGTTAATGTTCGATATGTATCTTCAGAAAAATCTTCGTGCCCAGGTGTGTCCAACAAATTCATGGTTTTCCCATTGAATGGGAATTGCATGACCGAAGACGTTATGGAAATTCCTCGGTCTTTTTCCATCTCCATCCAATCTGACGTGGCATGCCTATCTGATTTACGACCTTTCACAGTGCCAGATTGCTGAATAGCGCGACCAAACAGCAACAGTTTTTCAGTTAATGTAGTTTTACCCGCATCGGGATGTGAAATAATCGCGAAAGTACGGCGATTTTCAATGGCTTCCAGCATGGACATAATATTGATTCTTAATAACGAAATTTAAGCTATTTTACAACAATAATTAAGTAATTTCAGACATTAGTACATTAAAGGTTTAATGCCAGAATCAATGCATCTTCTCGTCCGTTACCACTTGGATAGTAGTTTCTACGTGTGCCAACTTCACAGAAACCCATATTATGGTATAGCCCTACCGCCACTTTATTAGAAGGACGAACTTCTAGTAATGCTATCTCAGCGCCCATTCTTTTTGCTGATGTTATTAGATGCTCAACCAACATACGCCCCAAACCTGTACCTTGAGAATCAGGGTGAATACAAACATTTAAAACATGTGCCTCACCGACAGCCTCAGACATGACTCCATATCCATGAACAACACCATCTTGCTCAAGCACCTGACAATAATAGCCCACACGTAGGCAATCTCTGAAAATACCGATAGTCCATGGATGACTGTATGCATTATTTTCTATACTAATAATGTCAGCAAGATCTTCTTCTTTCATTACTCGTAAAGTCATAGGTCCAGGACGAAGAATGGCACTCATGTACTCAATCCTTTGTTTTTTCTATCTGGGATAACATTAATTTTAGATCATCCCATGATTGACATTTTTTCACAGGATTCTTTAACAAATATGCAGGGTGGTATGTAACAATAATAGGCACGCCTGCTTTTTCCTCATAATGTATTCGACCTCTTAATTCTTTTAGCGCAGTATCCGATTTCAGCAGCCATTGCGCTGACACTTTACCAAGAGCAACAATAAGATCAGGCTGCATGAGCGATATCTGCCTTGTTAGATACTTTTCACAGGCAAGAATTTCTGTTGACTCAGGTGTATGGTTAGTCGGTGGCCTACATTTCAGAACATTGGCAATATAAATCTGTTCTCGTTTAAAACCAACCGCATGCAGCATCTCATTCAGTAACTGACCAGCTTGGCCAACAAATGGCTCCCCTTGCCTGTCTTCTTCCGCTCCAGGCGCTTCACCGATAAACATAACCTTGGCATTCAAATCACCTGTACCAAACACCGGATAAATACGATTTTCATGTAAATGACAATCTACACATGATTCAACCATCATCTGTAGCGACTGCCAGTCATGTTCCTCATTATCATTATCTGTTTTCAAGGGTGGTTCAGGATCTATACTCCGATCAACGCACGCATCAATTTCAACTACTTCTGGCAACAACCGGTTTTCCCATAACTGGATACCCATTGCCTGAAGATATTGCTGACGTGTCATTTCCTGCATAAGATCTAAACCTAAACATCACCTGATTGAGGGTGTTCCCGTTCACGGGGTAATGCTATTTTATTCAATGCATTGATATATGCTTTAACTGAAGCAACAACAATATCAGTATCCGAACCCTGACCATTAACAATATGTCCGGCTCTTTCCAGCCTTACGGTTACCTCGCCCTGCGAATCAGTACCACTCGTAATATTATTCACCGAATATAACTGCAATTCCGTCTGGCTATTGGCAATATCTTCAATCGCTTTATACGATGCATCGACAGGCCCACCACCTGTTGCAGAACTCTTCGACTCTTTACCATCAACACTTAATGTAATAGTTGATGATGGTGTTTCACCTGTTTCAGAACAAACCTTTAATGAAACCAATTTATAAAACTCATTCTCAGATTCTATACTTCGTTCTGTCATCAATGCCTGTAAATCTTCATCAAAGATCTCGTGCTTTTTATCAGCCAGATCTTTAAACCGTGCAAAAGCGTCATTAAGTTCTTCTTCAGATGTAAACTCTACTCCTAATTCATGCATGCGTGTTTTAAATGCATTTCGTCCTGAATGTTTACCCATAATCATTCGATTAGCAGACCAGCCTACATCTTGTGCACGCATAATTTCATAGGTTTCACGACTTTTTAATACCCCGTCCTGATGGATGCCAGACTCATGTGCAAATGCATTAATACCCACAATGGACTTATTAGGCTGAACTGGAAAACCAGTAATATTGGATACCAAACGAGAGCAAGTGACTATTTGAGTTGCATCCAGATCAGTATCGCAGCTAAACATATCCTGGCGGGTACGCACTGCCATTACCACTTCCTCCAACGCCGCATTACCTGCACGTTCTCCCAAACCGTTGATCGTGCATTCCACTTGCCGTGCACCATTCAATACCGCTAATAAGGAGTTCGAAACGGCTAAACCAAGATCGTTATGGCAATGTACAGAAAAGACAGCCTTATCAGAATTAGGCACTCGTTCTATCAATTGCTTAATTAAATCACCAAATTGATGAGGCAAGTTATAACCCACCGTATCGGGTATATTCACTGTTGTCGCACCCGCATCAATAACTGCTTCGAGCACACGACATAAAAAATCAGTATCAGATCGACCCGCATCTTCTGGTGAAAATTCAACATTGTCTGTGTATTGTCTGGCACGCTTGACCGCTCTCACAGCTTGCTCTACAACTTGATCAGGCTCCATACGTAGTTTCATTTTCATATGGATAGGTGAAGTAGCAATAAATGTGTGAATTCGAGAAGAATTAGCTGGCTTTAAAGCCTCTCCTGCTCGATCAATGTCTTTGTCTAACGCACGAGCCAAACCACATATCGTGCTGTCTTTAATCGTTTTGGCAACGCTTTGCACCGCTTCAAAATCACCCAGGCTCGCAATGGGAAAACCTGCTTCAATTACATCAACCCGCATACGTTCCAGTGCTTTTGCGATACGCACTTTTTCGTCACCCGTCATGGATGCACCAGGGCTTTGCTCGCCATCTCGCAAAGTCGTATCAAAAATAATGAGTTTGTCTTGATTGCTCATATTAATCACTCCGAATAATAAGCATATTTTACCCCAGCACGTGTGCTTTGGGTATGGGTAGTAAGTAAGGTTAGGAATACGTTGTAGCCCTCGTCAGGGGATCAATCAGCTGCCTTACGGCAGGAGGAGTGATAGAGACAGGAAAGTTCCAGACATAGAAAAAGGTGCAGTCTTTACTGCAACAGAAGCCGAAATGGCAAAATTTTGTCTATTTAAAACATCCATAACCTGAATATAGCGTTAATCTAATATTTTGCCAAGTATTCTTTAAGTTTTATCTTTGTTTCTTAATCGAAGCAATTTCATTAATGGTCCGGATAAAGCATAAAGTAAAAATACACCAAAAAATACTTTAGGTGGGTCAATCGTAACCAGAATAAAGATCAAAACAACAATCAATATACCAACAAATGGAACCTTTTCCTTACGATTATCATCTTTAAAGCTATTATATAAAACTGGACTTACCATGAGGACGCCAGCCAAAATAGTGATAACGAATGATGCGATCATCAAACTTGTTTCACTACCTTTACGACTTAAATCATCAAAGACCCAAATAAATGAAACCATTAAGGTTGCAGCCGATGGACTAGCCAAGCCCATAAAATATTTCTTTTCGAGTTTTCCAATCTGCACATTAAATCGCGCGAGTCTTAATGCTGCCATTGCAGCGTAGAAAAAGGCAGCGAGCCAACCAAACTTGGTCCACTGCTCACCCATGCTTGTAATATTAATCAATGACCACTGATACATTACCAAGGCAGGTGCTATACCGAATGACACCATATCGGCAATGCTGTCATATTGTGCCCCAAATTCGCTCTGAGTATTGGTCATTCTGGCTACACGGCCATCCACTCCATCCAGAATCATGGCTGTAATAACGGAGATAGCAGCTGTTGTGAACTGTCCCTGCATCGCAAGAATTATGGCGTAAAATCCTGCGAATAAACCCGCTGTTGTGAACAAGTTAGGTAAAAGATAAATAGCCTTTCGCGGCTTTTTTTCACTATCTGTTCCTGAAATTTCTTCAGCGTTGTTTTCGTCTGTCATAAGAACTCTCGTATCGTTAATTCTTTAATTTTTCAGGTGCTGCAAATGAGCTAAGATCTGGCTACCACTTTTAACTTTATCACCAACCGCTACTTCCAGCCTTGCGTCAGCAGGAATATAGACATCCATGATAGCACCAAACTCTATCATTCCACACCGCTGCCCCTGACCAATTCTTTCTCCAGTCTGAATCTCACATTCAGGGTGAAACAATCGACTTCTTTTACGTATGCTAACGACTATATTATCGCCTTCGTCAGTTTGTATCCAGTGACTAACGCGTAAACTACTCACTGGTCCTTGCAGTTGTGGTAATGGGTCACCTGGAAGTAACAACCAAGCTTTCATGATTTTACCCTCAGCAGGGCTGCGTACACGAAAAATATCGGATGAGGCTGATTTTAATTCAATACGAATTGAATCACCTTCGATATATGGATTGGGCAATGTATCAACCGCAACTACTCTAGCATCAACAGGTGACACAATAGCCAATGGCTTAGAAGGAATAACTCGCTCAGGGTCACGGTAAAAATATGCCAGCACTGGCAGAGCACCCCAAAAAAACAGTGCTATACCCGGAGTAATGAAATGGTATGTTATCAAGCCCAGCAAGAACAAAATGAACAATAAAGTCCAGATTTTTTTTGATATATACGGGTAGTGCCTACCTGCCATCTAACTATCCTAATTAAAAACGGGGGCATGAATCTTGTTCATTATACCCCCGTTCAGACAACTGTCACTTTTTATTAGAACTCAGTTCTTTGTTTTATCTACCAGTTGATTAGCTGTAATCCATGGCATCATACTACGTAATTTCTCACCAACTTGCTCAATTGGATGGGCCGCATTATTACGTCGACGTGCGGTCATTTCAGGATAATTACTCGCTCCTTCAAGAATGAATCGTTTTGCATATTCACCGTTCTGGATATTCGTTAATGCTTGCTTCATCGCTTTACGGCTTTCTTCATTTATGACTTGTTCACCAGTGACATATTCACCATATTCAGCATTATTCGAGATAGAATAATTCATATTGGCAATTCCACCCTGATACATTAAATCAACGATCAGTTTTAATTCATGTAAACATTCAAAATAAGCCATCTCTGGAGCATAGCCAGCATCAGTTAATGTTTCGAAACCCGCTTTCACTAATTCAACTGCGCCGCCACATAAAACTGCTTGTTCTCCAAATAAATCAGTTTCAGTTTCATCTTTAAAGGTAGTTTCAATAATACCTGTGCGGCCACCACCTATTGCGGAAGCGTAAGATAATGCGATATCTCTTGCTTTACCTGAAGCATCCTGATGCATCGCAATTAAATCCGGAATACCTCCGCCATTCGCAAACTCGTTACGTACGGTGTGTCCTGGAGCCTTTGGTGCAATCATAATAACGTCCATATCTGCGCGCGGCACGATCTGGTTGTAATGAATTGCGAAGCCATGAGCGAAAGCCAACACAGCACCTTTTTTCAAATTAGGTTCAATCTCATCTTTATAAAGCGCTGATTGAAACTCATCTGGTGTTAACACCATGACTAGGTCAGCACATGCAACAGCATCGGCAACGTTTTTCACTTTTAAGCCCGAGCCCTCTGCTTTCGCAATTGATGCAGAACCATCACGTAGACCCACTGTCACATCTACACCAGAATCATTAAGATTCATTGCATGTGCATGGCCTTGTGATCCATAACCTAAAATGGAAACTTTCATTCCCTTGATAATTGATATATCTGCATCTTTGTCGTAATAAATATTCATGAAATTTACCTGTTTTTATACCTTAATAAAGTTTATAGACTTAAAATCTTTTCACCGCGCGCTATACCAATCACACCTGAACGCACTAACTCAAGCACTTGAATCTTGTTGAGGTTTTGTATGAACGCATCTAGCTTACTAGTCGACCCCGTCACTTCAATAGTGTAAGTCTCTTCGCTTACATCAACGACACGACCACGAAAAATATCAGAAAACCGTTTTACATCTTCTCGCTCATGATGATTGGCCACTCTTACTTTTACCAGCATCATCTCGCGTTCCATGTGAACACCTTCGGTCATATCCTGTAACTTCACGATATCAACCAGCTTATTTAGCTGTTTAGTGATCTGCTCAATAATTTCATCAGTACCACTTGTGACTAATGTCATGCGGGACAATGAAGGATCATTCGTAGGCGCCACAGTGAGTGACTCAATATTATAACCACGTGCGGAAAATAGTCCTGCAACACGCGATAAGGCACCCGCTTCGTTTTCTATTAATATTGATATTATATGCCGCATAGTTACACCAGAATCATTTCATTTTGGCCTGCACCTGCAGGAATCATTGGATAGACATTTTCTTCAGCATCAGTAATAAAATCCATGAAAACAACACGATCTCTAACTTTCATGGCCTCACGCAACGCACCCTCAACATCGTCAGGATTATCTACACGTATACCTGCATGACCATAACTCTCTGCTAACTTAACGAAATCAGGTAATGATTCCATGTAAGACATCGCATAGCGTTTCTGATAAAAGAATTCTTGCCATTGACGAACCATCCCCAACATACCGTTATTCAATGTAATTACTTTTATAGGTAACCCATATTGTTTCAGGGTAGACAGCTCCTGAATATTCATCTGGATACTGCCCTCGCCAGTAATACAAGCAACAGTTGCATCAGGATAGGCTAACTGCACGCCCATTGCTGCAGGCAACCCAAAACCCATCGTACCTAGGCCACCAGAGTTAATCCATTGACGCGGCTTATCGAATTTATAATATTGTGCCGCCCACATTTGATGCTGGCCAACATCAGATGTGACATAAGCTTCACCATTAGTTACTTCATACAATTTCTGAACAACCATTTGTGGTTTAATAATGTCACCCGACGCATCAAATTTAAGGCAATCTTTAGACTGCCAATCTGCTATTTGTTTCCACCACTGAGCCACAGAATCAATATCAGTTTTAAAATCACCTGACTTAAGCAACTTCAGCATATCTTGTAATACTGATTTCACCCCACCAACAATAGGCACATCTACTTTTACATTTTTAGAAATAGAAGCAGGATCAATATCGATATGAATAATTCGTGCATTCGGGCAGAATTTTTCTATATTCCCAGTAACACGGTCATCGAAACGCGCGCCAATAGCTATTAAAACATCACAATTATGCATGCCCATGTTAGCTTCATAAGTTCCATGCATGCCCAGCATACCAATAAACTGTTTATCAGTTGCAGGGTAAGCACCTAGCCCCATTAACGTTTGTGTAATAGGGAAATTAAGAACTCGGGTTAACTCAGTCAGTTCTTCACTCGCATTGTCAAGCACGACACCGCCACCGGTATATAACATCGGGCGCTTGGCTTCCATCATCAATTCAATGGCACGCTTGATTTGACCTATATGTCCTTTTACAACCGGGTTGTAAGAACGGATAGACACCTCTTTTGGATAATGATACTCACCACGCTGTGCGGTAATATCTTTAGGAATATCGACAACAACCGGGCCGGGGCGTCCTGTAGTAGCCACATAAAAGGCTTTTTTAATCGTGCTAGATAATTCACTCAAATCCTTAATAAGGAAGTTATGTTTAACGCATGGGCGAGTAATACCTATTGAATCCACTTCTTGAAATGCATCGTTGCCAATCAGGTCAGTCGGAACCTGGCCTGTAAAAACAACCATGGGAATGGAATCTAGGTAGGCAGTCGCAATACCAGTAACTGCATTAGTTGCACCCGGTCCTGATGTGACCAGAACAACACCCGGTTTACCTGTCGCGCGCGCATAACCATCAGCAGCATGAGTCGCTGCCTGCTCATGACGAACCAATATATGGCTTACCTCTTCCTGCTGATACAAGGCATCATAAATATGAAGCACCGCACCGCCTGGGTAACCAAATATATACTCTACTCCCTCATCTGCAAGGCAGTGGGTAAACATCTCGGCACCGGTCATTTCCACGTCTGATATCCCCTTAATTCTTTATTAAAGTCTTCTTTTATCGATCTCATTCCAATAGGTATTTATAAATCATCATTCTGATTTACCTATTGTATGAAAAACGCCCGCAAAAACGGGCAGTTTCAACTAAAATCATGAACATTAGAAAGTACTGTTATTGTACCCGAAGGTCAAGAAAAATAGCTAATAATCGACACTTTCTCATGTTTTTTAAGCAATATGACTATTAACACCTACAATTAACAAGATATTATCCTTGTCATCGTATCAATTTACAGCATAATCTATAGTTCACAACTGAATAATTGGACACATTAAATATGTTAAAGCGCATCGCTCAGATCACTATAACCTTGCTAATTTTATTGCCTTTACTGCCCTCACATGCGGGTATATATAAATGGACTGATGCATCCGGTAAAGTTCATTATTCTGACCGTGCTCCTGCTACCGAGAAAGCTCAGGCACTTAATCCAAAAACAGCACTACCCGATGGTGCACTGGATGCACGTAAACAACTCAACCAACAAGAAAGTGAATTTCAAAAAAACAGGGCAGAACGCCTCAAGCAAGAAGGCCTGGCAAAGAAAGAAGCTGAAAAAGAGGCCTTACGAAAAAAACAGTGTGCTCAACTGCGTAAAAATTTACAAACGTACTTAACAAAAAAACGTGTTACACAAACTGTTGATGGAAAACCAAGCGTGATCAACTACGAAGACCGCCTGAAAAAAATGGAAGCGGTACAAAAACAAATTCAAAAAACTTGCCAGTGATTTTACAAACGGACACAGCATGCCTTACTTAAAAATCAACACTAATATTGATATAGACAAGGATAATACAGTAACAATAGTAAACGAAGCGTCTGCCGAGATATCCAAACTATTTGGCAAGCCTGAAAACTATATAATGATTGAGCTTAACTCATCCTTGAATATGTCTTTTGCAGGCACGAGTGATCCACTGGCATATCTGGAATTAAAAAGCATCGGCCTACCAACTGAAGCAACAGCGATATTATCAGCATCACTGTGTTCATTTATTACCAGTCACCTTAAAATTGATCCTGCTCGCATCTACATCGAATTTGCCGATGCTGAACGGCATCTATGGGGATGGAATACATCCACCTTTTAATGCATATTAAACAAAGCCATCATCAATGAAGAAACTTTTCTGGATATTAGTTATTATAGCCGCCTCAATAGGAGGGCTGGCTTACTGGGACAATGATTTCCGTCAATGGATCATGCAGCAAACGGGACAAGCTCCTATAAAAAGTACGGTATACAAGTGGCGTGATGACAAAGGCAACTGGCAAATAAGTAATACGCCACCAGTAAAAGGCACCCCATATACAGAACAGGAATATTTAAATAATACTAATATTATGCCTTCCCTGCCGGAGCAAGAATAAACACTCCAGCAGCAGTTCGAACCTAGGCCCTTTATATTTTCACAAAAAAACAGGAATACAAACATCTCATGCGAGTTTCAGGCTTTCCATTATCAACCATAAAAGAAGTACCATCTGACGCAGAAGTTATCAGCCACAAACTCATGTTACGTAGCGGCATGATAAGAAAATTAGCCGCAGGTATTTATACCTGGATGCCTCTAGGTCTACGAATTTTACGGAAAGCGGAAGCCATAGTACGTGAAGAAATGAATCAGGCTGGCGCGCTTGAAATTCTTATGCCTACAGTGCAACCAGCTGAACTCTGGCAAGAATCAAAACGCTGGGAACAATATGGCCCTGAGCTTTTACGCTTCCACGATCGTCATCAACGTGAGTTTTGTTATGGTCCGACTCATGAAGAAGTCATCACTGACCTGGTACGTCGTGAACTTAAAAGTTATAAACAATTACCAATTAACTTTTATCAGATGCAAATGAAATTTCGTGATGAAGTCAGACCGCGTTTTGGCATCATGCGTTCTAGAGAGTTCCTAATGAAAGACGCCTATTCATTCCATTTGAATCATGCGTCTTTACAACAAACCTATGACATTATGTTTGAAGCCTATGGCCGTATATTCACAAGGTTAGGTTTAAAATTTCGCCCTGTGGAAGCAGATACAGGCAGTATAGGCGGCAGCGCTTCACATGAATTTCATGTATTGGCTGACTCAGGTGAGGATGCAATCGCATTCTCAGATACAAGCCAATATGCAGCTAATGTTGAACTGGCGCCTGCAATGACAATAACAAAACGTCCTGATGCTTCTATGCAAATGAAAAAAGTGACTACGCCTGATCAACACAGCATTGAAGAGGTCTCCCAATACCTAAATGTTAATGCTGATCAATGTATCAAAACACTACTCATCGAAGGTGAAGAAGACGCTATCATCGCTTTAGTATTACGTGGCGATCATGAACTCAATGAAATTAAGCTGGAAAAAATATCAGGTATCAAAACACCTATAAATTTTGCCAGTGAAGAACAGGTTCAAAAGATTGCCAGCTGTAAACCAGGTTCAATTGGCCCCATTGGTCTAAATGTCCGAATTCTGGCAGATAGTAGTGCCGCTGCATTAGCTGACTTTATTTGCGGAGCAAATGAAGATGGTCACCACCTGACTGGCGTCAACTGGGAGCGTGACTGTCCATTACCTGAAGTAGCTGATATTCGTAATGTTGTTGAAGGCGACCCAAGTCCAGATGGTCAAGGTAATCTTTCAATTGCTCGAGGTATTGAAGTAGGACATATTTTCCAGCTTGGCCAAAAATACACTGAAGCACTACAAGCCAGCGTGCTAGATGAGAATGGTAAATCCAGCATAATGACCATGGGCTGTTATGGCATTGGGGTTTCTCGTGTAATCGCCTCTGCGATTGAACAAAATCACGATGACAACGGCATCATCTGGTCAGGTGCACTGACGCCTTTTCAACTGGCTATTGTGCCTATTGGTTTCCATAAATCCGATACTGTGCACGAGGCAACAAATAATATTTATCAACAATGCCTTGATGCAGGCATCGATGTCTTACTAGACGACCGTAATGCCCGGCCTGGATTCATGTTTGCAGATATGGAATTGATAGGGATACCTCACCGTCTGGTTATCAGCGAAAAAGGACTGAGTTCTGGTGAATTAGAATACAAAGGCCGCACAGACGATAAAGCTTCGTCAGTTCCTGTCGATAAACTGCTTGAGTTCCTGAAGGATAAAACCAAGTAACGAAAAAATGAATAAATTATTTGCCCAGCTAAGCCTCGTCATTTGCCTGTGCCTTTCCTACAACCTAAATGCACAAACTACCCCAAAAGTGCTAGACGACGCTTTGCGCAATAAACTCATTGCCGCCATCAATGACAGCCGAAGCTTTACAGACAAATATGCCGCTGAAGTTTGGCTAACAGATATGTCTTTACGTATGCAACGCTACGTGAAGCATAAAGATGACCGCATTAAAATTCTAACCATCTTGCATGAAGAAGCAGCACGCGTAAACGTCCCTCCAGAATTAGTTCTTGCCATCATTCAGATAGAAAGCGCTTTTAACCGTTATGCGCTTTCTTATGTTGGTGCCAGAGGGCTTATGCAAGTTATGCCTTTCTGGTTAAAAGAAATAGGCAAACCCAATGAAGACTTATTTGATATTCGTACTAACTTGCGAATGGGATGCACAATACTGCGGCATTATCTTGACCGTGAGAAAAATGATAAACGCAAAGCACTCGCGAGGTATAATGGCAGTGTAGGCAAACGCAAGTACCCCGATAAAATTTTTAAAGCGCTAAGTCAAAACTGGTATCGTCAATAGGGGCCTGCGGAAAGAATCAGATACCTGATGATTGCTATGGCAACATCACCTGAATCATTTGGCCTGGGCGCAAATTCTTCTGCCTTTTAATACGAACGTGTAATGTATATTTAACCACATCATCTTTCAAAACCGGCTCTTGCCCAAGCAATACCACAACACCTGGCATCGTTACATCACCAATTTTTACATCAAGTTTTGAATCATTTGATAAATTCATTATCTCCTGAGAAGTCAGGTGCACCTGCGCAACCATTTCCTTATTACCCGCAATCACCATCATCGTATTTGCAGCAATACTATTATTAATAGTCTCACCAACTTCAATATTTTTTTGCACGACAATGCCAGCGATAGGCGCTTTAATAGTACTGTATTCAAGATCAAGCGATGCCTGCGTTAAAACCGCCTCGGCTTCTTGTAGATGCGCATAAGTATTTGAATACTCAATTTCCACCAGTTGTTTTTCATGTACGGAAATAGCATCTCTATCAAACAACTCTCTAGCTCGCTCTAATTCACGCTTGGCTTCTTTATAGGTTTCTGTTGCCCTAATCAG
>Ga0316205_10003572_pt1 | contig 14561 bp, 13 predicted proteins | sample 3monthpyrite_MG_FD_204941 | JGI IMG/M metagenome (GOLD analysis project Ga0316205, IMG submission 204941) | Microbial mat bacterial communities from mineral coupon in-situ incubated in ocean water Damariscotta River, Maine, United States -... | ecosystem: Environmental > Aquatic > Marine >... | reverse complement strand
CGTTAAGAAAAACCAGTCAGGATTTAAGAGAAAGGCACTGGCAATTACAAGCAGATGCGGGGGTAGATTTAATTCCTGTAGGTGATTTTTCAAATTATGACCAGGTTCTGGATATGTCGTGTTTATTAGGTGTCATTCCTGAAAGGTTTAATTTTAATGGTGATAAAGTTGATTTGAAAACATATTTCTCACTGGCTCGTGGCGTAAACGATGGAAACAAAAGCATAGCTGCTTGCGAGATGACTAAATGGTTTGATACAAACTATCATTATCTGGTACCTGAAATACATAAAGATCAGACGTTTAAACTGAGTTTTAATAAACTATTTGATGAAATAAAAGAAGCGTATGATTTAGGTATTAACACAAAAGCCGTGATACTTGGTCCTCTTACCTGGTTGTGGTTAGCAAAAATTAAGGGTGAAGAGTTTGATAAACTCAGGCTTATAACGCCGTTAATTGAAGCATATAAAGAAATTTTAACACGTATAAAACAGCTTGGTGTTGAATGGGTGCAGATTGATGAGCCAATTTTGTGTCTTGATTTACCCATTATCTGGAAAAGTACGCTTGAATATACGTATAGAAAATTAAATACACCAAATTTAAATATTCTGTTAGCTACTTACTTTGGTGAATTAGAAGATAATTTATCATTAACATGTAATCTTGCTATAGATGCATTACATATTGATGCGGTACGCGGCAAGGCGCAGTTGTCTCAAGTATTAGATACATTACCTCAAAACAAAATTCTTTCAGTCGGTATAATTGATGGTCGCAATATATGGAAAACCGATATTGATAAAACGCTCGATACTTTAAAACCTTTACAGGAAAAACTGGGTGATCGATTATGGGTTGCACCATCATGTTCGCTGTTACATGTGCCAGTTGACCTATCTATTGAAACGAAATTAGATGATGAATTGAAAAGCTGGTTGTCCTTCTCAGTGCAGAAACTGGAAGAATTAAATATCATTGGAACGGCATTAAATCAAGGTGAAGAAAATGTCGATGATAGCCTGAAGAGTTCTAGAGAGGCTTTACTATCTAGAAGTAACTCACCACGTATTCATTTTTCACAAATTAAATCTCGCGTAAAATTAATTGAAGATAATATGTTGTCCCGTAATAAGGGATTTAAGGAACGTTGTGAAATTCAACGTGATATATTTAAGTTGCCACTATTTCCAACAACGACAATCGGATCCTTTCCTCAAACTCATGAAATTCGATCTGTGAGGAGTGAATATAAAAAAGGTAAAATTGATAAACAAAACTATATCAAACTGATGCAAGATGAAATATCACTTGTTGTGAAAGAACAGGAAAAGTTGGATTTAGATGTATTAGTTCATGGTGAGGCTGAACGTAATGATATGGTTGAATATTTTGGTGAATTATTAAGTGGATTTGTGTTTACACAAAATGCCTGGGTTCAGTCTTATGGGTCAAGGTGTGTAAAACCACCCATAATATATGGTGATGTATGTCGTCCTAAGTCAATGACAGTTGACTGGACAACATATGCACAATCATGCACAGATAAACCAATGAAAGGCATGTTAACAGGGCCTGTAACAATTCTTAACTGGTCTTTCGTTCGTGATGATCAACCGCGCTCAACCACAGCAGAGCAATTAGCTTTAGCTTTACGTGATGAGGTTAATGATCTTCAGAAAGCGGGAATAAAAATTATTCAGATTGATGAGGCAGCATTACGTGAAGGCTTGCCTTTACGTAAGAAATATTGGGCTGAATATTTAGAGTGGACAGTACGAGCATTTAGACTAACAGCTAGTATAGCGGCAGATGATACACAGATTCATACCCATATGTGTTATTCAGAATTTAACGATATTATTGAGGCTATAGCAAAAATGGATGCAGACGTAATTACGATTGAAACATCTCGATCAGATATGGAGTTGCTCGATGTCTTTGAAAACTTTCACTATCCGAATGACATAGGTCCTGGGGTATATGATATTCAGTCCCCTAACGTACCAACATCAAAACATATTATAGAATTAATGAATAAAGCAGCAGAACGTATACCTGTAGAAAGGTTATGGGTGAATCCTGATTGTGGGCTTAAAACCAGGCAATGGCCAGAAGTTAAAGATGCTTTAAATTGTATGGTTCAATCAGCAAAGGAATTGAGAGAGCAGTATAAAGGAGTTGTAAATTAGGGTTTAGTAAATCATTTATGCCAATTATACTAATGCCTGGCAAAAATGATTATTTTATGAATTATCAAATTTATTTTTTATAATAACTTCTTCCTGAGCAAGCTGGCCAGGTCGAGGCCATACAGGTTTGATTGTCTTACCTATCGTTATAAACATAGATATTACATGATCTTCAGGAAGATTGATTATTTTTGCTACTTCATTAAAATCAAAACCATCCATTGGACAAGAGTCATAATTCATTGATCTTGCTGTAAGCATTAAGGTTTGAGCAACGATACCGCATGAGCGCATGGCTTCATCGCGTTGTACCTGATGTTTGTTTCGATAATATTCATCAATTGCGGGTAACATAATCTCAATAACTTCTTTTGGTGCATTCTTCCAGTACCTTGCCGGTTCTTTTTTCCATGCTTTTAAATCAGCGCAAAGCACGATTAATAGGGAAGCATCAGTCACCTGTGACTGGTCCCACGAGTGTGATCTAATTGTTTTTCGTATTTCCGGGTCTTCAATGACTACAAAACGCCAGTTTTGTTGATTAAAAGCACTTGGTGATAAAACTGCCAGCGAGAATAATTTTCTAATTTCCTCATCATTGAGTTTGTGTTCAGGATCAAAATGTTTAATTGATCGTCGTGTAATAATAGCTTCTTCTGTTTTCATAATTAATCCTGATTTTTTAATGAAACTATCCCCATGATTTTGGGTAAAGTTTCTTTGATGATAAATTTATGAATATGAATGCAACAATAACCAGCGTGATTGAGCCTAAAGTGCTGGGTAAGAATATAAATGACCAGTTTGCATTCGTTAAGAAAACTATAATTGGATTTGATCCTGCGGGCGGGTGTACTGTATTGGATACTATCATTACACCGAGTGAAACAGCTAGTGCGAGTGCCATACTCCACCATTGTGGACCGATAAAATGTAAACATGCAAGCCCAATAAAGGTAGAAAATAAATGCCCTGCAATGACATTTTTAGGTTGTGAGAAAGGACTGTCTGGGTATCCAAATATTAATACACAAGAGGCTCCAAACGAACCCATGATCAAGGGGTAGTTGGAATAATTTGCCAGAAATGAAATAAAGCCTATTGCAATAAAACCGCCGAGTGAAGCAAATAGCGCTTTTCTAATAAGGTTGTCTTTATCAAATAATTGAAATGTCTGATTTTTTTTAATTTGTTCTTTCATACTTTTTCCTGAATAATAAATAACTAAATGAAAGGGGCGATTTTTAAAATAGATATCGACCCTTTACGCTTAGATTTAACTTTTTTCTACACCTACGTCATACCAGGGTGTAGGATTAATAGGGCAGCGGTAGCGAAAACCATTTTCAGTTATATTCACAATATCTGTGGTTCTTGTCTCTCCTTTCTCAATAGGAAACTTATCTAGAAACTTATGGCTCTTGGCGTCTTGCAACCAAAAGCCCACCAGTTTTCCAGATTTGTTTTTAATAATAAATTTGTATTTACCAGGTTTAAGCTTCACAAGTGTTTCAGGGCTTGAAAAGTAGCCGTTATATTCAGTTAAATGGACAGTGGTTACACCATCTACTTTCTTTGGAGTATCGGCTGTTGTTAGTGCAGGTATAAGCAAGCTAACGCTGAGTATGATATTTAAAAAGAGTTTTTTAAGTTCCATGATTTTTCCTTATTAAGTTAAAAGCTGATAACGATGTAATTCGTTAATATAATATGAGCAGTAGCTGTGCCAAGTATCTTTTCTTCCGTAACTTGTTGATAAGTAGGTTTATTATTATAAAATTAAAGGATGTATTTGATACGATAATTCGTGTATTACGAATAGTCGTAGTCTTTCAACGAGATATCGTTGATCGGAATATGACGCTTTTCATAAATTTATTAATGCATAATATCGATGATTGTTCGATTCGAGAATGACAGATAATGTGTAATAATGATGCGTAACTACTTAAAAGGATTTATGAATGATTACGTTATATCAGTTCCCAATCTCCCACTATTGTGAAAAAGCAAGATGGGCCCTCGATTATAAAAATATTCCATATAAAACCATAAACCTGTTACCAGGCCCTCATGTTAAAAAAATTATGTCCATAGCGAAAAGATCAGAGGTTCCTGTATTGGAGCACGAGAATAATATTATTCAGAATTCGAATAATATTATTGATTATTTGGATACAACATTTGCAGATAACAATTTAACACCTGTTGATGAAGAGAGTCGTATAAATGCATTAAAGTGGGAAGCTTATGTCGACAAAGAAGTGGGGCCAAATATACGTATATTTTTTTACCATTCATTATTGGAGCACCCGGATCTCTTAATACCTATATTTACATATAAAGGCCCATGGTATGGAAAGTTATTGATGAAATTCTTTTTTCCTACACTTCGTCTTAAAATGAGAAAGTTAATGCGTATTAATGATGCAACGGCTGAACAGGCAAGAATTGATCTCAAACTGGCGATAGATAAAATAAACCAGCATTTATCAGAGCATAAATATCTAGCTGGCAAAGAGTTTAGTCGTGCAGATCTGGCTGCGGCATCATTATTAGCGCCATTGGTGCAGCCAGATGAATATGGTTTACCCTGGCCATCTCCATTACCTAAAGAGCTGGAAAATACAATTATCGAATGGAGTTCAGAGTTAGATTGGGTGCGTCACATGTATGACCAGCATAGATGATGACTTTTTATATACAAAATCAATAGGTTATATTTATTTTGTATAATTAAAATGAACTGGCATATTTTCATAACTAATAATTAAATTTCTGTATGCAAATAGGTCATTATCTCGTAAAACTCAGTTCTCTGAGCTATACTCATTGTTAGAAAATCTAAATGATTATATTTTTGTATTAATTCCCCCCAAAGGAAAGATCATGCGTAAAGGTCTTTTGTCTGTATCTAATGTAGCAATTGAAGTGTTAGATATTGTCGATGCAATTATTCTTATTATGAATAAGCAAGGTAAGATAGTTTTTTTTAATAATGCAGCTCAAGCTATGACTGGGTACTCTGCCTGTGAAGTTGAAAATAAAACTCCCTGGGATTTATTTGTACCAGATGAAGAAATTAAGGGAGTAGAAGAAATTTTTCATCAGCTAACTGCCGGGCATTTTCCAAACAAATACTCTAATTACTGGATAACTAAAGAAAATGGTAAACGTTTGCTTGATTGGTCCAATACGTGTATTTGTGATGAGCATGGAAAAATTTCATTTATTATAGGAACCGGCATTGATGTTACAGAAAAGACTATAGCTGAACAGGAAGTTCAGAATCATATCAAACACCTTGAAGAAAAAGTTTCTGAACGAACAGCAGACTTGCTCAATGCTAATATTTACCTTGAAAGCCTGACTAAAATTGATGGTTTAACTAATATTTATAACCGGCGATATTTTAATGAAGTAATTAATGTAGAAATTGAACGGGGAAAACGATCTAGCAGCTCTCTGTCTCTTTTAATGTGTGATGTGGATTATTTTAAAAATTATAATGATGCTTATGGACATGTGGCTGGAGATGATTGCTTAATACAAGTTGCTGAAAAAATAAGGAAATATTTTGGCCGTACAGCTGATTTTGTCGCAAGATATGGCGGCGAAGAATTTGTTGTCATACTGCCTGATATTGATTCTAAAAACGCTTTGAATTTAGCAAATAAATTATTAGTTGAAATTGAAAATTGCAAAATGCTTCATAAAGATTCATGTGTTAGCAAAGTTGTTACATTAAGTATTGGTGTTGTGTCTAAAAAATCGAACGAACTAACTGACAGTTCTTCATTAATTGAGAAAGCTGACAGAGCTTTATATCAGGCTAAAAAGAATGGTCGAAATCAGGTGAAGTTATATTCTGACCAGCGGCATTAAATAACCAATTCAGTCGTTTATGCCGTTTAGAATCTAAGCTTTATTCTGATTATTAATCTTTTGTACTGGTTTCAGGTTTATTATTTTTGTTATCAGATTCAGGTAAAAGCGGGTCATCATCATCCATTAAAATACGATTAGCATCACCCTCCATATCATCATATTGTCCGCTTCTAACGGACCAGATAAACACGACAACGCCAACTAGTCCAAGGCCTATCATCAAAGGTATTAAAACGTAAATAACATCCATCGTTTTCTCAATAAAATTAATCAGTATTTTTAAATAACGTTCGTATACGTGAAGCATTACCAATAACAGCCAGTGAACTGACAGGCATGGCAATAGCGGCAAATAATGGTGTTACAAAGGCCATCATTGCTAAAGGTACCATTATAATATTATATGTAATAGACATTGTAATGTTTTGTCGAATAGTTCGTAAGGTTCTATTGGACAGGTCTGCTGCAAGACGAATCTTATCCAGTTCATTGCTCAATAAAACGATGTCTGCGCTTTCCATTGATACATCAGTGCCTGAGCCTATTGCTATCCCAACATCAGCACGAATTAAGGCGGGAGCATCGTTTATACCATCTCCAATCATAGCAACATGCTGGCCCTTGTTTTGTAAATCTTGTATGACTTTATCTTTTTCGCTGGGTAATACTTCTGCAATAACATTCATACCGCCCAGTTCGTCTGCGATAGATTCTGCTACAGCCTGTTTATCGCCACTAAGCAGGGTAAGTTCTATACCCGCATTGCGTAAATTGTTAATGAGGGTAATAGCGTCCGTTCTTAACTGATCTGCAATGGCAATAAATCCCGTATGTTGATTGTCTATTGCAATATGTACACAGCTTATACCTTTATGCTCACGCTCAGCGGCCTGGTCTAAATAGTGTTGTTTTAATGAGACGTTATTATTTTCAAGTAAGGTTGAATTACCCACCATTATAACCTGCTGATCTACTTCACCCTGTATACCTAAACCAGGGTTATTCTTAAAGTCGTAAACTCTCTGTGAATCCGGATTAAGATTGCTATCTTTGGCATGTAACAAGATGGCACTGGCGATTGAATGTTCGGATAAACTTTCAAGGTGTGATACTTTTTCTAATAACGATGCTTTATCGATATCTGTAATAATCTCTTTTACACGCATTTTTCCTTCTGTTAGTGTGCCGGTTTTATCAAATACAAAATGACGTATACCTGACAGGTATTCCAGTACAGCCCCATTTTTGATGAGTAAGCCATTACGCGCAGCTAAACCTGAAGCAACGGCAATTGACATGGGTGTGGCTAACCCAAATGCGCAGGGGCAGGTGATTATTAACACTGAGGTTGCAGCAAGCAGTGCGTATTCTATGCCATCGTTTAACCAGTAAATAAATGTCAGGCTGGCGAGTATGAGGGTAACTGCCACAAACCAGGGAACAATCATATCTGCGACGCATTGAATGGGGGCTTTGCTTGCCTGTGCTTCTTCGACAAGGCTGATGATCTTACCTAGTGATGTATTTCTTAGGGTGGCCGTTACTTTAACGGTTAACGGGTTCTCTATATTAATTGTGCCCGCTGATAAAATATCACCCGTTTGTTTTTTTACTGGAACAGCTTCACCACTTAACAGGGCTTCATCTATGCTTGATGTGCCAGACATAACTATGCCATCTACGGGAACTTTTTCACCGGATTTTATTATGATGATGTCATCTTTTTTAATCGCCCGTATAGGCACTATATGTGTTTGATTATCACGTAATACATTGGCAACTCTGGGCTGTAAGTCCATCAAGCGTTGTGTTGCAGCCACTGCGTGACGTTTTGATTTTGCTTCAAGAAATCGGCCAACCAGAATAACAAAAATAAAATTCACAACCGTATCAAAATACACCTCACCAACACTGGTTTGACTCAAAGTAACAAAAACTGAGTAACTGTAGGTGGCCGTTGCGCCAATTGCGATAGGCACATCCATTGTCAAATTTAGATACCTTAAACCGGTGTAAGCGCCTCTTAAAAATGGCCAGCCAGAATACAGTAGAGTAGGTGTGGCGAGCAAAAAACCAACCCATTGAAAAAGTGATTTAAATTCGCCTTCATCTGCACCACTATATAAAGCTATAGAAATCCATAATAGGTTCATCATGCTGAAAGCGGCAAACGCCATGCGTAATAAAAGCGCACGATTTTGTTTTTTAATCGCTCCTTCAGCGGTTTCTGGATTAAATGGCGTTGCTGAATAACCAATACTGCCGAGGTGTTCAATAATATTAGATATTTTATTCTGTGTGTTATCCCAGCGTACAAACAGGCGTTTATTTGCAAGATTAACTTTTACATCAATAATGCCAGGAAGTTTTGCAAGGCTACGCTCTATTAACCATACACAGGCCGAGCAATGTATGCCTTCCACAATTAAATGCATATCACGCGCATTACCTAACTCGTGTACAAATTCGCTCTGTATTTCATCGATATCATAAAGCTGAGTTTCCTGTGGTGGCTCAGGAGGTGGTGCCAGCAACTGACCATCAGGTGTGCGTTGATAAAAGCCTTCAAGGCCTGATTCATAAATCATTTCGCAAACCGAACTGCAGCCATGGCAACAAAATTGTCGGGTTGATTGCTGTATTGTTTTTTCTACGCGATTGTTATTATCTACGGGGAGGCCGCAGTGGAAGCATGAAGTATTATTGGAAGAGGTTTCAGGCATGGTTTGAGGAAATTTTAAGGTTTCGAATAGCTGTGTTTTTTAGACAGACTTAAAGTTTGAAATCTCACTAAAATACAATGCAGTATTCGAAATATATGGGTAAAATTTATTCAGTTACAATGCTCGCACGTCTAGTGAAATCATATGTATCACCATCTCGCTCAATCTTTGTAGTGATTTCCCATATGCCTTTTAGTGGATAAGTAATAGAGCCCTCGTAAATACCTGCATCGACTTCTAAAAGAGAAATCTCAAAGTCGGCTGATGCATCAGAGGGACGATAAGCTGCAATTTTTATATTAGCCGCTGTCAGAGGGAGGCCTGTTTTATCAACCATACTTAATCGGTACAGTGACTTCTGATTGATAACCGGATTGCTCGGAAATGCAGCCTGATAATTCCAGCCTAGTGCCGCTCTTGCTGTGCGGTATTTAACCAGATTTTTTTCATAGTCTTCTGCGTTTTCATAGTAATTCTTATCAACCAATCCAGGGTTGGTGATAAAAGCCAGACTGATAAAACCAATGTTAACTGCCAGTACGATTGCGACCAGTGCAAGCCAGCCCAGAACCCACGGATTCTTAAGCGCTTTGGGGTTATCCTGTGAGTATGAATCTTTATTCATGGTTGTTTCACTCATTATATTGCCTTAGTCCAACTACTTATTTTGTAAAAAATATTATGTGTATATATTATTGCTTATTGATATTAATCTAAATATTTTGGCCCATAGAACATACTTTGATATTCTATTGTATCTTCAAACTCCTGATATGACTCTATTGTAAAGTAAACAGGGGTTCTTGATTTTTTAAGACTCTTTTTAGGAATCGATAAAAATACCGTAAACGAAGTTAATTTACTGGGTTGTAGTGTCATTTTTTCACGGATACCTTTAGTCGTTATAGCTTCGGCCCCCGAAACGGAAATACTTATATTCATAACCTTATCGGTTTTATTTAGTATTTTTAACTCATATTTATTTTGAAAATCACCACTACTCATTTGCACAAAAAGAGGCTGGCGTTCATGTATAACTTTTAAATCATAAGTCCCAAGATGTGTTAAACCATATAGCAGCCCGGTAACAGAAAAAACTATAATACCGGCATAAATCATAACTCGAGGACGTTTATGAAAAGGTTTAACTTCAAGGTGCTTCATCTCGTTCATAGAGGCGTAACGAATCAGGCCACGAGGTTTACCAATTTTATCCATGACTGAGTCACAGGCGTCAATACATAAGCCACAAGTGATACAACCTTCCTGTTGGCCACCCCGAATATCAATACCGGTGGGGCAAACGGCAACGCATTGATTGCATGAAATACAATCACCATTACCTTCAACCACATTGCCTTTTGTTAACTTGCCTCTCGGCTCACCGCGCGCAATATCATAAGTAGGTAAGGTTGTTTGTGTGTCATACATTACGCCTTGAATACGCGCGTATGGACATAACCAGAAGCAAGTTTGTTCACGCATAAAACCTGCAAGAATATATGTGCCAATTGTAAATACGAATAACATTACATAGATGAATGTAGCTGCTTGAAGCGTTAAAACATCCTTCCATAATTGAATTGAGTCAGTAAACCAGGCGGTAAATGAGAAACCAGTGATAAAGCCAATCGCAAGCCACGAGCTATGTTTAATAATCTTAAGGCGGATTTTTCGTGCATCCCAGGGGGCTTTATCTAATTTACGACGCTTAGCTGGTGGGCCTTCAAGCATCTCTTCAATCTTGGTAAATATATCTGTCCAGATAGTTTGAAAACAAAAGTATCCACAAAATACACGTCCGGCGACTGAGGTGACGGCAGCCAGCATGATTGCAAAGAAGAGCAGTATTAATGCTAGAAGCCATACATCCTGCGGCAATATGGTGATATCAAAAATTTGAAATTTACGATTGGGGATGTCGAATAAAACAGCCTGGTTACCATCCCAGCGTAAGTAAGGTCCTAAAAAGAAGATTAGCCAAACTGACATGGCTTTCAATTTAAGATCGCGGAATTTACCGCCCATGCGTTTCGCATGAATTATTTCACCACCGGTATTTACGTGCCAGTGATCCGCTTCTTCGTATAATTCAGCAACGGTTTTCTCATTACTTTCGTTTTCATTCGTGACTTTAACGTCCACAAAATTCTCCACACAACTTGCAAATCGAAAAATGGTTAATCAGACCAGTGTACTAAAGATAACTCTATAAGTATTTATTAATATACCCTTACTAAAACTGGGTATTTACCAATCTATAAAATGAAGAAAGGGGCCAAGGCCCCTTTCTTTTTAGTTGTTTAATCATGACTTACCGGATGGTGAATTATTTTTCTAATCCAGTACCAGAGAGATCCGACTAGCACAACAAAGCTACCTACTATTGCAGCGATTGACCAAATAACAACGGCGTCCATTTTTACCTCCTCAGGTGTTTACATAATGTTAATTAGTAAAACAATGGGCGGTAGTTATTTGCTTAATCGCTTATTGACCACCGCCTAGTTTATGTACATAAACAGCTAACTTTTTAATCTCGGTGTCAGATAATTTACCGCCACCAAATGCAGGCATTACCGCATTACGAGATTCAGGGTTAGATGCATCATTTACACCGTATTTTATGGTGTGTTTGATGCTAGACAGTTGATCTGACGCAGTAAAACGATAGATACCGTCAGTCAAATTAGCAGAGCCCATAAATGAAAGACCTTTACCGTCTGCACCGTGACATCCAATACAACCTGCTTCTGTGTAAGCTGCATTTTCTATTACTTTACCTTCGTTTATAGATGCAGATAATGAATCAATTTTTGCATCATCAAGCATCGCCGCATGACCTGGCATTATGCCCTGACGTCCGCCACTGATAGTTGTTTCTATATCAGTAATCGTGCCACCAAATAACCAGTCATCATCAGCAAGCACAGGGAAACCAACGTTACCCTGACCACCAGCACCATGACAGGCTGAGCAGTTGTCACCGAACAGAACTTTACCTGATGCAGTTACATATTTTGATAGATTATCGTCGGCTAAAATTTCAGCTGCAGACATATCTTTAATTTTATTTTCATAAGGAGCACGTACACTTTCAATTGATTTTAAATCTTCTTTATATTCTGCAATTGAAGTCCAGCCTAGTAAGCCTTTGAAATGAGTATCAATCATTGGCCATGAAGGGTAGAGCAGTGTGTAGATGATTACGAAAATCCAGCTAGCGTGAAAACCAATGGTCCACCAGGTTGGCGGCTCATTATCTAATTCACGTAGATCATCGTCCCAGAAGTGTCCGGTGTTATTTTCACCAGGATATTTATTTTCTTCGTCACTCATTTCTTTGAGTCCCCTTTAGTTGAGGTCAAATCATCCATATCATTATCTTCATCAAAAATAATGGTACTTCGTGATTCTAATTTCTCTTTGTTCTTTGGATGAAACGTAGAGACATACGCCCAAATCATTAAAAAGAACACACCAACGGTAATGATGAGGCCAGCCCAGTCATTTAGTGTCATAGCGGCCCAGTCTGTTTGGAGTATGTCCATCGTCAGTTCCCCTAGCGGTAGTCTTTGTTTTCGTCAAACTTAACCATGGTGCCTAACACCTGCAGGTAGTCAACGATTGCATCTAACTCTGTTTTGCCTTCAACTTCTGCTGCTACAGACGCCATATCAGCATCTGTATAAGGAGCAGGGTTAATGACCATATTACGCATAACTTCCATATGTTTAGTTGTGGTTTCAGCATCAATAGGTGCTTTGGCCAGCCATGGATAGTTAGGCATAACAGATTCAGGAACTACGCTTCGTGGCGCTTCTAAATGAAGTTTGTGCCAGTCATCAGAGTACTTACCACCGACTCGTGCCAGATCAGGACCTGTACGTTTTGAGCCCCATTGGAATGGGTGATCATAGATAGATTCTGAAGCCAGAGAGTAGTGACCGTAACGCTCTTTCTCATCACGGAATGGGCGAATCATTTGTGAATGGCACAGATAGCAGCCTTCACGAAGATAAACCTTACGACCCATTAGCTCAAGTGGCGTATAAGGACGCACACCATCACCCGCTTGCCAGTCGTTAAGAGTTTGACCTTCCTGACGATCCCAAAGAATTTCTTTGTGTTGGTTATGTTCCATAGTCTCATCGAGGTAGAACAAAGGAACGATCTCAACCAGGCCGCCAACTGATACCAGACCTAGAGTGATCAGTATCATAGCAACAACATTGGTTTCAAATTTATACTGAATAGGACCAGTTTGATTATTATCAGACATTATAATAGCCCCCTTAAGCTGTGGCTGTCGCAGTAGAACTGGCTGATTTCTCAGAAGTCGCCATGCGAATAGTCATAATTATGTTGTAAAGCATCAATACACCACCAGTCCAGTAGATTAATCCACCCACTGCGCGCATTGCATAATATGGGTGCATTGCAGCAACCGATTCAGCAAACGTATAAGTTAAAGTACCGAATTGATCGTAATCACGCCACATCAAACCTTGCATGATACCTGATACCCACATCGCAATGATGTATATAACCGTACCGATAGTTGCTAACCAGAAGTGAGCGTTAATCAGGCTTTCAGAGTACATTTTTGTATTCCAAAGCTTCATAATCAGGTGGTATATCGCACCTGCAGCTACCATAGCAACCCAGCCTAATGCACCTGAGTGTACGTGGCCGATTGTCCAGTCAGTGTAATGAGAAAGCGCGTTAACTGTCTTAGCAGACATAACAGGGCCTTCAAATGTAGACATCGCGTAGAACGCAAGTGAAACAATTAAGAAACGTAAGATGTAATCAGTACGTAGTTTGTCCCATGCACCCGATAGCGTCATCATACCGTTGATAGCACCACCCCATGAAGGAATGATCATCGCAAGTGAGATAGCTGCGCCAACAGAGCCAGTCCAGTCAGGAAGAGCTGTATATTGCAAGTGGTGAGCACCTAACCATACATAACCGAAAGTCAGTGCCCAGAAATGGATTACTGATAAACGATATGAGAAAACAGGACGACCCGCTTGTTTGGGTACGAAGTAGTACATAATGCCAAGGAAACCAGCTGTCAGGTAGAAACCTACTGCGTTGTGCCCCCACCACCATTGAATCATCGCATCTTGCACGCCTGAGAAAACAGAGTATGAGTTAAACATATCAACAGGTACAGCCAGGCTGTTAACAACGTGTAATAAAGTAACCATTATCATCATTGAAAGGAAGAACCAGTTTGATACATATATATGTTTAGTCTTGCGAGTAGCCAGTGTCATTACGAAGTTTAAGGTATAAGCAACCCAAACAACCGCAATAGCTAGATCGATAGGCCATTCTAACTCAGCATATTCTTTAGACTGTGTAATACCTAGAGGTAAAGTAATAACAGCAGAAACAATAATTGCTGTCCAGCCCCAGAATACGAACCAGGCTAACTTGTCGCTCCAGATACGCACACCACAGGTACGTTGTACCGAGTAGTAAGATGTAGCCATGAGTGACATGCCACCAAATGCAAATATGACCGCATTGGTATGTAGTGGTCGTAGACGACCGAATGTTAATTCAGCAATGTCAAAGTTCAAAACCGGCCATGCCAGTTGTGAGGCGATTAATACACCGACACCGGTGCCTACCACTAAATAGATTACCGCTGAAACGGTGAACCATTTGATGATTTCAAAGTTGTACTTCTGATCAAGCGAAGCTTGCACGAGAACGTCTCCTCTGTGAGTTAAATGCTGCG
>Ga0316205_10003571_pt1 | contig 14566 bp, 15 predicted proteins | sample 3monthpyrite_MG_FD_204941 | JGI IMG/M metagenome (GOLD analysis project Ga0316205, IMG submission 204941) | Microbial mat bacterial communities from mineral coupon in-situ incubated in ocean water Damariscotta River, Maine, United States -... | ecosystem: Environmental > Aquatic > Marine >... | reverse complement strand
TTCTATTCGTGCCATGAGTGCATCCAGCCCCTCGGTTTTTGCAGCTAAATTTTTAACGGTAAACTGTCCAATTAACATTTTTCCCGTCTCGCTTTGTTTATCTCTGTCTGGCAACTTATTAAATAACAATGTGGCTTGCTCGATTTCGTTCATATCGAGAAATATCTGTACCATATCCATCGCAACGCGTGTATTACCCCGGTCTTGTTGAATCGCCTGAGTCAATAACGTAATGGCCCCAATCATGTCACCCGCAATATGTTTTTCACGCGCTTGTTTTCGTAGTTCATCAGATTGGCGATAAATACCCTGTGCTTTTAATAAGTCACGCAACTCAGCGCTGCTTAACTGGCCTTCATTAGTTAAAATAACTTCGCCATCTTTAAAAATTTTCAGGGTAGGTAAATTCTTAATATCATATTCCTGCATTAACTCCTGCTGTTCATCACTATCCACTTTCACAAATGCAAACTGACCTGCAAATTCTGTTGCCAGTTTAGCCAAATCGTCAGCCATATAAGTGCATGGCTCAGACCAGACGCCCATAAATTCAACAAGCACAGGAAATTTGTAGGAATTTAAAATAACAGTCGCATTAAAACTGCTACGGGAAGCTTCAAATACCAAAACTTCTTGATCACTCATCACTGAAAACCTCAAAACAAAATAATAAAAAAACAATTATATCGCATCAGAGGAAATAATGTTTTCTTCTACCATTATTTAACAGGCATTAAAGCTGATAAAACCTGTTAATCGTGCCCATATTTTAGGAATAGGCAAGTGAAATTTACTTCAGTTGAGGCGTTTTCATTAAGGAAATTTCATTTTTTTAATAGCCATCAATACACCTATGCTAATTGACAAACTTAATAATAATGGAACCCTTAATGTTGTCAGGGCTAACAGTTTAAGCTTTTGTATTAGGCAAAAAGGCTTGTACTTTAAAAAACACTGGCTAATAATGAAAGCGTATAAAAAACTTCTTCGCTCAACTAAAGTGAGAGCTACATGTCAAACCACTGGTTACAAAATGTCATAGAATCGATTGCTGATCGCGGCCGCGAATTAATTGGGCTGGATAGTAATGAAAATAAAAACCAGGATATTCATTCACTGTGCCAACAGTTATTAAACGGTGCTGGCGAAGCCTCCGGCATCGCGCTATCACAGCAAATTCTACGCGAATACCACAATATGAGTGATGAGAAAAAATTTAATTTTTATCAATTGCTCGACCAACAATTTGCACCCGACTTTGAAAAAATCCAGGCTGTTATGGCGCGCTACCAGGCATCCCGCTCCACCGAAGATCTTATTGCACTCAATACGGCAGTTGAAGCACCGCGACAGGAATTATTTCGTCGTTTAAATATGGCGCCTAAAGGAACTGCCAGCCTGGTGGCATTACGTGCAGATTTGCTCAGGCAGCTCAAAAAATCTCCCTCATTTAAATCCATTGATGCGGACCTCAAACATTTACTCTCTTCATGGTTCAATCGCGGATTTTTACAACTCCGTTTAATTAACTGGCAAAGCCCCGCAGAGATACTGGAAAAAATTATTAATTACGAAGCGGTACATGAAATACGCGGCTGGGATGATCTGCGTCGACGTTTAATGAAAGATCGCCGCTGCTTTGCCTTCTTTCATCCAGCCATGCCAGATGAACCTCTGATCTTTGTTGAAGTCGCACTGGTAAAAGGATTATCTGATGAAGTCGGAAGCCTGATTAATCCGAAAGCAGCAGAACTCGATCCACAACAAGCAGATACCGCCATATTTTACTCTATTAACAATACTCAGGCCGGACTACGTGGCATTTCATTTGGTAACTTTTTAATCAAACAAGTATTAACCGAACTCACCAAAGAATGCCCGTGGATAAAAATCTCCTCTACCCTATCGCCTATTCCAGGTTTTAGAAGAGCGCTTGATAAGTGGTTAGACAGCGACGAGAAGAGCGCGCAACACCGTGAGTTTGATAGTATTTTGCACCAACATGCAGCTGCACTTTTAGATGAAGTACGCGCACAATTATCAGCGAGTACGGATTTAACCGACAAACAATGCCTTGCGGCGCTGCTACGAAATCATTTAAGCCAGGAAAATATTTCCCAAGGCAATATTCTTACCGAACTTGCTCTGAGCTTTCTAAGTTTCGCGAAGAGTAAAGGTCAGCTAGCAGACCCTGTTGCCATGTTTCATTTATCTAACGGTGCATGTTTAGAACGCATCAACCCCTTTGCAAATATGTCTGAACACGGTCAACAAACATCATATGGAGTTATGGTTAATTATTTATATGATTTAAATACAGTTGAATTAAATCATGAAGCGTTTGTTACAAAAGGGAAGATTAAAATGTCAGATACATTATATAAAATATTTAAAAAATTTAATCGCACCACAGCATAAGCATTAACCGGAGAAAGTGCAGGCCTGTTTGCCCCAGCGAAATTTAACATTCTCTGTCATTGCGAGGGGCTTAATCAGATGCAGACATCTTCCCTACTCTTTGGCTAGTTCATGATTTCTCATGGCATCATTCTCAATAAGTACCCGCTCTTGTAACAGTCGCCATACACCATCAGTCTCCTGCTCCAGAAGCATCTCTACAATCTGCTCATTCAGCGTGTCGTCTGACCCCACCACTGTTTCATAAACAGTAAATATAATCTGAGTCTCCGTGGCGCTGATCAGGTTAAATCCTTTATAAGCAATGCTTTTTATCATAGCCATTTCAAACTGATGTCTGCATTGCTTAAACCATATATCGTAATCAATATTATCAAAACCAGGAACACCCTGAACACTGATACGCTTTGATATCATCCCCATGTGGGTCTTAAGATCTTTTTGTCCGGCACTTTCTGCTGCCGTCGTTAACCACTGCTCCGCAATCTGTTGAGCCTGTTCTTCTGTCATAAAAACTCCGATATTATTCATTAGAACAGGAATATATCATTTTATTTACATTACTATTCATGTTTACTGTGTTTTCAGCCAAAATGGAAAGTATTAATAGAGGCAAGAATGCAAACTTCTTCCTGATTATCTACGCCAATGCCAGCGCGAGTGCTAATGGCATCACCACTAAACGACCAAGGTTGGCAAACATCACGATAGAAGCGACTTTACCTGAATAATCAGATAAAGATATTTTTATTATGAATCCAAAATATTAATTATTTACGTAAAGTCGCAAGTTCAAAGCGGTGTTGATAGAAAAATAAAAGCATCACTAACATTGCACCAAGAGTATCAGCAAGAATATCTTTCTGTGCATCCCAAATGTCACCTTGCGATCCCAATACAGCAATTCCCGCTTCGGGATCGGCAGATATGGCATATTGCCACTCAACAATTTCATATATCCCGGCAACAGATGCAATGGCAAACACCGGAAAAAATGAAACAATCCAGCGAGTCCGTACTAATCGTCGAACCATTAATACTTCCGCAATTGCATAAGCATAAAATCCAACTGAAAAATGGGCAATCCGGTCATAGTGATTACGTTCAAATCCAAATAGTTCACTTACCCATGAAAACGGTACACGCTCGAAGGTGTAATGTCCGCCAATGGTATGCAACATAATAAACACTGACATTAATATATAACTCGTATTCGAAAACCGGTGAATACGCGAAAACCACACAATAGCGCCGACGACAATCAAAATGGGGATATTTTCAGCCCACCATACATCACGGTCATAAGGTTCAATCGCACTAATAATAAATAGCACAATATAGAAAGCCAATAACAGCAGCGGTATTTTCCAGGATAATTGAGTGTTATTCATATAAGAGGATTTTTACTCTGGTAACTTCTTTAAAGTAATTTATCAAAAAAGTTACTAATTAAAGATAAAAGCGTAGCATTTATTGTTTTAGTTTTACTCTAAGCGCACCGTCACTAATTTCAAACTCTTCAATACCTCTTTCAATAGACTGCCAGAACCCACCACCATTTCCAAATTCACTGAGCAAGTCGATATTCTTTAAGTTACCTAACCAATCATTGGGTAAAGGTACTCCCCAGACACTAACACCTTTTAAAATGGCACGAGGTCGATGCTTATCGATGCGCAGTTCCAGTCCGGCCGTAATCTTCAACGTTTTACCACCGAATAGCGGCAAATCAGGGTCAAGGTCAATTAATAATTTAGCACTGGCCAGATTGGCTGAAAGATCGATAGCAAGCCTGGTAGCAAGATCGGTATTATTTGCTAACAGCGCATTCAATTCTTTCTCACTAAAATGAACTTCACGATTAGCACCGGCTTCGCTATAGGCCTCAGGTTGCAATGGTTCCGTGCCTGCAGTGGAGGGTGTAGATTTTTTTCCTGTTAAAGCATCGAGTTTATTATCCAACTGCTGTTGTTCTTTTTTACTTAACTCGACCGGACTAAATTCCGTGGGAAACAAGTACACGGTAAATACCCAATAAGTAACACCCAAAGTCAGCGCAATGGTAATCAACACAATGACAAAGGTCGGCAGGCCTTTTTTTGTTGCCACTACCGGCGTGTTAACTGGCACGGAATTTTCGTCTGAACGCATACAGTTTATTATCTCGCTTATATATTTAAATTTAATGCCTGTTATTGGCCAAATAAACCTTTCAATTTATCAGCAGCTTTTTCTTTTTCGGCCTCTATTTTGGAACGCGTTTGATCATCAATCTGTTTTTGTAGTCTGGCTTGTTCAGCTGCTATTTTTTCTTTAATTTGTGCTTTTGCTTTATCTAGCTCTGCCCCAACGCCTTTATTTTTCACTTCTGCCAGCGCACGATCTGATAATACACTTAAAATCTCATGGCTTAACTCTGCGGCTGTTGCGCCTTTGCTCCCCCCCAAATCGCGTAACAAAATTTCAGGCAACTTAAGCTGATATTCTTTATTGTTTAACGGTACGACTTTGGCCAATATTTTACCTTCTCTAAAATGTACGCGTTTGAGAATAAAACGGGGCTCTTCACTTCCTGTGTTTGTTTCTGTTCTGGTTTGTTTTGTAGTGGTTGCATCCGGTGCTGTAGCTAATAAATTTTTCTTTAATACATTCAGATTAGTCTGGCGTTGTTGGTTCATTTCAAAATAAACCTCGGGTGCACGAATGCTAATATCATCAATCACAATCACCTCATTGCTGAGAGACTCGATATTAATTTTATTACCAATTTCTCCAAGTGAGAAAGCATATTTTGCTTCAAATCCTGCAGGATTCGATACACTTAAACCCTTAATAACACTGCTGCCTTCTTTAAGCGAAATTTTTACACGCTCAACACGTACTGCAGTTTGGGTTGCTTCACTGCCGTATTTTTCAATGGCATTTTTAACCAGATTATCCAAGTTATTGATGACATAAAACACGCTTGCGCCAATGGCGACAACAACGAGTAAAAGCGTAAAGAGTGTAATTTTATTTCCAGTTTTCATTGTCGAAATTATCCCTTAAAAATATAGAGTCTTTTTACTGATTTGATCTGCTACCCACTATTTAGTCTAATTTCAGTGGTGAGTGTTTACTTATAAAGACTAACATTAAACCAGCGAAAGTTAGTCTTATCCAATTATTCCTTAACTTAATCAAAAAACAAGTACAACGATAAATCTACTTACTTGGCCTGTGATAACTATTTACTAATGACTCAGTGTTTTCACACTACAAAGTCACACCCCACAGAACAATTATATCATTCAAATAACCAGGTGTATCTTTAACAACTTCCGAATAGTCAGATAACTTGCCTAATTTTACTGTTGATTTTTAGTTCGATATTTCCCATAAAATAAGCATTCTCTAAAGTAGAACAAACTAAACCATAAAAGCCCCTGGAAATGATAAGCACCGTTATACATCCGTTTAGCCAACTTAGACATGTAACAACCAGAACATTTCGTGTTTTATAACGTAACGCCATTGCTCATCCAATCTTAAACAACACAAGAACACTGAATTCATTAATTTTTTATCAGGAATAATGTTACATGCCCGCACCAATAGTGCCATTAAGATGAGTGTTGTGCTCCATATTGAAGCAATTAATCTCAATCGAAATAAAAATATGGCGTAATAGCAACAAATTGTCTTGGCATAATACTTGCGAAATAGGAACGTAAAATCGATACACAATATAACTATAGAGGGATTGTTATGTCTTATTTAGAACCACAAGAGTTCGTTACCAAAATGGTGGATGCGGGCGAGTCTAAAGTATACATGTCCACAAAAGATACTTTAATCCGTGCTTTTATGGCGGGTGCTATTTTAGGACTTGCTGCAATATTTGCCATTACTGTTGCAGTTAAAACAGGTTCTTTTCTTACCGGAGCCCTCCTGTTTCCGGTCGGTTTCATTATGTTGTATTTAATGAAATTTGACCTGCTAACCGGTGTATTTACACTTGTTCCCCTTGCATTAATTGATAAAAGACCCGGCGTCACATTTAACCAGGTATTAAGAAACTGGGGGCTAGTATTTGTTGGTAACTTTGCCGGTGCATTAACAACGGCATTTATGATGTCATTTATTCTCACTTACGGCTACAGCATTGATGGCGGCGCTATTGCGGCAAAAGTCGCAAGTATAGGTGAATCAAGAACAGTCGGTTATCAGGCACATGGTGCCAGTGGTTGGGCGACTATTTTTATCCGTGGCATGTTGTGTAACTGGATGGTGTCAATGGGTGTTGTTGGTGCAATGATTTCAACTTCAGCAACGGGTAAAATGTTCGCTATGTGGATGCCGGTTATGCTCTTTTTCTATATGGGTTTCGAACATTCAATTGTTAATATGTTCTTATTCCCGTTCTCTATGATTATGGGTGGTGACTTTACCATTATTGACTACTTCGTTTGGAATGAAATACCAACTGCATTAGGAAATCTGGTGGGTGGTTTTGTCTTTGTAGCACTACCGTTATACTTCACTCACGTAAGAACAAGCCCTAATCGTACGCTATAATGTGTAAAAGATATTACATAAAATAAACAATGTTTCAGCCCTTTTTAGGGCTGAACTTTTTTAAATATGACAAAAAAATTAAAAATATCCTATGGCCAGCATACCGACAAGGGCCGCAAAAAAATCAACCAGGATTTTCATGCTATTCATATTCCCAAGGAACCTTTACTGAGCTCTAAAGGTATCGTAATAAGTCTAGCTGATGGCATTAGCAGTAGTGACGTTAGCCAAATAGCCAGCAAAACCGCAATCACAGGTTTTCTGGAAGATTACTTTTCTACTGCCGAATCATGGACAGTTAACACATCTGTTCAACGAGTACTCCTGGCAACTAACTCATGGCTCTACTCACAAACTCGCGACAGCCAATTTCGATATAGTCAGGATAAAGGTTATGTATGCACTTTTAGTACATTAGTCCTTAAATCAAATACAGCCCATATTTTCAATGTGGGCGATACCCGTGTTTATCATCTCAACGACAATAACATTGAACAACTCACAGAAGATCACAGGCTCTGGGTATCCAGAGACAAAAGTTATCTTCAACGTGCACTGGGCATGAAAGACAACATCAACATCGACTATAAGTCTTTACTCATAGAAGTAAATGATATTTTTATACTTGCAACAGATGGCATCTATGAATTTGTAAGTGAAGAATTTATTATTGATAGTATTAAGGACTATAATCAGGACTTAAATAATGCAGCTAAACTAATTTCGGATAAAGCATTTGAAAATGGAAGCGACGATAACTTAACAATACAAATTGTTAAAATAGATCAACTCCCGTTACAAAGTGCAGATGAAATCTATCAACAGTTAACAAGCTTACCATTTCCTCCAGAACTCAAGCCAAGAATGATATTCGATGGTTATGAAATTGTACGTAATATACATTTCAGCAGCCGCAGTCATATTTACCTGGCTGTTGATACTGAAACAAAAGAACATGTTGTTATAAAAGCGCCTTCAGTAGACTTAAGAGAGGATACTGCTTACCTCGAACGTTTCCTCATGGAAGAGTGGGTTGCCCGGCGCATAAACAATGCTCATGTAGTAAAATCTTGCTCGCAAACAAGAAAGCGTCATTACTTATACATAGTCACTGAGTTTATTGAAGGCCAGACATTATCGCAATGGATGATTGATAACCCAACGCCGGATATAGAAGAAGTGCGTAATATAATTGAACAAATTTCAAAAGGCCTGCGTGCATTTCACAGGCTGGAGATGCTGCATCAGGACATACGACCCAATAACATCATAATAGATAAAACAGGCACTGTAAAAATTATTGATTTTGGTTCAACCCAGGTTGCAGGTCTGAGAGAAATAACATCGCCACTGATTCAACAAAACATACTTGGCACGGCTCAATATACCGCACCAGAATATTTTATTGGTGAAACAGGAACAATGCGCTCTGACATGTTTTCGTTAGGCATTATAACTTATCAAATGTTATCAGGCAGACTGCCCTACGGTGCTCATATTGCAAGAGCACAAACAAAAGCTGCGCAACGAAAATTAATATATCAATCCGTGCTGGATGATGAACGCACTATTCCTTCATGGGTTGATGCAGCAATAAAGAAATCAGTGCATCCCGATCCGTATAAACGATATTGTGAAATATCAGAATTCATCTATGACTTACGTCACCCAAATAAAACGTTTTTAAATAAAACTCGCGCTCCATTAATAGAACGTAGCCCGGTTTTTTTTTGGAAAAGTCTGTCATTTATTTTGCTTGTAATACTTATAATAACACTGATTACTCATCCTGATTTAAATTAAATATAAGTATCCAATCTTGATTACCGGAAAACCTACCAGGACTTATAAGGCAGGAATTTACCATTTAAAGTTACAACAACACGATCACCTGCGGGGTTTTCTTCTTTATCAATATCCAATGTGAAATCAATCGCACTCATAATTCCATCACCAAATTTCTCATGAATAATTTCTTTAATCGTTTCTCCGTAAACACCAACAATTTCATACCAGCGATATATAACCGGATCTGTCGGAACAACCTGCTCCCACGTTTTCATTGGGAACGCCTGTAATGCTACAGAAAGCTCTGCCCCTGCTCCCAGTACCTCAGCGACTAAATCTGCTTCTGCTTTCTCTAAATGATTCATACCCAGACAAGCGGAACAGGTATATTCTGTAGATAAGCCTGTTTTTTCAGAAATCGCTGTCCACGTTAACCCTTTTTCTTTTTTTAACTCAAGTATAACCTCTTTCATTTCATTTTTATTCATCATCATCCCCTTAAAAATTTTTATAATTGTTACTACATAAATATAAAAGAGCATTATCTATGCCAGCTTTTCAATTGCAGTATTTACAACGTTTTTTAAGATATTAAAGATATGAATAAAAGATAAAGCGCACCAAAATGGTACGCAACGCACCAATTCAGTCAAAAGAAATTTAAAATATAAAAATTAAGAGAAGCCCATATGCCCTGCCACTATACTTATTAAAAAAAATAATTATGCCCGCAACGAAACGCCCTGACTCTCTTCTGGTAATTCGTTCATCGGCAGATAAATAAAAATACTAAGGCCATCTTCTTCATTGGCTGCCAGCATCTTTCCACCGTGTAAACTCACTGCACGTTTGGCAATGGCAAGTCCCAGTCCATAACCACCGCTTTGACGATCACGCGCTTCACCAACCCGAACAAAAGGTTCAAATATTGTCTCCAGCATTTTTTCAGGAATACCCGGCCCATAGTCACGAACCTTAATAACAATCCAACCGGAGGTTTCATGATCATCTTTCAGGCTAATTTCAACCGTAGTCCCTTCAGCAGTATAACGAATGGCATTACGAACAACATTTTCAAATGCGCTATTTAAAAGTACATTATTACCTTTGATGATAACGGGCATACTCTGGATTATTTTAACTTCACGACTAGTAGCACGTGCTTCAAACATCGCATCATCAACGACTTGTTCGAGTAATGCAGTAAGGTCGACAGTGTTATATTCAATTTTTTTTGTGTTGGTTTCGAACCGGGCTAAAGTTAATAGCTGGCCGATAAGATCGTTAAGGCGTTCCGCTTCACGTTCAATGCGATCCAGTTCTTTTGTCGTGCTGTCACCACCGCGCTGACGTGCCAGTCCAAGAGCAACTTGTAAGCGGGCAAGAGGTGAACGTAGTTCATGCGACGCGTCACGTAACAACTGTTTATGCGATTCAATTAGAGTTTGCAGTTGTTCTGCCATATAATCGAAATCATTAGCCAGTTCGACAATTTCATCTTTACGTTTTCCCATTGAGGGTAAAACACGCTGGGTTAAATCTCCCTTTGCCAATTTCTGAGTTGCCTGTCTTAAGCGAGCAATAGGGGCAGTCAAATAACGCGCAAGCAACAGGCAAATAATTGCACTAATTAATGTCGCCAACAAAATGGGCATAACAAAAGCTCTGGGGCGATTGAGAACTCGATGAAGAGTAATGCTTCGGAAGTCGGGTAGTAGACGATAACGCTGGCCATTAATAATAATCGGGAGATGGTGTGAGCGTCGACTTCTGTGCTCATTATCATCATCGTGCTCATCATCAAGAAATTTATATTCCATCCTGCGCGCACGTTGTTGTAAATATAAAGGTACAGACCGGTTTAGTAAGTCTTGCCCCTTTTTATCAAGTAATAAATAAGGAATAGCTTCACGCTTATCCAGTTGCATTAACCAATTTCGTAATTTTTTAATCTCACCCTCTTGCGCAAGAAGATTCGCTTGTCTGATATATTGGAGGGTATTATTACGCGGCTGAGCGCGACTCTCTTCATGTCGTATACTCTCCAGGTAATGTGATGTGGCTAGCAGGGTCAGGCTTGCGAATAAGATCAGGGCCAGCCAGAACGAAACAAATATTTTCCAGAATAAACTTTTCACCTCAGGCCTCTGATTTTGCAAAATTGTTCTGATAGCTGTACTGGTAACCCACGCCACGAATAGTTTTAATACGCTCCTCACCATCAGCCAGTGGACCGAGTTTTTTACGTAGATTACTCACATGCATATCCAGACTACGATCATAGAGATTAAGTTCGCGCCCCAGCGCACGTGCCGACAGATCCTGCTTTGAAACAACACGCCCCGCCTCTTCTAACAAAACTTCCAGCACACAGTATTCGGTACTGGTCATAGTGATTGCCTGGTGATTGAGTAGTAGCCGGCGCGCACCTCGTTGAAGTTCAATGTCACCAATTGTCAGCGTGTCTGTCGCTGCAGAGGCATTCGTTGTGACCGGCTCACTACGGCGAAGGATCGCGCGCATGTGCGCGACCAGAACACGAGGGTTGCAGGGTTTGGCAAGGTAATCATCTGCACCAATTTCCAGACCCACAATACTGTCGACATCTTCGCCTCTGGCGGTCAACATTAGAACCGGCACCTGAGATTGAGTCCGTAACTGGCGAAGAACATCAAAGCCATTGAGTTCAGGCATCATGACATCGAGAATAATTAACTCATAATGATGCGCGAGCGCCTTTTGCAACGCCGTTTGTCCATCATGAGCGGTATCCACCTCAAAGCCCTCCTGGCTGAGGTAATCAACCAGCATGTCTGCCAGTTCTACGTCGTCATCTGCAAGCAATATACGGTGCATGAAAATAATCTATCCTTTAATGAACATTTTTAACTATGCCACAAACCCACCCTGTTTAAACAGCATCACGGGGTTACCTTTACGAATCTTTACATAACCTTACACACCGATAACCCACATTGACATAATGTCGGTATATGCTGTTACCATTATTAAAACAGACTGATTAAAAGTCTACCACTCTGAGGATATTGATATGAATAAAATAGCAACAACATTACTGGTAAGCAGCCTGGCACTAGGTGGTTTTACGTTAGCCAACGCAGATGATGACCGTTACGAAGGCTATGAAAAAAATGATCGTTATGAACATGACGGATACAAAGGAAAATACTGCGATAAACACAGTAAAAAGTCCGGATATCGCATGGAAAAGATGATTAAAAAACTTGGCCTTAGTGATGAACAGGCAACAAAAGTACGCAGCATTCGTGAAAACTTTCAGCCAAACATGAAAGCCTTGCATGAAAAAATGAAAGAGAACCGAAAGCAACTACGTGAAGAAATGCATGCAGACAACGTTGATATGAACAAAGTTAAAAAACTCGCACAGACTATGGGAGAGCTGAAAGCGAATAAAATAATCTTACGTTCTGAAATGCGCAACAACATCCATAAGGTATTAACCAAGGCGCAACGTGAAGAATTGAAAAAACGAAAAGAATACCGAGGCCATAAAAATAAACATGACTATAATAGCTAAGCTTTAACAGCTAAAATCATAGTAAAAAATAACAGGTGCCGGAAAACTATAGCCGTTAATATTAAACGATTGTTCCCCGGCACCTCTTATCTTGTCGCTGTTAGTTCAAAATAATCCGTGCATTAAGCTCCTGAAGCGGCCGGTTATTAGAGTGCTGTAAACTATTTTTAAAAACAGCAACCTGCTCCTCTGAAATAGTTACCGGTTTCTTCAGCACTAACCATCGAACGCCTTCTGTACAGGGAGGTGTTGTTAACGAGCCGTTAAAACGATAATAAGCTTTGTTATCCGGTAACAGATCTTTTGCTGATATTTTCAAATCCAGCACATTTTTATCACCTGACTTTTCGGGCATGCTCTTCCAAAGTTGAGTGATTGCCTTATTTTTTATTCCTTTTTTAAACATCACAGCAACAACAAGTAATTTTCCATTTTTATCTGCATGGACAAAATGACCTTCCAGAGGAAAACTTTTGCCATTAATCTTATTTTCACTCGGAGAGTGGAAATGAAACTGTTTTAACTCGAAAGAATTTTGTTCAATTAAAACATTACTCCCTTTCTTTATATTAACCTGTACGGTATGGCCATTATTAATAATATCCGACAACGCTGACGTGTAATTAAAACGAAGTGGTTCAAGCTCTGTTTTAACCGCGCCCGTTATATTGATTGGTGACTGGTTTTTGCCTTTACCACATAATTCATAATCAGAACTTAAACGGCTCCAGTTATGTGCTGCAATATCCCCCTCATAACCCCAGTGAACAGAACTTTTTGCCATAACATGTGTGCTTGATAATAAAAGAGCTGTAATTAAAATATTGACTTTTTTCATAATAACCTCATCCTTAAAATATAATATAACTCTGCAATCTATTTAAAAGACAATAACAGTCTTTTTAAACCTAAGGCAGATAATTTTTTGCAATAAGCATCACTTAATCAACAAACAAAATATTGTTCGGCTAAGTTGTGCTTTGTTACTTTAAATATAAATGTTATAAGAAATGAGGTGGTGCACGAGGTTCTGGTCGTAGAACAACATTGTCATAAATGCGTGGTAGTAAATAACAATTGGAACAATAGTTTAATTCAATCGTCGAAAAAATGTTTAAACTATAACTAAAGGAATAAATATCATCGTCATTGTTTTCATTATTATCCTGCCACCTGATATCATTTGACACTTTATCGATGAAAATCGTGTCACCATCGTATTGAGAGGCGACGCCGATAAACAAAGCAAACAGCAGAGCACTGATAAATAAAGAATAAAACAAACGGTGTAAGACTTTTTTCTTCGCCATAGAAAATCACTATATCATATTCGACTAATATATCTAAACTAAGACATTAAAGTAGTAATAAATGTGGCCAGCTACAAAATGGCCATTTATAGATTAAACCATTAAACAAACAGACTTGATGGCAAGGCTCAAACCACTCACAACAACAAAATACTCACGACTTGATTAAACAGGTGATCATTAATTTTTATATATAAATGTTGCCCGACATACATTGCCACAAATAAAACCGGCAGAGGTACTAAAACCAAAACGCCCCTATGATCGTAAATAAATCTAAACAAAAATAGCCAAACATTCTTGCCCAACAGCCACCAAAACAACATGTGCATGTTCCACCATCTATGTCAAATTAAAGTTGTGCGATTTATCACAGATTTACAATAAATACTTTTGTATAATGCTGGAAAATAAAACGGCAGTAAACGGCGCAAAGGAATTCAGCTTACTCAGGATAACTTAGTATGACATCCATAATAATACCGTCTAGTTTAAGCTAACCCTTTGATTCAACAATAATAACAAACTTCTATAGGGATAAAAATGAAAATCATACACGTATTGAAACAACTCAAATGGTTGCTTCTGACTGCGACGCTTGCCGTGTCGTCAGTCAGTTATGCAGCCCCCCAAACACTCACTCTGATTGGCAGTGATCTACCTGCAGGTGAAGTCGATCCCTATTCTCAAGGCTCAAGTAGCCCAGATGGCCCTTGGGGACCAACCTACTCTGTGGGCACTCATCCATGGCAAGATTTAGGCACAGGAGGTGCAATTCCTGGCGCGACTAATTGGGTAAATGTTTATCCAGTACAGAGTTGCGTAGCCCCGGTAAAATGTGGCCTTAATGAAACCAATTGGGTGCGAATTCGTTTTAATATGCCTCAGGATTTCAGCAATGCTTCAATGAACATCCGCATGAAAGCCGATAATA
>Ga0316205_10003570_pt1 | contig 14567 bp, 10 predicted proteins | sample 3monthpyrite_MG_FD_204941 | JGI IMG/M metagenome (GOLD analysis project Ga0316205, IMG submission 204941) | Microbial mat bacterial communities from mineral coupon in-situ incubated in ocean water Damariscotta River, Maine, United States -... | ecosystem: Environmental > Aquatic > Marine >... | reverse complement strand
TCCTCTTCTTTATATTTACGAGGTGAGTGAGATGATCTGTTTTCTTCTAGCTCCGTTTTATCATCAACGTTAACTGATGAATCGTTTTTTAGTGCCATACCGGGAACGGGGCTGCTATCTGTTTCTGCTAACATATCAGTAATGTTATCAGCTATATATTTACGCCATACATCGGTTAAAGGCTTATCTTCACTCTGTCGGTTTAACAGACTAATTATATGTTCACCTAAACGATCAAAGCAGCGACTTGATGGTGCATTCGGTCGATATACTCTCACTGGTACCTGAGAACAAACGGCAGATGAAACCAGCTCATCGCGATTAATAAAACCCAGATAAGCAGGATGGTAACCAATATATTTCGCAACAGCGCCAGAAAAACGTTTAAAAATTTTACGAGCATCAAACTCAGAAGCAGCCTGATTGACTACCACGTTAATGCGTTTCCGGTATTTTCGTTTGCGTAACATTCTCAACAAAGAAAAAGCATCTGTCAGAGAGGTTGGTTCAGGTGTTATCAATACGATGCTCTGATGGGCCATCTCAACAAAGTCGAGTACATTGTCATGGATGCCTGCAGAAGTATCGACCAGTATTACATCGTAGTCCTGCTCCAGTTCTGCGAATGCCTGTAATAAGTGCGTCTGAGCTGGGCGATCAAGCCCATTAAAATCAACGACACCTGAAGCACCGGGGATAAGACTTATACCATTAGACTGTATAACAATTTCAGAGATAGATTTTTCACCACTCAATACATGCTGTAATGTATATTCGGGTGTTTCACGCAACAGGATATTAATATTTGCCAAATTAGTATCGGCATCAAATAAACATACCTTTTTACCCTCACGGGCCATCGCTATACCAAGATTAACCGTTAATGTGGTTTTACCAACCCCACCTTTACCGCTAGTAATGGCTAATACTTCAGTACTGCTTTTTATCATCAATTAAATCGACCCGGATAAAATGTTAATTTTTCACAGTTTAATGTTTAGCCCTGCTTAACTGCAACGATTAACCTCTTTTTTCTTAATAAATAATCTCTATTTCTTAATAATTAACAAAAATGGCGTAACTTAATAGCTATTCATAGTAATAATCTGCTGAAAATATATCAAAAACAACAATATATGTATATATAACAAAGAGATACGAGAAAACAACTGGAGTAAATGGAAATATTTGATGTTTTTTATGTGATATTTACACATTTGAAATTGCTTATATTCTATGACCATTCGTCTAATCTTTAATGATTACAGTACTTTTTCTAATTTTTATCTCCCAATCCATTTGACAAGATGAATTTCTGTAATAATATTAATAACATGCGTAACAAAGCAGTTAAGTTACTTGAAGAAATAGAGGCAAATAAGCTTCCTTCTCTCCCCCATGTGCTTGTAAAACTTTTACAAGCATGTCGTGATGAGAACATTTGCTTTGACTCTCTTTCTGAGATTATTAGTCAGGATGCGTCACTCACTACAAAGGTTATTAAAGCGGCAAACTCGCCGGTGTATGGTCGTGCTCGTCACTTAAATTCATTAAAACATACTTTAATGTTTCTGGGTTTTGATACCATAAAGTCAATTGCCATCACCGCCAGCATAAAACAGTTTTTTTCTGAATACAGCAATCAAAAAACACATTTTCTTAAAGCTTTTTGGCAGCACTCACTAACATGTGCCACGATTTCACGTTCATTAGCTGAGCTCACGTCTTATCCATATCCCGAAGAAGCCTATATATCAGGCCTACTACATGATATTGGTAAACTGATGATCGAACCTAAAATGAATGAAGATTATAAATCGTATGAACACGGCGTATATCCGGCTGATCAAATTCTGAATCAGGAAACAGAAGCCGTTGGTATAAGTCACCCTGAGCTTGGCGCTATTATGCTCGAAAAATGGAATATGCCAGATGTCATATGTGATGCAGTCAGATATCATCACGCCAGCACAGATGATATACAACAGGCACATTTACTCGCAAAAATAATACACTTTTCCAGTTTGTTATCTTCCAATGTACATAATACAGAGCAGCAAATAACCACTGATGCTGGAATACGGTTATTTGATTTATCTGAGTCTATTATTAGTCGCATTGTTAATGAGGCTGAGAATGAAGCACGATCACTCGCCGCGTCTATGGATATAGATATAGGTGAAAACGAAACTGAAAGCACTGAAAACAAAGACGAATTAAAACAAATACAACTCGCACAGGAAGTCAGAGACACTGCTTTAGTACAAAACAGCCAACACGTTATTAATGCAGACTCCAGTGATATATATAAAGCTATTCAACAATCAATCAGTCTTTTATTTGGTATAAATAACAGTTTGTTTTTAAATCTCGATGAATCACTGCAATTTTTAAGTATTGCTAAAAAACAACAGTTAACTGATACCTGTCTGTTTGAAGATCTAAAAATAGATATCAACGGTAATAGTCTTATATCTCGAAGTCTGAATAAAAAACAAATTGGCGATAGTTTCTCAGCCAACAGCTCCGCATCATTAAGCATTATTGATGAACAAATAGCTCATGGTTTAAAAACGCAAGGTTTTGTTTGTTTGCCTGTAACAAATAGTACCAGACTATATGGGGCACTCTTACTTGGCTGTTCTAACAATCAGGCACTAAAATTACTTAATAATACTTCCTTGCTAAAACTATTTGCAGACAACTTATCGAGCAAAATACAACAACATCTCGATTATAATCAGAAAACATCTGAAGCATCTGAAAAAAATAGCGAAGTCTTTATAGAACGTGCCAAAAAAATTATTCATGAAACAAACAACCCCTTAACTGTTATCAGAAACTACCTTCAATTACTTTCTAAAAAATTAAATGAAGAAGATCCTGCTCAATCAGACCTTACAACAATTAAGCAGGAAATTGATCGTATTAGTAATATCATCATTAGATGTAAAGATGCTCCCAATGTTGAAGTTTCAGAATTTTCAGAAATAAATATCAATACACTTTTAACAGAACTTATAGCCATATATAAAGCGTCTTTATTTGCAACGCATAATATTACATCTACACTCAAACTCGACAATAAGTTGAAATCTGTCAGGCTTGATAAAAATAGTATTAAACAAATCATCACTAACTTACTTAAAAACTCGGTAGAAGCAATAAAGTCTGATGGTGACATCATAATTACAACAGGGACGATTAACATAAATGGAAATAACTATATAGAACTTAAGCTAGAAGATAATGGGCCAGGAATACCCACAGAGATAATGAAAAATCTCTACAACCCTGTTACCAGCACAAAAGGTCAGGAGCATTCAGGATTAGGCTTAAGTATTACCAAGAATTTAGTCGACAGGACCGGCGGTTCAATAAGTTGTAGAACAAATAACAAAGGCACTGTGTTCAGTGTTCAGTTTCCTGAAACTAAATAATTGAGCTTGAATTAATTTAAGCATCATCTCTGTAAATGAAAATAGGCCTGTAGTATGCCAGAGAAGCAAAACGAATATATTGAGAATGAATTGAATATTGCCAGCGGCGATAACAATACTGATGTTGTTGAAAAAATTCTAATCGTAGATGATGAAAAACTCCATCAATATAGTTTAATGGAATTAATGAAACAGAATAATTATGATGTTGACTGTGTCAGTAGTGGTGACAAAGCTATTGAAATAATTCAGCATACTAATGTTGGCATAGTTCTTCTTGATCTCAATATGGATGGCATTAATGGTGAAGATGTCATGCGCTTCATTTCTGAAAACAAGATAAATACAACGATTATAGTAGTCAGTGGTGAGACCTCGTTCGAAGCTGCAGAGAATGCACTTAAACATGGTGCTTATGATTATATTCGCAAGCCTTACTCTATTGATAATTTATTAAATTCAGTAAATAACGCAACAAAAAAACGCCAACTTGAAGCTGATATTAATAAAATGCATGTTCAGCTCAAAGAATCAGAAAAACTACATCGATACATCGTGAATAAATCTCCAGATATAGTTTACATTCTTGATGAAGAAGGCCGGTTTACATTTATTAATAAACGCATTGAAACATTATTGGGTTATAAAGTTAAAGAAGTTGTTGGTAAACACTATACAGAACTAGTGCATGATGATGACATTGAAAAAGCACAGTTCAAATTTAACGAACGTCGCACGGGAAAACGCGCAAGCATTAACATCGAATTAAAACTTAAATGTAAAAACAACGATCAGCCTCGAAATTTTGACAACCGTATACTACCTATTGAAATAAATTCAGTTGGTGTTTATAGCTCACATGAAACCGAAGAAGACAAAAAATTTATTGGTACTTACGGTATCGCACGTGACATTACAGACCGCATAGAAGCAGAAGAGATTATTCGTTTTCAGGCATATCACGATATGCTTACCAGGCTACCAAATAGAACATTATTAAATGATCGCTTAAAGCAGGCATTAACTCATGCTCGTCGCAACAAAACCAACTTATCTGTCATGTTCCTCGATCTAGACCGTTTTAAAATGATCAATGATACTTTAGGGCATATAGTAGGCGACCATCTATTACAGGCTGTTGCCATGAGGTTGCGTCACTGCCTAAGAGAGGGTGACACTTTGGCTCGACTAGGCGGCGATGAGTTCACTTTATTACTGCCTGAAGTTCAGAGCAAGAAAGACGCCGAACGAGTTGCAAAGAAAATAATAAAATCATTGAAAATGCCATTCAAGATTGATAATCACGAACTTTTTGTGAGCACCAGCATTGGCATTTCGCATTATCCTGAGGATGGGGAATCAATTGAATCACTCATAAAACATGCAGATATAGCCATGTATTCTGTTAAAGGTAGCGGCAAAAATGACTATCAGTTTTATGACAACAATATGATCAATGCGTTTTCAGACCATCTATCCCTTGAGAATGACTTACGCAGAGCTCTTGAAAACGAACAATTTGAAATTTATTATCAGCCGCAAATTAATATTGAGACACGTGAAGTTTTTGCCATGGAAGCACTAATACGTTGGAATCATCCAGATCGTGGCATGATAAATCCAGGTGAATTCATTGCGCTGGCTGAAGAAACCAGATTAATTAAGCAAATAGGTAACTGGGTTTTTAATAATACCTGCGCAGAGCTTAAACACTGGCGTGAAATGGGGTTAGACAATATACGGATTGCCGTCAATGTATCTGCTATTCAACTAGAACAGAATGATTTTGTCGAATATGTTTTAGGTGTGTTATCTAAAAATAATATACCTGGAGAATATCTCGAAATTGAAATCACTGAAAACACATTAATGCACGATACAGATGATGGCATTCTTAAATTGAGAGAATTAAGCTCTCACGGCATAAAAATTGCCATTGATGATTTTGGTACTGGTTATTCTTCTTTAAATTACTTAAAACGTTTACCAATAGATACGCTTAAAATTGATCAATCGTTCATTAGAGATATGTCTAATAGTGATGAAGACTCATCTATTATCAAAGCGATAATCGCTATGGCAAAAGGTTTAAACCTAAATATTATTTCTGAAGGCGTAGAAACCGAAGCTCAACTAGAGCAATTAAAAACATGGCGTTGTAAAAACATGCAAGGTTTTCTGTTTGGCAAGCCTATGCCCTGTGTAGAAGCAATTGATATGTTAAAAAATCATGCTCAAATGAAATTACATATTGTTCAATAAAAATGTAACTCATAATGAGGCAGTACATATGACTGCCTCATTACATAACAAGGGTTCTGTTCGATTTACAAAAATATTTAAGTATTACCAGTTTTCACCAAGTAACTCAAAGTGAGCCTGTGGGTGCAAACACGCTGGACATAGATCGGGAGCTTCTGCCGCTTCATGAAGATAACCACAGTTTCGACAGCGCCATACCACTTTACCATTTCTTTTAAACACTCTGCCTTGTTCCAGGTTTTCTGCAAGATCCGTATAACGTTTACCATGCTGCTTTTCTGCAATTGAAATTGCATCAAATGCAGCAGCGATTGCAGTAAAACCTTCTTCACGTGCTTTTTTTGCAAATGCAGGATACAGCTCATCCCACTCATGCTCCTCACCAGCAGCCGCTTCTTTTAAATTTTCAAGAGTAGTGCCTATCTTTCCAACAGATAATGTGTCCGTTATTTCTAGTTCCCCACCTTCAAGGAATTTAAAAAAGCGTTTAGCATGCTCTTTTTCCTGATTGGCCGTTTCTTCGAAAATTGCAGCAATCTGAACTAAGCCTTCTTTTTTTGCAACACCTGCAAAATAGGTATATCGATTTCTGGCCTGTGACTCACCAGAAAATGCTTTAAGTAAGTTTTTTTCTGTTTCCGAGCCTTTAATACTTTTAGACATATTTTTACTCCAATATTTAAATAAATAATACCTACTGTTAAGTGCATTTTATAAGTATTTTATCGATACGTATAATTGATTATAACTCTAGCTTTGATAGATTATAACTATGAATTCTTATGCGTATAAATGGTCTCAACTTGACGTTTTCTGTATGTTCCTGTTAAATTTCGCTCTTCAGCGCTTACTTTACACATTTTCACTGATTTAATGTGTATAGAGAGTATATTTTGACAATATTATCAGCTTCATAAGAATTCCTTAATATTGGAACTTTATACTCTATAATGACTCTTATAACTCGATTAATAGCGAATTTACAAAATATGCGACTCAATTCGGTCAACCAGCTTTCTATAAAAGCACTAATCATATATATGATTAGTGCTTTGCTGTTCCTGTCGTCTATTGAATTACATATACACACTAATGATACTGCAGCAACAGCAGATCATGGTTACGCTGTATCGATCACATCCCTTTCAAACAATATTAACAATTTGAATGTCAGCGGTGAAATAGAAGTCAGCCCTGACAGTATGTTAAAGATGCAATACAGTGCGCCTAATATACTAGCAATATTTATAGTACTAGCACTTATCTGTAGCCTGCTCATCCAGATATTTACACTGCGCATAAGAGACCAGTACTTTACCTGTACGCTACCATTTTATGGCACTCCAGCCTTAAGAGCCCCACCCCAGTAACACCCTGAAATTCTCTATTAAATCGCAGCATTTTGCTGTGGGTTTATCATGTGAAATCAATACTTTTTCACAGACCAAACATGACTTAAAATTCTCATTAGGAGTTTTCAATGAATTCTAAATTCATTAATCCAATACTTTCTGTATTGATGGCACTTGTTTACTCATCTGTCACGAACGCAGAACAATGGACATTACAAAGCAGTATTGCTCAAGCAATGTCTACATCACCAGAACTAAAAATATCATCAGCTGAAATAGGTGCTCGAACTTCAGAGTTGCAACTATCAGATATGTGGCCTGACCCAAGTTTGGAATTAAAGGTTGACAACCAGATAGGTCGAGATGAAGGCACTGGTGACTACGGCCTTTCAGAAATAACCATCAGTCAGGATATACCTCTGTCACGCATTAAACATCAAAAATCAGTTGCTGAGGCACAGCTTAATGCAGCTATGCATTCTCAAAGTAACGATACACTAATCATACAAAATCGAGTAGCTAAGGTTTTTTATGAATTACAGTATGCCGTAGCTGCCTATGATCTAACACAAAAGCGAGTTAAGTTAGCCGATAAACTCACAGCATCAGCAACCAGTAACAAAAGAGACACAATGGTTCGTTACTTAACACCATTAGAAAAAATGCGCTTAAATATTATTAGTGAAAAAGCCCATCAGGAAGAAGCCGCTGCGGAAGGAAAGTACAGAGAAACACTTACCGAGTTCTACAAATTATTAGGAATAGATGGCAATAGCAATGTAAATATTCCTGATTTATCGCCAGTTGTGGACATACCAAAGCTCGATTTTTTAAGTGATCTACAGGATAAACATCCGCTACTTTCAACCCAGCAACAGGTCTTATTAGCAGCGACCAATAAAATAGACCTTGTTAGAAATTCTGTAATGAAAGACCCTTCGATAAGTATAAACAGATTACGTGAAAACTTTTCTAGTGGCACCGAAAATGTTTATGGCGTTATGCTTAACATTGAAATACCTATTCATGATCGAAAAAGTTCAAAAGTTAGTAAGGCTAATTACAATGCCAGTCAACAACGCATTGAATTAGCACGTTTAAAACGTGAATTACAAATCAACCTAAATCAAAGTTATACACATCTTAACCATTTAATTGAGCAAAGTTCTGAATATAAGATTAAAGTTTTGAATCCTGCAACAAAAATACTTAGCTTAAGTGAAAAAGGTTTTATTAGTGGAGAGCTAAATATCCTGTCACTGGTAGATGCTAATAACACATATTTTGAATCATATATGCAATATCTTGACTTAATTTATCAGTCCTGGATTGAAATAGCGGATATAAACTTATATGCCGGACAGTTTATTACCTTCGACAATACTCAAGCTAATATTAATTACGCAGGAGTAAAATAATATGATTTCATCTATTTTACGCTTTTCTCTAATACAAAGATTAATGATTGTTCTCATCACTCTGGGAATTTCAGCTGCTGGTATCTGGTCGTTTAAAAACCTGCCCATTGATGCTTTCCCTGACATTTCATCACCGCAGGTGCAAATTATTATCAAAGCGCCGGGTATGTCTCCAACGGAAGTTGAACAACGTATAACTTTTCCTATTGAAACTGAAATGCAAGGCATACCTGGTCAAAAGATTCTGCGATCAACAACCAAATATGCACTGAGTATTATCGTTGTAGATTTTGAAGATAGTGTCGATATTTATCATGCTCGAAATTTGGTAAATGAACGCTTAAATCAGGTTTGGGCTTCACTACCTGCTGACATAGAAGGCGGGCTTGCTCCTATTACAACACCACTCGGTGAGATATATATGTATCGCATCATTGGTGAAAATTATAGTAATCAGCAATTACGCAGTTTACAGGACTGGGTAATAAGACCTCATTTACGGCAGGTAGAAGGCGTTGCCGATATCAACTCTCTTGGTGGTGAGGTACGCAACTATGAAGTTGTAATTAAACCTGAAGCACTGGTAAAACATGGTATTAGTATTGATGAAATTGAAATTGCACTTGCAAAAAATAATCGCAATGCTGGTGGAGACCGGATAAATCGAAACAACGAAGTGCTTTTAGTGCGAACACTAGGTAAATTACATGATGCTGAAGATATTAGAAATATAACTATCCGTACTCGTTATGGCACACCATTACATATTCGTGATGTGGCCGATGTTCGTAGCGGCAGTATGACACGTTATGGCGGAGTTACAGCTGACGGCGAAGGTGAAGTTGTAACAGGTCTTGTATTATTGCGTAAAGGTGCAAACAGTTTAAAGACAGTAGAAGGAACAAAACTGGCATTTGAATCACTAAAAGATATTTTACCCAAAGATATTAGTATAAAAATATTTTATGACCGCACCGATTTAATCACTAAAGCCGTATGGACAGTCGAAAAAGCATTAGGTGAAGCTGTTATTCTTGTTTTTATTGTATTAATAATAATGCTTGGTGACATACGTAGCGCACTAACTGTTGCTGTTATTTTACCTTTATCAGTTTTGTTTACTTTTATCCTAATGAAGGTATTTGGTGTTTCGGCAAACCTTATGTCTCTAGGCGGCCTGACTATTGCTATAGGTATTCTTGTGGATGCAGCTGTCGTTGTGGTTGAAAATATTCATACACATTTCAGTAGAGGCTCTAAAGGTTTAGATCGTTTACATTTAATTTATCGCGCAGTTCTAGAAGTATCTGCACCGGTTATATCGGGTATATTAATAATTGTGGCCGTATTTCTTCCACTCTTTAGTTTAACCGGACTTGAAGGGAAAATGTTTACCCCACTGGCTGTAACTATTAGTTTTGCACTACTAGGATCATTAATTTTATCGTTAACGGTAATACCTGTTATCGCCAGCTTCTTTATGAAGGTTCATAATGATTCACATGAAGAAAAAGATGGTAAATTAATCAGTGCTTTAAAATTTGTATACTTACCGGTAATGAACTGGGCTTTAGTTTATCGAAAAACTGCTGTCAGTATTGCATTGGCAGCACTTCTCGCTACTGCTCCCCTCTTTTCACAGATTGGTAAAGAGTTTATGCCAACGATGGACGAAGGTAATACTGTAATCATTATAGAGAAAGATCCAAGCATTACACTTGAAAAATCGCTTGCCATGGACGCTCCTTTTCAAAAAGCAATGATGGAGTTACCCGAAATTATTGGAATCACTTCAAGAACGGGGGCTGATGAGTTACGTATGGACCCTATGGGGTTATACCAAACTGATAACTTCATAATCACCAAGCCAAGAGAAGAATGGGATATTTCATTAAAACAATTTCAGGAAAATTTACGTGAAATTCTTTCTGGCTTTGAAAACATTGAATATGCTTTTACTCAACCTATTGATATGCGTGTTTCAGAAATGTTAACGGGTGTACGTTCAGCTATGGCTATAAAACTTTATGGTGATGACTTAAGCATCCTTGATAAAAAAGCGGCTGAAATTGAAGAACAAGTCAAAAATATTAATGGATCAGTAGATGTATTCAGGACTGATATCTCTGGACAACAATATTTACTAATAGATATTAACCAAAAAGCTATTTCTCAATATGGAATAAATGTAGAAAATATAAATTCACTAATTGAGTCTGCCGTTGGTGGAAAGGTAGTAACAAATATTCTTGAAAATAACCGGCCGATTAATGTTCTCATTCGATATGATGAGAAACATCGTAATTCTCCTGAAGTTATAGAAAACATGCTGGTCAGCATTCCCAATGGAAACAAGATACCTCTTAGTAAATTAGCCAGGGTAAGCGTTACTGATGGCCCTATTCAAATTATTCGTGAATCAGCTAAGCGCCAAATAGTAATTCAGGCCAATGTCGAGAATCGTGATGTAGTAAGTTTTGTAAATGAGGTTCAAACTACTATTGAGAACAATATTGAATTACCGTCAGGTTACTATGTTACCTTTGGTGGACAGTTTGAAAACCAGCAAAGAGCAGCTAAGACCTTAACACTGGTCGTTCCTATTGCGATTATTTTAATTTTTATAATGTTATTTACCACATTCAGATCCATGTTACAGGCAGGGCTTATATTACTTAATATACCATTTGCCATGATTGGTGGTGTTATTAGCCTGTATATTTCAGGGTTATACCTTTCGGTACCAGCTTCAGTTGGTTTCATTACTCTGTTTGGAGTAGCCGTACTAAATGGTGTTGTTATGGTTAGTTACTTTAATCAACTAAGACAAAGTGGTTTAAGTTTAATCGACTCGGTTAAACGAGGTGCAGAACGTCGCCTTAGACCGGTACTAATGACCGCATTAATTGCTAGTTTTGGTTTACTTCCTTTACTTACAGCTACGGGCCCTGGCTCAGAATTACAGCAACCTCTCGCTGTTGTAGTTATTGGTGGTTTAATCACATCCACTTTACTTACACTTATTTTACTTCCTACTCTTTATGCCTGGATGGAAGAGAAACTGGAAAAAAGAATTAAGGAAAAATCATGAAGAAACTATCAATGGTTGTACATACGTCATTACAACAAAGATTATCTGATTTTTTACGCAGCCAAAAACTTGAAACCTTTATGTTTAGCCATATTGAAGAACATAGCTCGCATGTAGAGAAGGACAGTTTTTTATCTGCACGTGATAAGGTAGTCGGATATGTTCCTCAAGTTCGCGTAGATGTAATACTAGATAAAGAGAGTATTAAGCAACTTCTAGAAAATATTAAAAACTCAAACTGTGCATTTAAAGGAAAGGGCATATACTGGGTGACTGATATTGATGATTTTGGTGAACTATAAATCAGGTCTTTATTAACTGTAATCTTATATTTTATTATAAAATATTTTACGTCATCGACCGAAGCTGTGACTCAGCTTCGAGTCGAATGACATTTCTAATAATCAAATATCAATTTCACCTTGTAGATACTTTACCGCCATACCAGAAATCAACACTCTGTCTCCCTTTAATTCACAAAACAACTCACCACCTCTTTTTGAAATTTGTTTTGCTGTAAATTTATTTTTTAACAATTTAGAAGACCAGTAGGGAGTTAATTGTGTGTATGCTGAACCTGTTACAGAATCTTCTGAAATTGCGTACTTTGGCGCAAAAAATCTGACCACATAATCATACTCATTAGAAACTGATGTGACAGCAACACCGCGCAGATCTAATCGTTTTAAATATGTATGATCCGGTATAATTTCTGCTATATCCTCTTCACATTCAAATACTGCGATGTAATCTTCACTTTTTAAACATGTTAGCGGCTTCTTGCCCAGGCCTTTAATTAAGTCTTCTGGTATTTCACAACTAACTGGAATTTGAGAAGGAAAATCAAGAGTTAACAAGCCATTATTCTGGGTTACAGATAACGGGCCTGACAGTGAATTGAATTTTATCACTGCCTCTTTATGACCTAGTACTTCAATCAGAACAAAAGCAGCGGCAAGAGTTGCATGACCACAGAGATTAACCTCCCGACAAGGAGTAAACCAGCGTATATTAAAAGCACCATCTTCTTTAACAAAAAAAGCAGTTTCTGCCAGGTTATTTTCTTCCGCTATAGACTGCATAACATCATCTGATAACCATGAATCTAGAGGAACCACTGCTGCCGGATTACCTTCAAACGCTTTATTTGCAAATGCGTCTATCTGATATATGGCCAATTTCATAAAAAATCACCCTCATGGGAGCTATAAAATGCATTTGAAAAATCAATAGTTCTAAATAACTTATTGTTTATATTGATATTTTAACCGAAAAACACCTATAACCATAGCAGTGTTAATACTTTCAAATATTAGTGATTACTTATTCTATAGATGATATCCTACCGCCCCTGCGCTGCATCCCCTCCCACGGAACTGCGCTATTTATTTTAATAGATCTTATAGAGGTTACTCTCATGGCGATTCAACGCACATTTTCAATTGTTAAACCAGATGCCGTTGCAAAAAATGTAATTGGCGAAATTTATAACCGTTTTGAAAAAGGTGGCTTACGTATAGTTGCTTCAAAAATGCTTCAACTATCAAAAGAACAAGCAGAAGGTTTCTATGCGGTTCATAAAGAACGTCCATTTTTTAACGACCTGGTTAGCTTTATGATTTCTGGCCCAGTTATGGTTCAGGTATTAGAAGGTGAAAACGCAATAGCTCGCAACCGTGAATTAATGGGTGCAACAAACCCTGCAGATGCAGAAGCAGGTACTATCCGTGCTGATTTTGCTGAAACAGTAGATGAAAACGCCGTACACGGCTCAGATGCTCCGGAAACAGCCGCTGAAGAGATTAAATTTTTCTTTAGTGACGAAGAAGTTTGCGAAAGAATTCGTTAATTTCTGGCTAAAATTTATCTGCTTCATTCTAAACTTGGGATGAAACAGATAAAGTATTAGTAATTAATAACTTAATCCATTAATTTACTAATAGGTATTTTAAAGAAAGCATTAGCACCACCTTTCATAAAATAATATTCTTTAATACCTTTTGACTCTATATAGTACTGAAACCAGCGAACCTGCTTACCCACCATATCGTATACATATAAAGGTTTGCCACTCTTCTTGACTGAATTGAAGAAATTGTCCAAAGTACTCGAATCTTTAGAATTTAGACTGATAGATGTCTCATATCCTGAAAAAATATAAAATCCATCTCTCTCTATACGGTCTCTTATATCAAGAATTTCAACATTTTTGTCTGCTTTTTTTATAAAAACTTCCGCATCAAGAAAACGTTTTTTTAGATCCGCTTTAGATATTAACTTAGCAGGATCTTTTAATGTGTCACCCAATAAAATTGCATCATTGGGATATTTGGATGCCCAGTCAAATACACCTGCATCAAATGCATATATATTTTTCATTTTTAAATAAGTAATACTGCGTTTTGCTGCTTTATAAGACTTCATGCACTTATGCCCATTGCAATAGAACACAAATTTCTTATTAGGATTATTATCACGCAATTCAAGCATTCTTTTTTCGAATTTTTTGCTTGATAATACCAAAGGTACTAATACTGCACTTTTTATACGGAGGGTTTTAAACTCATATTGTGACCTTGCATCAATAATAACCACATTATCTTTCTGCTTATATAATTCATCAAGCTCTATAACTGGAATACTTTTATAAATAGCACGACCTGGAAAATCATCATTGGCACTAGCCGAAACTGAAACAAAACACATACATATTAATATTATTATTTTTCTCATCAAACATCCTTAAAAATACCACGCTACTTGAGTATATCACCATATACACTAAAATCTATGCATGCTTATACAACTGGTTCACCTTTCTGATTAAATATATCGACTTTTTTAACCCTTATATCTCACTCATCCAGATGATCAAAAAAGCATCAATTTATATAAAACGGCTATTTTGAATAAGACTCAATACTTGTGATATGACTTAAATACATACATATATATAGCTCAATTAGGTTTAATGTACTAATTAATTTTGCTCTGTAAGTCAAAA
>Ga0316205_10003568_pt1 | contig 14576 bp, 10 predicted proteins | sample 3monthpyrite_MG_FD_204941 | JGI IMG/M metagenome (GOLD analysis project Ga0316205, IMG submission 204941) | Microbial mat bacterial communities from mineral coupon in-situ incubated in ocean water Damariscotta River, Maine, United States -... | ecosystem: Environmental > Aquatic > Marine >... | reverse complement strand
GTGAAAAATGAAATAAAAAACAACTACACCTAAAATGATATGAATTAGGATGGTTTTGTTTTTAGCTACTTTATTTCTATTTGCACTAACTGCTATCATAACTTATTTCGGTAAACTTAAAATTGTTTAGAGTTTTGCGGTTCTTAACCTTAGTGAATTAACTATTACTGAAACAGAGCTAAAACTCATTGCCAATGCTGCAATAATTGGCGAAAGTAAAATACCAAATACTGGGAATAATAATCCAGCAGCTACAGGTACACCAAGCACATTGTACGCAAAAGAAAAGAACAAGTTTTGTTTAATGTTTTTCATTACTTCTTGACTCAAATTTTTAGCTTTCACAATTCCTTTTAAGTCGCCTTTGATTAAAGTAATTTCAGAACTTTCAATAGCAACATCGGTACCTGTTCCCATAGCAATACCAACATTGGCTTGAGCTAGCGCAGGAGCGTCGTTAATTCCGTCACCTGCCATTGCTACAATTTTTCCTTCTGCTTGTAATTTTTTAATAAACTCTAATTTATCTTCGGGTAAACAGCTTGCTTTGAAATTACTTAGGTGTAATTCATCTGCCACTGCTTTTGCTGTATTTGCATTATCCCCAGTTAGCATAATAACATCAACACCTTTCTTCATTAGTTCATTTACTGCTTCTTTGCTGGTTGTTTTTATAGCATCAGAAATACTTACATAACCCAATGCAATATTATTAACAGCAATGTATGAGACCGTTTTACCTAATTTTTGTTCAACTAATATTTCCTTTTTTAAAGTTGATGGTACTGTTGTATTTAGTTTTATCATTAACTTTTCATTACCTACAGCAACTTTAGCTTTGTTAACAGTACCTGTGATTCCCATCCCTGTTATTGCTTCAAAATTTGAAACTTTTGAAAATTTGAATTCGTTTTGTTTAGCATATTCAACTATAGCCTTTGCTAAAGGATGTTCGCTATATTGATTTAACGAGCCAATTTTACATACTAAATCAGTTGCTTCACCTTCAATAGCAAATACTTTTTCAACTGATGGTTTTCCTTCAGTTAAAGTTCCTGTTTTATCGGTAATTAATACATTTACTTTATTCATTAATTCTAAAGCTTCAGCATTTTTAATTAAAATACCATTTTGAGCACCTTTACCTACTCCGACCATAACAGACATCGGTGTTGCTAAACCCAAGGCACAAGGACACGCAATAATTAACACTGCTACTGCATTTACAAAAGCATAAACCAATGCTGGATCTGGTCCAAAATTAGCCCAAATAATAAAAGTAATTATTGATATAAGGACTACAATAGGTACAAAGTATTTTGAGATGGTGTCGGCTAATTTTTGAATTGGCGCTCTTGATCTACTTGCATCACTTACCATTTGTATTATTTGAGCTAAGAGCGTTTCAGAGCCAACTTTAACAGCTTTCATTACAAATGATTTAGTACCATTAATTGTTCCTGAACTTACGGTATCGCCTTCTTTTTTATCGACTGGGATAGGTTCACCAGTTATCATAGATTCATCTATACTACTATTCCCTTCTGAAATAACACCATCAACGGGTATTTTTTCCCCAGGTTTCACACGTAGTAGATCGTCTTTTTTAATTGCGTTAATCGCAACAACTTTATCTTCACCATCAACAACTAAAGTTGCTTCAGAAGGTGCTAGTTTCAATAGTTCTTTAATGGCACCACTTGTTTGGCTATGCGCCTTTGCCTCCAACAATTGTCCAAGTAAAACTAAAGCAAGAATAACCGCTGTAGCTTCAAAATACATACTTACATCACCCGATGAGCCTTTAAATTCGTTTGGAAAAACCTCAGGAAATAATAAACCAACTATACTAAACAGAAATGCAGCACCCGTTCCAATACCAACTAAAGTAAACATATTTAAATTCCAAGTGATTATTGATTTCCAGCAACGCACAAAAAACATCCAACAGGTATAAAATACAATAGGGATTGTTAATATAAATTGAACCCAATCCCAGTTATATTGTGATGTAATTTGTAACAATGGATTTTCAGGTAAATGTGCTAACATTGAAATTAAAAGTACTGGAATTGCTAAAAAAGCTGAAATTTTCATCTTTTTAGCTAAGGATCTATACGTTTTTAATTCTTCACTTTCATCCGGTTCCATTGGAACTAAATCCATTCCGCATTTAGGGCAGGAACCTGGTGAATCTTGAATTACTTCAGGGTGCATTGGACAGGTATATTTAGTTGCTTGAATTAATTTAGGTTGCTCAACTAAGTCCATTCCACATTTAGGGCAGCTACCTTGTTTATCATACGTTTTGTTACCTTCACATTGCATTGGACAATAAAAAATTCCATTACCCTCTTTAGGTTGATTGAGATTATTGGGTTTCTGATTTTTCTGAGATGTATTGGTGTCTCCAATATTTGAAATTGTATAGTGTAAACCTGCTTTTAATAATGTTTCTTGTAATTTTTCCAATGAAATATGTGATGTCATTTCAATAGCAACTTCACCTTCTTTTAAATCAGCAGTTACTTTTGTTATTTCCTTTAAATTATTCAAAGCTGTTTCAACATTGATTTTGCAACCACTGCAAGTCATTCCGAAAATATGGTATGTGTGCTTCATTTTTATATAATTTTATAGTAGTAGTTAAAATGTCTTGAGATGAAGAGGTAAAGAATCTATAAAAATTTCTGAACAGAAAAAGGAATACCGCTATGAAACAAATTTTAAAAAGATAAAATAGTATTCCCCTTTCTTTTGTTCAGAACTAAAAAAAAACCAATGAGAGGGTTTAAGATTTTATAAAATCTTTATAGGTTTGTAGAGATTCAAAATAAAGAACGTCGTTATTTCCAGTAGGACTCAAAACAATAAAAGCCATTGCTTTATCAACTTCATTTCCTGTGAAAGGGTCTTTAGCGTAACGAGTTTCTCTCATTGTTTTTAATTTCACTACACATCCTTCGCAACATCCATAATAGGTCTTATTTTCAAATTCAACTGGTATTTGATCTATCCCCATATATTTGTTATTTACATAACATACTTTGTTCGACTCAATTTTAGCAACCTCTGCAGCATTTGAAAGTGTTTCTTCAGAAACCTCAATTTTATTTTCTCCTTTAGTTACTTCCTTTTGTTTTGTTTGATTATTGCAACTACTTACTATAAAACCAATAAGAAATAAACTTATAATTAATATTTTTGTTTTCATAATTTTATGAATTTAAATTGTGCCTGGGCAAGAAAAAGGAATTATATATTAAGAAAAATCAATCAAATAAATCAATATATTTTACACTCCTCTTTCTTAGCGTCAGGACTTTTACTAATGTTTGTGCTCTTTATGGTCTTTTTCTGTTTTCTTCATTTCTGTTTTTTTCTCAATAAGATCCATTTTACATTTAGGACATTTCCCTGGTTTTTCTGAATTTATTTCTGGATGCATCGAACATGTATAAGAAGTTTTCATTTTAGAATGATCCATTTTCATTTCCATTTTTTTAAGTTTCATTCCGCATTTAGGGCAATCACCCGGTTTTTCCATTTTAACATCTGCGTGCATTGGACAGGTATAAACATTTTTCACCATCATTTTAGAATGATCCATTTTAGAATGATCCATTTTAGAATGATCCATTTTAGAATGATCCATTTTAGAATGATCCATTTTCATTTTTGTTGAATCTTTTTTCATTTTAGAATGATCCTTTTGAGCATTCATTGTTGATATTCCAAACAATCCAATTGCAAATACCATTATTAAAATTTTTGTTTTCATTATTTTTATTTTTAATTATTTGTTTATTTATATACTATAAAGGTCTATAGATTTCATAATTTAGTTGTGCATAATTATGTTTAAATTGTATCTAATTTCCCTCGAGATCCTATATTTTTATATTGTGTAGGCGTGATTCCTGTAATTTTTTTAAATTGACGAGATAGATGTTGAGGACTGCTATAATTTAATTCATATGAAATTTGACTTACCGTTAGCTCATTGTAAAAAATTAATTCTTTCACTCTTTCTATTTTCTGTTGAATAATGTAGTTTTCAATTGTTCGTTTTTCTAATTCAGAAAATATCCTACTTAACTGACCATATTCTATTTTTAAATTTGAAGATAGGAATGTTGAATAATTTTCATTGAACAATTTGTGCCTTTTGTGAAAGATATTCTCAATAATTAATGTTTTAATTTGATTTACTATTTTTAAATCTGATTCTTCAACTATTTCAAAACCCTCTTTCTCTAAAATTGTCTTAAGCGTTTTTAATTCATTTGTTGAAAGGTTAATTTCGAAATGAATTTTGCCTAATTCAATTAGTTCAAACATTATATTATTTTTAATCAACTCATCTTTAATCACTTTGATACAACGATCGCATACCATATTTTTTACGGTAACTATATTTTTTTGTTCCATTATCATGAGTTTTTTAATTAAACTATTTTAAAACTACCCATCAAATAATTGAAAGGTAGTTTAAAATTCTCGTTATTTGATTGTAGCTTCTGTACTACCACATTTAAGCATTGCTTGTCCAAAATAAGGGTTCTTAATTTCTTCATCCAAGCTTAACCAAAAAGCTCCTTTATCATTATTAGCCATTGGACAAAATTGTTTAAGCACTTTTCTATTTACTCCAAATGTTTCAATTGATTTAATTATATTATTAGATAACGACACAAAATATTCTCTTTGAATTTTAATTTCAGTTGTGCTTGAAATTTTGTTTGAAGAGGATTTAAGTACTTCTAGAATTGGCATCCATACATTATGAGATTTACTATCTTTTAAAAGCTTCATATCCATCTTTTCAAGATTATCAATAAAAGTTATTGCGGAGGTTTGTGTAAGTTTAGTATTATCATTAACCAAAGCATCTTTTATTGCTAAATAACTGGTAAATAAGTTGCTTAATTGATCTTGAAACTTGGAATCAACTTTAATTCGATTAACAACTTCTGTTTCTCCATTTTGGTCATTTCCAGTATCTTGCATTCCTATATGATTTTCGTGACCAGTAACTACTATTCCTCCTTCTGGACTCATCATACTTTTTTTCCCTTGAAGTTGTGCAGCGGCATCTACAGTAAAAGTTCCGTTGGTAACAATTTCTTCATTTTCAGATAAACCATTTAAAATTTCATAATGTTCACCAATTTCGTTTCCTAAAGTAACTTCTCGTAACTCAAAAATTGGTTCATCACCTTGTTTTTTAACATAAACTACAGAGCGTTTTCCGGTCCATAAAACAGAAGATTTAGGCACAGATATTATAGTTTTTTTATTGCTTTTTACATTACTTGAAGCTAACACCCCTTTGACAAACATTCCAGGTTTTAATTCTCCATTTCGATTATTTAATTCTGCTCTAACCACAACTGTTCTAGTTGAAGTATTTAGAACTGGATCTATAAATGAAATTTTCGCTTTCAGCTCTTTGTTTGGGTTTGTGTTGGTTGTAATTGTAATGTCATCCCCTTTTTTTATGGTTGAAAGTTGCTTTTCATAAGCATCAAAATCTGCCCAAACTGTAGTTAAATTTGAAATCATAAGTAAGCTTTGACCTTCCTTAACATAATTACCTTCTTCAACCATTTTTTTAGTAACTATTCCACTAACATTTGCATACACTGGAAAGTTGGTAATAATTGCTTTAGATTCTTCAATTTTATTAATCTGACTTTCAGAAAGTTTCCATAATTTTAATTTATTTCTAACAGCTTTGTACAGTGTCAAATCCTTTGTTTTTGATTCTATGGCCGTTAGTAATTCTTTTTGTGCTGTAACCAATTCAGGGGAATAAATGAGTGCTAATTGTTGTCCTTGATTCACCTTTTCTCCTGTAGTATTAACAAATAGCTTTTCAATTCTACCACCAAAATGTGCAGTTTGTATAGCATTTGTTTTTTCATTTTCATTAATTTTTCCTGAAAGCGTTAAACTACCTGCTGAATTTGTGGTATTACTAATTATGGTAGACTCAATATTTGCTAATGCTAATGCATTTTGTGACATTTTAAATTCGTTTGCTTCTAATCCATCTGCTGAAGTTTCTGCAGGAATTAAATCCATTCCACAAATTGGGCAATCACCTGGTTCTGGCTGCATAATTTGTGGATGCATTGAGCACGTCCATTGTTGATTTTCCGTTTGAGAAGATTCGTGATTGTGGTTTTCTTCTACATTTGAAGAATTTCCAAATAACAACCATCCTGAAATTAGACCAGCTGTTAATATTCCTATGTAAATTATATATTTTTTCATCTTAGTTATCTTTTGTTAAAAATTCTAGAGTTGATTTTTGAATTTCATACTCTTTTTCTGAAATCACTTTTTTTAATTGAAATTTTAATTGTAATTGCTGAATTTCAAGTAATTGTTCAAAATCAATTTTTGAAGTTTCATAAGCAGCTAACAATACTTTTTTTGCACTTTCTGCCTCATTAATATTTTTTATTTGTGTTGCAATTGAAACTTTTGAATTAGAAAGTTTACTTTTTGCATTTTCAAAAACGGTTTGCAATTGATTGTAGGTATTTACTTTAGTTGTTTCAATTGCTTTTTGCTCTAATTGTAATTGCTTTTGTTTAGAACTGTATTTTTTTGAAAACAATGGAAAAGAAACAGTTACCATTGGCATCACAATATCTTTTCCGTTATCAGCAAGGTTTTCAACAGCTCTATTTTCAATAAAACCATAGTCTAAACCAATACCAATGGTTGGTAAGCCTTCTTTTTTAGTTGCCAATTCCGATTTTTCTGAGGCATTTTTCAAATTTTCCAATTGTAACAATTTTGGATTATCTGAAATTTGTTCTTTATTAAAATCTTCTGAATATATAATATTTACATTTTCAACAACTAAAACAGTACTTTTTTCATCCCTGTTGAGCAATAAATTAAATGCAATTTTTTTAGCACTCAAATTTTCTTGAACCGTACTTAATTGATTTAAAAGTTCGTTTTTTTCCATTCTAATCTTAAGAACATCTACCATAGTTGAACGATTGTTTTCCAACTCATTCAATGCCAAACTTTCAAAAGTTTTTAGAATTTCTATATTTTCAACAAGCAATTGCTCTTTTTGGTTGAGTTCAAACAATTCAAAATAGGTAGTTTTCACATCTAAAAACAATTTCCTTTTTGCAAATTCATAATTGTTTAATTGTGCAGCAGCATTAAATTGTGCACTTTCCTGTTTTGCATTTAAAGTTCCAAACCAAGGTAACATTTGACTTGCCGAAATTTTTGCTTTTTGAGCCCCAACTCTTGTTTCTACCTCTTGCGCAAAATAGCCAACTGAAATGGTTGTATTTGGTAGGCTTCCTACTTCAACAACTTTTTCTAAAGCACTTTCGTATTTATATTGAATAGCTTTTAATTCAGGATTATTTTCTGAAGCTATTTGTAAGTAGTCGTTTAACGATTGAGCTTTTACCGTTAGGGTTAGTAGAAACGCAATCATAACTATTAAATTAATTTTCATTTGTTATTTTTTTTAATGAAATTTCTTTTTTAAAACTGAATAATACAGGCACTACAAACAAAGTAATAAGCGCAATTAACATTCCTCCAAAACTTGGAATTGCCATTGGAATCATAATATCTGATCCTCTTCCTGTAGATGTTAATACTGGTAACAATGCAAGCATTGTTGTTGCAGTTGTCATTAAACAAGGACGAATTCTTTTTTCACCAGCTTCAATTATAGAAGCTCTTATTTCTTGTTTCGTAGTTGGTTCATTTCTTTCAAAAGTTTGAGTTAAATAGGTTGCCATCACCACTCCATCATCGGTTGCAATTCCGAACAAGGCAATAAAACCAACCCAAACAGCTACACTTAAATTAATAGGGTGCATTTGAAAAAGTTGACGAAGGTTTACGCCAAAGACATCAAAGTTCAAAAACCAAGCTTCACCATATAACCAAATCATCATAAAACCACCCGCAAAAGCTACGGCGATTCCTGTAAACACCATTAATGAAGTTGTTACAGAACGAAATTGGAAATACAAGATTAAAAAGATTATTGCCAAGGCTAAAGGAACAACAACCGATAAGGTTTTTTCTGCCCTTAACTGGTTTTCATAAGTTCCTGTAAACTGGTAATTAATCCCTTTTGGAATTACCAATTCTCCTCTGTCTATTTGCCCTTGAATGGCAGCTTGAGCTTTTTCTACTACGGTAACTTCAGCTTCACCATCCATCTTATCAAATAATACATAGCCCACTAAAAAAGTATCTTCACTTTTAATTACTTGTGGACCTTGCTCATATTTAATTGTGACTAATTCTGCTAATGGAATTGGATTTCCACCAGGTGTAGGTACATAAATTTTCTTTAAATCTTCAGGACTAGTACGTTTTTCTCTCGGATAACGCACTCTAACTCCATAACGTTCTCTTCCTTCTACTGTTTGAGTTAATAATTTACCACCAATTGCAACTTCCAAAATACTTTGTACTTTGTTAATAGACAAACCATAACGCGCTAATTTTTCTCGATCAATATCAAATAACAAATACGGTTTTCCTACGATTCTATCAGCAAAAACAGCTTCTTTTTTAACACCTGGAACTTGCTTTAAAACATTTTCCAACTCTAAACCAAAAGCTTCGATTTGTGCTAAATTTTGACCTTTTACTTTAATTCCCATAGGTGCCCGCATTCCTGTTTGAAGCATCACCAAACGAGTTTCTATTGGTTGTAATTTAGGAGCTGAAGTAACACCAGGTAATTTTGTAACCCGAACTATTTCATTCCAGATATCATCAGCAGATTTTATTTGTTTACGCCAGTTTCTATAATATTCACCATCTGAATCTTCAATTAAATTGGTGGTTTCAGTTTTGGTTCCAGAAGGAATGAAGTTTCCTGCTTTAGTTTCAAACAAATCATTTTCATTAACTTTAAACTTAATCCGTTTTCCATCTTCATCTAATTTATATTCTGGCTTATAAATTATTACATTCTCATACATAGATAATGGTGCTGGATCTAAGGCACTTTCTATTCTACCCGATTTACCAACCACTGTTTTAATTTCTGGAATGGTTGCCACAGCCATATCTAATTGTTGCAAAATACGTTTGTTTTCTGCAATTCCAGAATGTGGCATAGAAGTTGGCATTAATAAAAATGAACCTTCATTTAATGCCGGCATAAATTCTTTTCCTGTATTTTTCCATACACTTACACCAAATACAATAATGATGGTTGGAACGCTTAAAAACAAAATTTTGTTATTTAAAGCCCAGTTTAAAATTTTTACATAACTTCTTCTAAACAATGTAAAAATACCAAGCAATCCAAAACAAATTACGCCTACAAAAACTAGATTTGTGAATATAGAATTATCAACTCCTAAAGGTCTCCAATACACACTTAGTAATGCAATAATAGTTATGGCCGATATTGTAATATTTAAGTAGTTTGCTTTTTCTTCGGTAAGAATTTCTTTTATTTTTAAAATACTAGAAACGCCGAAAGCTATTAATAAGAATGCTACATAATAACCTCCAACAACACCAACAATACCGGCTATAATTAATCCGATACTACCAATATATTTTCCTTTTTTCAAAGATGGTTTCCATCCAAACAACCAAGCTGCAAAAGGTGGAATTAAAAATAAAGCTACAATTAAAGCTGAAGTTAACGCCATTGTTTTTGTAAAAGCCAATGGTCGAAATAGTTTACCTTCAGCACCTATCATAGTAAATACTGGAACAAAACTTATAATAGTGGTCATTACTGCAGTAATAATCGCACCTGATACTTCAGCAGTTGCATTATATACAACTTTATTTATAGGTAAATTGTCTTTATCCTCATCCATATGCCTTATAACATTTTCAGATAAGATGACCCCAACATCTACCATTGTCCCAATTGCAATCGCAATACCTGACAGCGCTACAATGTTAGCATCAACATTAAATAATTTCATTGAAATAAAAACCATTAAAACTGCAATGGGCAATAATCCAGAAATTAAAACGGAAGCCCTAAGGTTAAAAACCATTACAATAATTACCAAAATGGTAATTAAAATCTCTAAGGTTAATGCTTCATCTAAAGTGTTTAATGTTTCCTGAATTAGTTCGGTTCTATCGTAAAAAGGAACAATAGTAACTTGTGATGTACGACCATCTTTTAACACTTTTGAAGGTAAACCTGTGCTTATATCAGCTATTTGTTTTTTTACATTGGTAATAACTTCCATTGGATTTGCACCATAGCGTGCAACCACAACACCACCAACAACTTCGGCTCCTTCTTTATCTAATATTCCTCTTCGTTCTGCAGGGCCTAAAGATACTTTTGCAATATCTTTAATTAATATGGAAGTGAAATCTTTGGAAGTCACTACTGCATTTTCAATATCTTCAACAGATTTTATATAACCCAATCCACGCACTAAATATTCAGCCTGATTGATTTCAATGGTTTTTGCTCCAATATCTTTATTGGTATTACGTGCAGCATTTACTACTTGTTCTAGTGAAATGTTGTATTCCTTCAAAATATCTGGATCTACATCTATTTGATATTCTTGCACGTAACCACCAATAGAAGCAACTTCAGAAACTCCCGAAGCCGAAGAAAGCGCATATTTCACATAATAATCTTGTATGCTTCGTAATTCGTGTAAATCCCAGCCACCAGTTACATTTCCTTGTTCATCTCTTCCTTCTAAAGTGTACCAGTAAATTTGTCCCAAACCAGTTGCGTCTGGACCTAATGCTGGTTGAACATCGTTTGGAAGTAATCCACTTGGAAGAGAGTTTAATTTTTCTAAAATTCGACTACGACTCCAGTAAAACTCAATATCTTCTTCAAAAATGATATAAATACTGGAAAAACCAAACATAGAAGAACTTCTAATTGTTTTAACACCTGGAATTCCCAATAAGGAGGTTGTAAGTGGGTAGGTAATTTGATCTTCAATATCTTGTGGAGATCTTCCGCTCCATTTGGTGAAAACGATTTGTTGATTTTCTCCAATATCTGGAATGGCATCAACTGCCACTGGGTTTCTTGGAATACTTCCGGTATTCCAATCAAATGGAGCTGTTGAAACTCCCCATCCAATAAAAAGCAACAATAATAATACAGCTACTAATTTATTTTCTATTAAAAATTTAATACTTTTATTTAACATTTTTATATGTATTGATATGTTTTAAATAACATTTTAGATTTCGTTAAAAAACCTAAAACATACGTTAACTTGGTCTAAATCATTTCTGATTTAAACACAACTATGCCTTAACAAATAAAAATTTGCTAAAACTCAATACTATATAATCAAATTAAAAATACTTGGTCAAGAACTTGGATGTCCTTGACAATAAGTGGAGGTGAATAATTTTTAAAAGGAACAACATTTTTGTCTAATCCTTCAAATAAGTTAATGTAAGAATAAATAAAAGAAGCAATAAATGATTGTTGTTCAAAGTCTAAATTAACAACTTGAATATTCAACTCATTTTGACCTTCAACAATCTTATTTATATCTTTACAACAATCTTCTTTTTCGAAATTACAATCTTCTGTAGATGATGACATATCCATTTCCATCTCCATTTCACAAGAATCAGCTTCAAAAAACATAGCTGTATTTACTAAGTCACCACCACAGTAGTGCTCACTTATAGTAAATGACATTGTGGAGAAAAGGACCACGAATGACATTAAAATTGCTAATATTTTGTTGAAAATCTGTTTCATTTCAAGGTACAAATATAGACAAATAATATTGTTTTTTATTAAAAAGTTGTTAAATTTAGATTACAACCGCTTATTTAAAAAACATAAACGTCAGATAATCAATCGTTTGTGGTAATATTTTCAAGATGTAATTATTCCTCTTTTGAAATAGATTATTAATTTTTTACAAAAACTGCTAGATGATGAAACGGTCAAAACTCATTTGGTTATAATAAAAATGTAAGACCTCTTTACTTGCAAGATGAATGAACTTTCAAAAGTTTGTGAAAGATAGGTTACAGCTATCATTATTATAGCTAATAACATGTAGAGAGACCCACTGTAAGCACCTTGTTTTATAAAGTAAATTCAAGTTGCAAATACATTTTATGTTGTTTTAAAATGAGTACAGGAAAAGAGTATGTCAAACATTCAAATATGAAAACGATTTGATATTCACCAAGGTTAGATGTGCTTAATATTTCATATAAAACTTAGAAAAGAAATGTAAGATATTCGAAAACACTCCTTATCAGATATAATACATGTTGACGAGTTCCCTTTAGGTGAAATTGAAGATGGTAAACAAGTTAGAAATTACGATTCTAAAAAGAAGAAGGCTGCTATCTCTGTAGATTTAAATAAGGAGTATGAAATAAAACGAGCACATGCAAAATCCATCGATGCTTATTAAGCCAAATCATTAACGACAAATACTTTTTTTGCAACCACAGTTTCACTTACAAATGGTGTTCCTATTTAGTCTGTAAGCAAAATACTTGGTCATATATCTTTACGAACTACACAACATTATGCCAAAATTTTAGATAGAAAGGTTAATGACGATATGAAGGTTTTACTAGATAAACTTAACTTCAATAATAATATAAATGAAGCTAATGAAATAGTCGGGAATTAATTTTTAGTTTCTAAAACCACACGTCTACTCCCCTTCAGTTCTTGTAATTCAATTTGTAATTTTTCATTGTCTCCTAAAACAATTTTTGGTAACACATAAACAAACTTATGGCGCTGCCCTTTGTGAATGATGCTTGGCTTTTTATGTTTATAAATTTCTTTTAATTGCAAACTTTGATAGGATGCTTTTTTCTTTTTATTACCATTGGTTCTATAAATACTCAAATAGTCAATTTCAAAATCAATCTTAGAATTATTTCTTATTTCAATAACCAAGTAGACTTCAGAAGCGTTGTATGCTATTTTTTGTAACCGTACTTTTACTCCTTTTTTACACTTTGTAGCAATATTTTTTAATGTTGAACTTAATAGATATTCACTAAATTTTCGGTAGTGAGGTATTTTGACTACTTGTTTATTAATTATCTGTTTTTGTTTTTTTACTGCTATTTTTATCGGTTTTTCATTACCTATCCTTTCCTTTTCTGAAATAAAATAATTTAGTTTTTTAAGCTGTTTTTTATATTTTAAAATATAACTATACACCTGTCCATTTTCTGTAATTGTAAGTAAATTGCTCTCTGCTCCTGGTGTGGCTTGTAATAACCCAAAATATTGCTGCTTTTCACGATTGTAATTAAATATAAAATGCTCAGCTCCTGTGATAGCTTGACGAATTGGATTTGGAAAAAACAACACAACGCTTTTCTCTTCATTTGCGAAAATGGTATCTAATTTATATGGTGATTGCTGTTTTAATTGTGCAACTGATGCTAGTGAAAATAAAAATAGAAGTATGGATAGATATCTTTTCATAAGAATAAGTTTTAGTAAGTGCCTTTTGTTGGCTTTAGAATTAATTTGTAGTTTTCTGCAATGGTAACTTTTACATTTTTGTTAGTACGTTGGAATATTTTTTTGATTCCACTTACTTGTGGTACTCCTGCTATATTAATATCATCTACAATATCTCCAACAACTTCCTGCCTCGCTTCAGCTTGAAAACTATTTTCGATATAGATTCCTTCATTTCCATCTTGCAGGTCAAAGGCTTTTAGAAGAATTGGACGGTGGTTAATATTAGTAATGGAAATTATCACTCGATTGGGTTTAAAACTCACAAAACCATAAATGTTTGTGTTTTTTGGAATGATTGTCCCTCCAATAAGTGCATCATTTATTAGGTGCATTTTCAAACGGTAATTTTTCTTTACGGTTTGAGCGCCATCGACTGTTACATAAATATTGGAATCAGTTGGTGCAATCATGGGCTCTTCTTCTTTTTTTGGAACTGAAGCAAAAAATAATTGATGCTCCAAAGCTAATTGTTTGATCTGGATCGTTTTGTTTGTTTTTATAGTTTCAATCGTATCTATTTCAATCTCTTTTATTGGATTGCTGATTTCAGGTTTACGATAACTTCTATCTGAATAACTAATTTTTCCCTGGTTATAAATACTATCGACCAAACGCATCTTTTCTTTGGTTAATAAATCAGAATCATAAACACCCATAGAATCTAATAATCGCTCATCATACATACTTGGTGCATTGATTTGCCTTGTTTCTTTTAAATTATTTAGTGCTTCAAGTTTTGAATCGTACTCTTTTTGTTCATCTTTTAATGTTGGTATTGGAATTTGATTACTTTCAATAGTTGGCTCTTCATCTTCTGAAAATTTTATAACAGCATAGGAACCAATAAAAAGTACAACACAAAAAATAATCGCTATAAACACAATTTTATTCTTTTCCACTTTCATAATTTTCTATCTTTTTAAGTTTATTTTCGAAAAAATTGGTAATCAACAATCCGTGAGTGTTGTTAGGAAAATTTCGATCAACGTGAATGATATTTCCGGAAGTGGTTAATTCATACGTGTCAATTATTGACCCTCGATTAATTTCAAATACCGTGGTGGTTTCAAAC
>Ga0316205_10003567_pt1 | contig 14577 bp, 11 predicted proteins | sample 3monthpyrite_MG_FD_204941 | JGI IMG/M metagenome (GOLD analysis project Ga0316205, IMG submission 204941) | Microbial mat bacterial communities from mineral coupon in-situ incubated in ocean water Damariscotta River, Maine, United States -... | ecosystem: Environmental > Aquatic > Marine >... | reverse complement strand
TGGTATCTTTCACCTTCAATCTTGGCTCTGGCGCACTCCAACGCTCCACGCTCCGCCGCAAAGTAAACCGCGAGGAACATGACGAAGTACCGGTAGAGTTCCATAAATGGGTGTGGGTCGGTGGAAGGAGATTGCGAGGGTTGCTGCGAAGGCGTGAAGCCGAAGCATCTTTATATTTAGTTTAGCGGTTATTGTTCTTTGTTATTTTTACATTCTTTGGAGGTGGCTATGCCATGAATATCCCACAATTTTTGGACAGAAAAATAAGTAACCATCACCGACCAGCCAATAAGCATTAAACCATTTAGCACCTGTACTCCGGTAATAAATTGCATGGCCCCATGGGGGAAAACATCACCTATCCCAAGCGATGAATAAGTGGCTGCAGAGAAATAAATATAGCCAAAGAAATTATCGTGAGCGATTCCGCTGAGTGGTTCAAATCCGAAGCTATGTACCATCGTCCAATAGACAAAACCATATATCCAAATCGCGGCTGTATGGGCAGAAAATATAGCAGCTACTAAAAAGAACATAAGGGGGCGCGTGCGCAAGTCATGTTTAGAAATTATCCGTAATGCAACACACAATATTTCATAGAATATCGCTGATGTAACAAACACCAGTATAGTACTAATAATAATTGCCACTAAGATATTTTCTTCCATCGATTACCTCTCAAATATTATATATCTTTCTATTCAGGAGGATGATTTTTCTTAACCTTTTCAACACTCACCTCAAGTTTTTGTAATATTTCACTGATTACATCTGCATCTTCCTTTTTAATTGCCACAGAAAGATCAGCTATACTTCGTGTCAATTTATTAAGGTAATGGTTCATTTCTGAAAGTTTTTTAGGATCTTCTAAATATATTTTTTGTTCAAGTGCCCGAACAGCAATACCCATATTTCGTGCAGATTTACGCAATAACATCAAATCACCGTTCTTAGCAAAATGCTTCATTTGGGATAACGATTTATCAATTTCTTGCCAGCTTTTGGCTGTATTAGAAGGCCAGTTTCCTTCGCTGAGCGGAGCAACGTCATGGCTTATGGAATCATCAGCAGATGCTGTGTGGAAGTTTGTAAAACCAACTATGGCAAAAGCCAGCATAAATATTATTTTCATAACTAATTCTCCTTTATGATTTTTCGTCTTTTTTCTTGAAACTGTAAAATGATGGAATAAATGGCTGGTAGTGCCAGTAAGTTAAACAGCATGACGGTTACCATTCCGCCCAGCATAGGAGAGGCAATACGTTGTGTAACATCTGCCCCTGTTCCGGTGCTTAACATGATAGGAATCAAGCCGAGCATCGTTGTCATAGCTGACATGGTAACAGCTCTGACACGTGATGATGTGGCAAACTGCGTGATTTCCTTGATGTCTTCGGGGGACAACTGCCCACTGTTTTCATCCCGGCGCTTTTGCAGAGCAATATTGATAAAATTCAATACAAGCACGCTGATTTCCGTTGAAATACCAGCCAGGGCAATAAAGCCAATCAGCACTGCAACAGATATGTTGTAACCAGCATAATAGATAATCCAAATGCCGCCAATCAAGCCAAACGGAATCGCACTCATCACGATAATGGGTTGTATGACATTACGGAAATTGAAGTATAGCAGGGAGAAAATTATCAGGGCAGTAATGGGTACAACAATACGCAAGCGTGCATTCGCCCGTTCCATATATTCAAATTGACCAGACCAGACAACCGTATACCCAGCAGGAATCTTGACCTTTTGTGAGATTACCTTTTTTGCATCTGTTACAAATCCACCAATATCGGATGTTTTCAGATCAACATAAATCCACGCATTGGGCCTTGCATCCTCACTTTTTATAACAGGTGCTCCACGGCTAGTTTTTAGCTCGGCAACTTGTGCTAGGGGCACTTGTGTCCCGGTTGGGGTGGATATGAGGGTACGTTTTAAACTTTCAAAATCATCTCGTAGTTCACGAGGGTAGCGTAAATTTACCGGATAACGCTCCAGACCTTCAACTGTTTGCGTTACATTCATACCGCCAATAGCGCTTTGGATCACATCTTGAACGTCACCTGTAGTTAGGCCATAGCGCGATGCCGCCTCGCGATTAATATCAAAGTCGATATAATACCCGCCCACAGAACGGTCACCAAAAGCAGAGAGCGTTTCCGGCATGGTTTTCATGGCCTGTTCTATATCTTTAGAAATGCGCTGCAATTCGTTAAGGTCAGGGCCGGATACTTTGATGCCAATGGGGGTCTTAATGCCTGTGGAGAGCATGTCAATGCGCGTTTTGATAGGCATTGTCCATGCATTAGCAATGCCGGGGAAGTTGATAGCCTTATCCATTTCATCCATTAAGGCTTTGGTCTTTTTGCTTGGGTCTGGCCACTTATCCCTCGGCTTCAGGCGTATCGTGGTTTCTATCATGGATAGTGGAGAAGAATCGGTTGCTGTTTCTGCTCGACCTATCTTGCCAAAGACATGATGCACCTCTGGGAACTGTTTAAGAATTTTATCGGTCTGCTGAAGGATTTCTTTGGATTTTGTAATAGAAATACCGGGGAATGTTGTCGGCATATAAAGAATATCACCTTCATCCAGTGGAGGCATAAACTCACTGCCGATTTTTGATGCAGGGTAAAAAGTTAAAGCAAGTAATATGATTGCGGTGGCTGCAGTTAGAAAGCGCCATTTCATTACCAATGCAAGTGCTGGTGAGTGGATTTTATGCAACAAACGATTTACAGGGTTTTGCTGCTCCGAGATAATTTTACCTTTTACAAAAAAGCCAATCATCACTGGCACTAACGTCACAGCTAAGATTGCTGCACCCGCCATGGCATAGGTTGCTGTAAATGCTAAAGGCTTAAACAGCCTGCCTTCCTGAGCTTCCATCGTAAAAATAGGAATGAAAGAGGCGATGATAACCATGAGCGAGAAAAATAGTGGCGTTCCCACTTCTTTTGACGATTTGCCAACCACCTGCCAATGTTCCTTGGAAGTGAGATCTCCACCTTTTTTCTCTCTTGCTTCTGCAATATGGGCATGAGCATTTTCAACCATTACAATGGCACCATCCACCATCAAGCCGATGGTAATAGCAATACCTCCAAGTGACATGATATTGGCGTTGATGCCCTGAATTTTCATCACGATGAAGGCGATTAATATGCCAATCGGTAATACTGCAATCACCACCAGCGCCGAGCGCACATGGAATAAAAACAGCAAAATCACGATACTCACGATCACGATCTCTTGCAGCAATGAGCTTGTCAGGCTGTCCACGGCATTTTCAATCAAATCACCCCGGTCATATACGGGTATGATTTCTACGCCTTCGGGCAAGCCAGCTTTTAATTCTTCCAGTTTTTTACGGATATTTTGAATGGTCGAGAGCGCATTCTCACCATAACGCATAATCACAATACCACCTGCAACCTCACCATTGCCGTTAAGGTCAACGAGTCCACGGCGCAGCTCCGGCCCGATATGCACATGTGCGACATCCTGCAACAGAATCGGCGTGCCACTCTTATCAACGCCCACAGGGATGATTTTCAACTCTTCAATTGATTTGAGATACGCCGAACTACGCACCATATATTCGGTTTCAGATCTCTCTATCAAACGACCGCCTACATCGGCGTTAGAGCGCTTAATGGCGTGTTTTACTTTTGAGAGTGGAATATTATAAGCCATGAGCGCATTAGGGTTCACTTCAACCTGATACTGCTTCACATAGCCACCAACGGAAGCAACCTCTGATACACCGTCAACAGTTTGTAGTGGGTAACGTAAATACCAATCCTGTATAGAGCGTAATTGCGCTAAATCATGTTTGCCGGTTTTATCTACCAGCGCATATTCATAGACCCAGCCAACTCCGGTCGCATCTGGCCCCAAGGCTGGCGTAACACCGAATGGCAAATCACCACTGACATAATTTAATGACTCCAAAACACGCGATCGCGCCCAATACATATCGGTACCATCTTCAAAAATAATGAAAACAAATGACAAACCAAAGAACGAATAACCGCGCACCACTTTCGATTTTGGCACCGCCAGCATCGTTGTGGTTAACGGGTAGGTCACCTGATCTTCAACCACTTGCGGAGATTGCCCGGGATAGGCAGTAAAGATGATCACCTGGACATCAGAGAGATCGGGTATCGCATCCAGAGAAATGGTTTTATATGACCAAAAACCACCCATCGTAATCAGAATGGCTGCAATTAGAACAAGAAATTTCTCACGGATAGATGCGTTAATAATACTATTTATCATCATCCGCTCCGTGAATATGTTCGTTAGCTGGAATCGTATTATCCATCTTCATGCTAGGTTCCATATTTGGATCTGGTGCCTTAAATGGTTTCACTTCCAGCATTTTTTGTGTGGCTTCACGGAGTTTAGATTCTGAATCAATTAAGAACTGTGCCGATGTTACAACCGTATCGCCAGAGTCTACACCACTTAATATGATCACCTTGCCGCCAGATTCTAATCCTAAAATGACATCTCTAGGCTCAAACTTACCTTCCTCACGCACGACAAAGACCTGATTGCGTGTGCCAGAGCGCACAACAGCTTCTGCTGGAACAATGACAGCATCTTCTCGCTCTTCTGAATGAATGGTCATTTCGGCAAACATTTCAGGGCGTAGGATTAAATCAGGATTATCAAATACAACCCGTGCTTTAATGGTGCGTGTTTTAGCTTCGGCATAAGGATAAATATAGGAAATCTTTCCTGAAAATTTTCTACCTGGAATCCCAGCAAGCTCCATTTCTACCTTATCACCTAATTTTACCCACGGAATTTCATATTCATAAATATCAGCATAAACCCAAACTTCTGATAGATCGGCAATCATATATAATTCCGTATTGGGAGTAACATATTGTCCTTCACGTGCGCCAATGCGTACAATAGTGCCTGCCACAGGAGTGTGGATATGTAGGTTCTTCTTAACTTTTTTTGTTTTTTCCAATTCTTTTATCTGGTGCTCAGGAACATCCAGTAATTGCAAGCGCTCATAAGTAGTTTTTACCAGATTTTTTGCACCATTACTTACATCTTTAAACTCACTTCGACTGAGCGTTTTTAGATTATTCAGCGCGAGCAAATATTCTTGCTGGGTAGACACCAGTTTAGGAGAATAAACCTCAAGCAACATCGTATTTTCTGTAACGGTTTCACCAGTTTTATCGACAAATAATTTTTCTATCCAACCTTCGGTCTTAGGGTGGATTCGTGCCATCTTCTCTTCATTATAATCTATCTTACCTACCGCACGAATGGTTCTGCTTAGATTACCCGTAACGGCCTTCGCCGTTCTCACGCCAATATTTTGCACTACGACAGGATCAATTTTTACCGTTCCTGCAACATCATTATTCTGCGAGTCATCCGCATAAACAGGTACATAATCCATGCCCATATTGTCTTTTACTGGCACAGGCGATGTTACGCTGGGATTCATGGCGTTGCGATAAAATAATGGCTCTCCTTTACCTGCTTGCTCGGTACTTTGCGCATCTGCATTGGAAGATTCTTTAGGGGCGACTAAATAGCCAATCGCAGCCCCTGCAAGGAGTAGCGCGGCTGATAATAATATGATTTTCTTATTCATAAGGGTTTTCTCCAACGGTGATTTCATCTAATTTCGCCTGGAACTGCTTACCTTGCGATAATGCTCTCCAGTAGCGGATTTGATAGTTTAATAATATGATCTGGCTGCGTACCAGATTGAGAAAGTCAACTTCACTGACCTTATAACCTGAAAGCATAGAATCGACTGTTTGCTGTGCTTGGGGAATAATACCAGTATCAAACAAACTAAATAAATCACGTGATTTTAAATAACCTGATGACAGGCTGACAATCCGTGAAGAAATAGCATTTTGCGTATCCTTACGCGAATATTCTCTTTGTGAAAGTTCATTTCTTCTCTGGCTAACGCCCTTATCTTGCTTGCTGCTGGCATAGAGAGGAACACTCATATTAAACATCAGCGACACCACATCATCGCGCTGGCTGCCATTTGCATTATCACCTCTTCTATCACCATATTTAACACCCACATTAAAATCGGGGTAATATTCTTTTTCTGCTAGAGATAAGCGGGATTTTGCTGCTGAAATTAGATTTTCATCTTTTTTAAGAAGTGGATTTTTTTCATTTGCCTCAGCAATAAGAGTCTCTACTGGTTCTATAGTTTTTAGCGTTTTCTTAATAGATTTGTTTAATAAAATTTGCTTATGAGCGCTTTCTCCCATCAATGTGTTAAGCGTTGCAACTTCATTTTTGCGCAGGCTTTTAACTCGGATTTCCTGCTCCAGTAATTTGGAGAGTTCCAATTGTGCGAGCAGAACATCTTGCTGCAAGCCATCACCCACCTTATATTTTGTTTCAGCGATTTTAACAAATTGGCGCAGCAAGTTCAGGTTAGCCTCAATCACATCCAATGACCGCTCAATATAATAAAGCTCCCACCAGCTAGAGGTCACTTGTTGCTTTAATTTCAGGCGAAGTTCATAGACATTATCCAGCCCCGCCGCTGCCATATATTCTGCGGCCTTTTCTTTCAGAGCTAATTTTCCGGGAAAGGGAAATGCTTGCGAAATGCCAAACTGAAGCTGGGTCATACCTTCCTGCTTGGTATCAAAATCATTGGCGGGCAGGTTCATACCGTTTAGCGCAATGGTTGGGTCTGGCAGTGATCCCACCTGAGATGGAATATCCTGTAAGGACTTGTAACGAGCTTGTATCTGCGCGTAGTTTGGATTGCCTTTTAAAGCTGTTTCAACCGCCTGATCAACAGTTAATGATTCAGCAGCAAAGGATTCTAAAGGCATCGTCAGCGCCATTATGACTAACAGATGTTTTGTAAATATTTTCATAATTTTATACCTAATATCGTCTGTTTTTATTTATACACTACCATTCTTAAAAAGCCACTTATCAATAACAATACAAGCAGTTAAGTCACCCGTTACGTTAATAACTGTACGTGACATATCCAATATGCGATCCACCCCAATAATCAGCGCAATACCGCTGGCAGGTACACCAATATTCGTGAGGATAGTTGCTAAAATAACGATCCCAACCCCCGGAGTGCTTGGTGCACCAATAGATGCGCCTATGGTTGTTGCAATAAGCAATAACAACTCACCGGAGGATAAATCTATACCAAAGGCCTGCGTCAGAAATATCGCTGCCACCACCTGATAAAGTGCAGTACCATCCATATTAATCGTAGCTCCTAGTGGAATAAGAAAGTTGCTGGTTGATGGTCGTATGTTAAGTTTCTTTTCTGCTGTTTCTATCGAAAGAGGCATCACAGCAGCCGAGCTGGACGTTGAAAATGCCAGTAGCTGCAATTCTCTTATTTTAGATAAGAAGGTGAATGGATTCATCTTACCAACAGACCATACTAATAAAAGATACAATGATATGAGCAAAAGAAGCCCAGCGATTACCGTTCCAATATAAATTGATATGCCGATAATCGCATCGATTCCTACCTGCATGGTGATTTGTGCGAGCAATCCTAAAACAGCTAAAGGTGCGAGCAGCATCGCCCAACCCACTATGATCATTGATAATGCCCGCACACTTCTGGCAAGTTCAACCAGAGGCTTTGCCTGTGCTGGTTTTAGCAGCACAATAGCAACACCAATAAACATGGATAGAATAACCAGCTGAAGCATACTTTCATTTATTGCCGCTCTTAATGGATTAGCAGGAATAAGACCAACAATCCGCTCATGCAGCGTTAATTCCAGCACGTCATTTGTTTTAACCATACTTAACGTTTCACTAGGTATATTTCTCAATAATGTCTGCGTATCAATATATTGTCCAGGTTCAATAATAGTAGCAAGTGCTACACCAAGAATAACGGCGATAGTCGTTGTAAAAATAAAGTACGGTGCAACACGCAAGCCCATTTTGCGTAGTGTGTCCAAATCTTGCGTACCAGCAAGCCCAAGTACAATAGATGACACCACAAGCGGTAGCATGATCATCTGAATAAGGGCTAAAAATATATGCCCCGGCAGCACTAGCCAATCGGTAATAATAGTTGCGGATTCTTTAGAGACAATAGCCATGCCATTTGGTGATATTAAAAGCCCTATCGTGACACCAAGAACCATAGATACAAGAATTTGCAGCCATAATTTGCTACGAATTAAGAATCCCAGCCGCTCTGCTAGCTTTATAAAACCACGGCTATGTGTCTTTGGTTCTGTATGTGTTTTTATAGGCATCATATGTTTATTGATTTAACCTTTATTACTTGGAATTTTACCACCAAATAGCTGGTAAAATAACGCAACATTGTTTTCATCTCGTGTTTTACTCATATCCTGAAGGCTTTTAGAAATACGTTCGCTTAGCTCTCGTTCAGCCTCGGAGAAAGTACTTTGAGGCTTTGCTTCCACCCTATTATCAGCCACTATTTTTGCCAGAGATTCAATACCAATCATCCATGGATTTAGCTGCTTGGAAAATATCTTTTTCTTCAAGCGTATTGGCTGCATTTCGCGTATGAGCTGCGCAGTGAATGGGTTGGCAAACATCTGAATGAAAGGGTGCAGAGTTGATTGGTAGAGTTCATCATTGCACTTGGAAATTTCATTGATTTTTTCAAACGGTTCGGTTGATTCACTTTCGCACAAATCTTCGATTTTCCGTTTTTCGAAACGTACTTTATATTGATCGTGGCCACAGTCAGGGTTATTCGTTGGATTATCAATAATCATTTGATATAAGCCCGGCTGCATAGAATTTAGCTCATCAACATGCTCCAGGATTGCGCGATGCTCCAGCTTTGCCACCTTGGCAGAAACAAAAATTCCCAAATGCCCAACATGCGGATTAATAAGATAGGCGATGCGTTGCCCTGCTGCCTTTAAATCTTTTGTGGTAGGATAAACTTGTCTTATCCAATGTAGCGCCTGTCTCGGTGGGGTTATATTATCTCCTTCTGAGGCAAAAATAAGCATCGGATTTTTAATATTTTTCAGGTTAATAGTACAGTCACCATGCAATTTTAACTCTCCTCGCTCGAGTTTGTTGCCTATAAATAAATTCTCCACCGTGGCTGTAATTTCTTCTTCGCTGAGACTATAAAACCCTGTCCACCAGCGTTCAAAGTCAAGAAAACGTTCCTGCTCGGTATCAATATTGGCATAGAGATTGTAATATTTACCCCATAAGGAATTAGCCGGATTAAGCTTCTCAAAATTCTGTACCAGCAATGCCCCATCAAATGTACCATTACCAAGATCAGCCATAAAACGCGGAAGCCAGACACCGCCTGAAAGACTTCCCGTAATCTGCATAGGGTTGCCTTCATCGCTGCTTGCCCAGTAAGAAATTGGCGAGCCGTTAATAACTATTGAGCCATTATGTCCCTGACAATCTGCCGCCAGCATGGTCAACATCCATCCAGCCTGACAGTTGCCGTATAGTATCGGTTCTTTATTGCCATGAAGCTTTTTGGTTTTTTCTATAAATTTACGCAAGGCTTGCAATACATCAGCAATGGTTTGATGTGGTGCCGGATCCGGATAGAACATTACAAAATAGACAGGATATCCCTCATGCATAGCGATACCGATTTCCGAATCACGCTTAAACCCACCAATACCGGGGCCATGTCCAGCACGAGGGTCAAAAATAATGACAGGAGGCTTTTTAGGATCAAGACATTCTTTCATACAAACATCGTCAATCTCAGTAATTTTCAGCAACGCATAATTAGCCGGTGTTTCAAAATCTCTGGCATCAACTACCATTTCATATTTAAAATCCAGCAAAGGCGGCATGCCGTTTTCTTCATGCTCAATCATATTATCGGCACGCTGGCGCAGCGTATCTAAAAACAACACCGAGCGTTGCAGACTATCCACCTGATAATTCCATGCATCAAACATCCAGTTAAGTGGCGATGAGTTTCCCTCAGCCACTTCCTCCGGTTTTGAAGTCTCCGCTAACCTGATGGATGGTACTACCGTTTGTTTGGTTATTTTAGCTTTCGGCTTAGTTGCGTGTTTAGCCATGATGTGCCTCCTTGGTATGTTGTTGATCGCAGCTTGTTTGCAGCGCGTGTGATGTGCAGCGCATAACGGTCGCTTCACATTCGGTTGGAATCAAATCACCTTTGCTGCCATGTTCAATATGGGCGGCATTGGCTTCGTCAGTATCGATATGCATTTCGGTGATAAAATCAGGGTGAACACGAACAGCGACATCCCGAAAGACCAGATCACGCTCCCCTGAATCAATCGCCACTTCCACCATATCACCTTGTTGCAATCCGTATGTTTGGGCATCCTTGCTGCTCATATGAATATGCCGCTTGGCAACAATCAGCCCATCGGTTTGGATGCTGCCTGCTGGGCCACGCAAGGTAACAGTCGGCGTATCTTTCACATCGCCAGAGAGCCGGATATAGGCATGAATGCCGAGCTTGAAGGTTTCGGTTTCAGCAATTTCAATCTGGTTATGTGCGCGGCATGGCCCCAGCACCCGCACATTATTTATTTCGCCATCAGGGCCAATGATATCCACTTTTTCTTCCGCCGCCCAGAATCCCGGTTGGGTTAATTCCTTATATTTGGTGAGTGTATGGCCTTTGCCGAATAATTCCTCGACTGCTTGTTCGGTTAAATGCACATGATGCGCCGATACTGCGACAAGAATGGGTGGTAGCGGCATGCGCTGGGAGGCTTCTTTCAACACGCGGATGGTCTCCTGCGCGATCATCCATTGCTCGCGGGTTTGCGTAACCATAACGCGGACGCGGGAATTCGTCTGCTGAAGCTCTGGTGCTTCAAATACTTCTAATTTTACATCCCGGTTCTTATCTTCATCAAAATACAGACCCAGATAATCCATGCGTTGGCAGATACGCGCCCGCATCGAGGCCGAACCTTCACCAATGCCACCAGTGAACGCCAGCACATCAAACCCGCCCATCACATTAGCGTAAGCGCCGATATATTTACGCACCCTATAAGCATAAACCTGAATGGCAAGCTGGGCCTTGGCATCACCTTCGGCGGCCTTCTTCTCAATATCACGCATATCATTGCCAATGCCTGACAATGCTTTGAGGCCGCTATCATGGTAAAGTGCTTTTTCCACTTGCTGGGAAGATAAGCCTGCTTCTCGTTCCATATAAGCGAACAAGCCGGGATCAACATCCCCGGAGCGTGTTCCCATCACCAAGCCTTCTAGTGCTGTCATGCCCATGGAGGTATCCACCGATACGCCGCGATCAATAGCACATACGCTGGCTCCATTGCCGAGATGACAGCTGATGATACGTAAATCCGTAGGTAATGTATTCAGCTCTTCTGCCACACGGTGCATGACATATTTATGCGAGGTGCCATGAAACCCATAACGCTGCAACCCCATATCCCGCCATTCTTTCGGCACGGCATAGGTGGTGGCATAAGGCGGCATGGTCTGGTGGAATGCGGTGTCAAACACGGCCACTTGCGCCACATCCGGCCAGCATTGCTGCGCCATACGAATACCCGCTAAATTAGGTGGGTTATGCAAAGGTGCCAGCGGGATATTGGCTTCAATACTGCTGAGAACTGCATCATCGATCAGGCAGGCATCTTTGAACACAGCCCCGCCATGTGCCACGCGGTGGGCGACTGCCTGCGGATGTGCAAAGCCATTCTTTGTCAGAATATCAGGGATCTGCTCCATCGCCACTGCAATATCTTCCAGCTTATCCAGTGATGATTTGAAGATTTGCTCTCCTTCTTCAAATACACTGAATTTAACCGATGAGCTGCCTGCGTTGATGACCAGAATTTGCATATTACTCACCCCCATCAGTTGGGCCGTTCCATTCTACCGGATGGTAGTGATGTAATGGACCTTTATCATCAACAGGGGCAAATAATTCATGTGACATGAATGAATCAAAGGCACCTTGATTATAATATTTAAGAGAATAATAGCTTGTACATATAGTAGTAAGCAGGCTCCCGACAATCATAATATAAGCTGCAATTTTGATTAGTTTTGTTGATTCCCTCTTGCCATAGTGCAATATTATCAACCCACTTGAAAATAGAGCTAATTCAAAGATAAATACTAATTCTGCTAAAAACATGGTCATGGTTATTCTCCTTGGGTTTGAGTGAGTGGTTTGGTGGTACAAATCGGAAGGCAGGTCGGATCACTGACCTTATTTTGTGGGTAAAGGCTGGTGAAGTAATATAGTACGCAGCCTATCCCCACGATTTCGATAACTACCAAGAGGCAGGTAATGATTTTGTGAAACCATGCTGTTTTTCCAGTCATATTGTACAAGATATAGATACCAAAAGTCAGCGATAATGTGTAAATACCCAATGCTATATGTCCTAGTGGCATGTCATCCTCCCATAATATTAAAACCGGCATCAACATAGGCGATACTGCCCGTTACAAGTCTTGCTTCATCACTGACCAGAAAACGCGCATACGCGCCCACGCAATCAATGCCGATCAGTTCGTGTTCCGGCGATTTTTGCTTTGCTTGCTCCAACAACATATCAAAATGGGCTATGCCGCCTGCTGCGCGAGTAGCTACCGCACCCGGTGATAATGCATTCACCCGGATTTTCTTCTCACCAAGTTCTGCGGCCATATATTTTACCGTACCTTCCAACGCGGCTTTCACCGGCCCCATGACACCATAATTTTCCACGACTTTTTCACCGCCATAATAGGTGGTGGTCAGCATACAGCCGCCATCTTTCATTAACGGTTTTGCCAGATGCGCCATACGAATAAAAGAATAGCAGGAAATATCCATTGCCATTAGAAAGCCATTACGTGAACAGTCAGAAACTTTTGCGTGTAAATCTTCTTTAGGAGCAAAAGCTATTGCATGAAGCAGAAAATCCAGCTTACCCCATTGCTTATCAATAGTTTCAAATACGGCTTCCATTTGACTACCATCAGTCACATCCAGAGGCATAATAATCGAAGCATTTACTTGTTCTGCCAGTGGGCGGACATATTTTTCTGCTTTTTCATTTAGGTAAGTAATGGCCAGATCTGCACCGGCTGCCTGAAATGCTTTGGCACAGCCCCAAGCAATGGATTTGTCATTGGCAATCCCAACTATTAAGCCTTTTTTGCCTTGTAAAATATCCATTTTATTTCTCCATTACATATTTACCAGGTGCATCACAAAGCGCCTTACCAATGGCAGGTGGTTTTGTTTTGCTACTGGAATTTTTAGCCAACCATTTTTCCCACTCAGGCCACCATGACCCATCCTGCGAAGCTACGTTTTGTCGCCATATATCGGCGGAAATATGTTGGTCACTCGCTTTACTATCCTTTACCTGATAACTTCTGCGTGGGTGTCCGGGTTCGCTAATAATTCCAGCGTTATGCCCTCCGCTGGTTAGCAGGAAAGTAACATCTGTATCAGTATAAAGATTGATTTTATAAACCGATTGCCACGGCGCTACATGGTCGCGCTGAGTGCTGACAGCAAAGACCGGCACACGAATATCACTTAATGTTACCGTTTTGCCATCAACCTTAAACCGTCCTTCTGATAAGTCATTGTTGAGGAAAAGGCTGCGCAGATATTCCGAATGCATGCGATACGGCATACGAGTAGCATCGGCATTCCATGCCATTAGATCATTCATTGGTGAGCGTTTGCCGAGCATATAATGCTCAACGATACGTGACCAAATAAGATCATAGGAGCGGAGCATTTGGAAGGCGCCAGCCATACGCTGTGAATCAAGATAGCCTTGTTGCCACATACTATCTTCTAAATAGGCAAGCTGGCTTTCATCAATAAATAATAATAGCTCTCCTGCCTCTTCAAAATCCACTTGAGCGGCAAAGAGCGTAACACTTTTAAGCAAATCATTATTTGTCTTAGCCATATAAGCGGCTGTTATGGAAAGAAGCGTACCGCCAAGGCAATAACCTGTTGCATGGATTTTCTGGTTAGGGGTAATATTTGATATTTCTTTTAAAGCACCCATCACACCGAGGTTAAGGTAATCTTCAAATTTAAGATCACGGTCTTTTTCATCAGGATTTTTCCATGAGATCATAAATATCGTATGGCCTTGCTCTACCAGATATTTAACCAGTGAGTTTTTAGGTGACAAATCAAGGATATAATATTTCATAATCCAGGCTGGAACAATTAGGATTGGCTCAGCGTGTACTTCTTTTGTAGTAGGTGAATATTGGATAAGTTCTATAAGCCTATTTTGGTAAACTACTTTTCCCTTGGTGGCTGCAATATCTTTTCCAACTTTATATTTTTCTGCACCTGTCGGTGATTCACCACTCATCATACGCTGCATATCATCTGAGAGATTCTTAGCGCCTTCAACAAAATTCATACCGTTTTGTTCTTTTGTAGCTTTAACCACGCGCGGATTAGTCGCCGGATAATTAAGTGGTGAGAATATATCCAGCCATTGGCGAGTCAGGAAAGGTACGATATCCGTATGATGCTGGCTAACTCCTCGAACGCTACTGGTTGCTTTCTGCCACCATTCTTCC
>Ga0316205_10003565_pt1 | contig 14582 bp, 17 predicted proteins | sample 3monthpyrite_MG_FD_204941 | JGI IMG/M metagenome (GOLD analysis project Ga0316205, IMG submission 204941) | Microbial mat bacterial communities from mineral coupon in-situ incubated in ocean water Damariscotta River, Maine, United States -... | ecosystem: Environmental > Aquatic > Marine >... | reverse complement strand
ATGTGATTGTTACTTAACGGGCTGATTTCTTTAGACACGGTACTTAGACGTAAAAATTAATAAATTAGGCCAGCACTGTTCCGTTAACTTGGAAAGTATCGTCATTCCTGAACAGGCAGGCAGTAATCGAGACACAGTCGAGTCTAATAAAAACTAAAGCGAAAATCATCAACTTATGTACACGGGTTTCTACTGAAATATAGAACCACTGGAGGTGGCCAGTTATCTATTCAATTTTTGAGCAGGTAACTGGCCCGTATCACAGATTTATGTCACCGAATTATATCACTGGTCTAACCACTGACTTATGCCTGTAGACATTAATGATTACGCGTCTGCTTTTTATAAAATACTTAAGGTGTTGCCCCCTGTAGCGGCTGTATTTCATAATTACCAAATTTTGCAGCTGGCAATGGCGCTAGAATATTAATACGATTTAACACCGGGTTTGCGGTGCGTGTTTTTAAATAATCCGCGACTACTTGTGTTCCCTCAACCGCATTACCATCAGCATCAATATATTGCGCAACATTTTTAGCTGGAACCTTGTTAATTAAGTTAGGTTCAGAATCAAAATTATAGCCACCAAGTGTGTAAGTCTCGGTTAAATCCAGTGGAGCCCAAATATTCGTTTCATTATCATGAATCATAATATTTGTAGCACGAGATCCGTAAGCATCGTATGGATTCAAATCATACGTTAAACCACTCCAGCCAAATAACCATCCACCACGCCACTTTGCTGGATCAGCATTCAAAGAACCATCAGTTGTATTTTCGATTACATTTTTTATCTGTTGACCACTGACTTCTCCTTTAGCAATAAAAGGTCCTATAGCAACATAGTGGTAAATGTCTTCCAGTTTAATTGGCCCGGGGGCAATGTGTGTACCATAGCGAAAGCCACGAATAATACCCGCGTCAGACTGAGTCATTTCTTTAAATACATCCGCAAGGAAATCATGCGAAGAGCCCTCAATAACGGCGGGCATCTTTTCATGTGCAAAATTTGAGCGGTGCAAGGCAATTTCAGCCTGGCCAATGACCGTGTCAATAGGGGTTGTTAACGTCGTCCCATTTATTGGATTTATTTGGGGTATAAATGAACCGCTAACAAAAGGTTTGCGCACAGCCGCCACTATTTTTGCAATGCCCTTATTTTCCTTAATACGGCTATCAATCGTGTGCATAGTAAAATCTGTATCTACCAGATGACCCTCTTTAATCGTTAACTTTAATTCACCCAGGCGTGTGCCATCCTGACCTTCTTCAATAATCAGCGTGCCCGTAGATGTATAAACAGGTTCGGGTGTTTCTTCATGCATATCAGATGAAAGAATAATATCAATCCCCGCGTTTGCTTCAGCCAGGCGAATATTATTTGCCAGTCCTAACTCAGAAATAACGATTAATACATCAACCTGTGATCTTAACAAGGGAACAAACTCAGCCATTTCAGCGTCGCCTTTAGAAAAACGGAAACCCTGCACAACTTCAGCACCAATCACTTTAGGACCACGTTCAGTTGTAAAACCCAAGATACCTATTTTAACACCCTCTACTTTTGTAATCGTGTAGGGAGGTAAAACACGTTGACCGGTTTTATCCGCATACGGAAATCCATCGAAATACAGGTTAGCTGCCAGAGCACCCCAGGGGGCAACCGGCTTAGGTCCTGCCAATAATTCCTGAAAACGTTCTGTTCCATAAACAAATTCCCAGTTACCTGGTGCAAAATAGTCAATATCAAATTTATTGATAACATCAACCAGTGCCTGGCCACGTGTATAAAGTGCTTCAGCAGAACCCTGAATAGTATCACCCGTATTAATAAGCAAAGATGAATCACTTTTTTCACGAATCTGTTTTATTTTTGTATAAAGTCTTGCAAGCCCGCCCTGTAACTCGCCATTACCATCGCTACGTAAATGTGGACGGGGTATCAGGTGACCATGAATATCACCTATATGAATTAAAGTCAGTTCCTGCTCATTATCATGGTGATCCCCTTTGCCAGCATAAGCAGTGGACATGCTTGTCACGGTAAGTGCAAATAATGATATGGATAATCTGCGTAATAGTTTCTTATTCATTGAGTTTCCTCATAGTTAATAAAATTATTCTTAATAGTGTCTATTTAATTATGCCTTAATAAACATTTGCAGAAATTACCACGCTTAATTTAATGAGAGGTAGAATAATTAACTAGTATTAATTTGCGCATTTTAAAAACCGGCCTCGAACGAATAGAAATAAAATGCGTGTTTAAGCAAATATAGCTTTAAACTCCATTAAAAAAAAGATGAATAACTATGATAAAAACTAATTAGAATACATTTTATGTGAGGTAAATCATGATATACGAAGAAAACAAAAATAAATGGAATAAATATTTCCATATTTTAAGACAGGTGATCCAGAATAAATTTTTAAAAAAATCTGCTTTTATTTAAAATAAAATCTAGTCCACACTTTTCATGTTATGGGATTGACTAAAGACAGTCGAAATCATAGATTACTCATACAAAAAATTACGTATATATTTTTACCCTGAAATTAAAACCAGTGAAGTTTTAAAGAGGGCGCATGCAACTTGTATTTTTTATTATTACTTATACTATTAATTTCAGATAAACCAGCCGATGGAGAGTGGGTATTCTGAAAAAAATAAAGCCACATAAAGCAATATTTTTCAGGATGAAATATAGTAACGGCGCGTAGTTCTCATCGTCAGTTTGATGTTTTTATACCAATAGGGAATACTCTTTAAGCAATAAAACCCATCAAATAATGTTCGGGCTTATTGGGTAATGTTATAAAATGAAATGATCAACTAACGCAAATTTAACTGTGATAAGAAATACAAACGGAGATCACAGAATGAATACGCCAATATTACTTCAAGTAGACCTCAGAAAAAACAAAAGCAACCTTCACGAATGTGCAAAATTATCAAATCGTTTCAAACAAAATATTTTAGAAGAAGAGTCTAAACTTATAGACTATGTAAACAACCTCTCTCCTGATGTAATTTGTTTTGAATTTGATTACCCTGATTTCAAATGTCTTAAAACGCTAGAACTAACCAAAAAATCCTTTCCATCCATCCCCATAATAATGATTACTGAACACCACGATGAAAATTTAGCCATTTGGGCATTACGTGCACGCGTATGGGACTATTTAGTTAAACCAGTCGATTGTGAAATATTTTACAGTTACATTTGCAAATTAACAGACCTACGTAGTAACAGAAATTACAATAGCTCATCAAGAGACATTCTTCAGCCTAGTCAAACTATATCAAAACAATTCAATACAGGACAGTTTTCTGATAAAAAGAACACATCGCTACATGTCATAAGGTATGTTGAGGATCATTACCAGGAAAAAATATACATATCTGAGTTAGCCGAAAAGTGCAAAATTTCAAAACACCAGTTCGGACGTGTTTTCAAACGAGAAAAGGGAATCACCTTTAGAGAGTATCTGGTTAATTTCAGACTCGACAAAGCCCGGGAGTTATTAGAAGAATCACAACTTTCTGTAGGAGATGTGAGCTTTGCTGTAGGTTTTTTTGATCACTCCTATTTCACTCGCATGTTTAAGCGCTATGCAGGTCTGTCACCCTCAGATTATCGACTGCGTAATCAGTGAAGTATTTCACAAATATAAAGCAGTAGACATAAAACTACCAATCACGAACAGAAAACTTATAACCACTGTTATTTTGATTGTGTATAAAAGCAACTGAATTGTAAATGTTGAATAACAATTCAAACATGCACGATAAACCCATAACCACATTAGGAAAATAACCATGAGAATTTTACCTGCGGTAACCGTTTTTATCACAATATTTGCAACACTATCGACAGCCTATGCTGGAAAAAACTCATCTGATGATGCCACCTTACCTTGTCCTGACCAGGCAATAATGAACATGGATGGCGAGTTTGGTATCGGCACAAGCAGCTTAACCAGTTGTATACAAAAACGTAAAGGTGTAAAAAATGTTATTGCCTGGAACCTGCCTTCAGTTAATAAAAGAAGCGGCCTTGCACAACAAGTTCAGGTAACACGCAACACAACTAATAATTACGAAAATATGTACGGAATGGTTATTAACGATGACTTTAAAATGGTCGCGGTTGGATATGCAGGCGGCGGGCGCTGGTTATTAACTAATGAAGCCTACAACCGTACCTACGGAGTAACCACAGGCAACCCAACAGCAGGATTAACCACCTCACTAATCGAGCGCGGTGTATCCGTATATATGTGTCAAAACACAATGCGCGGTAATAAGTGGGTAACGACTGACCTGATTCCCGGTGTTAAAATGGTGCCATCAGGTGCTGTAGCTGTGCTGGATTATCAAAATGAAGGGTATGAGTATATTAATCCATAATTCTGGATGCTAAAAAAGAATAGAAAATAAACGAATTAAAATAAGAAGAAGCTAAGCTGTTCCTTAATAGGGAACAGTGAAAGTTTCCATTTATAAAAAGAAAAGTCCGTATTTCAGTCTCAAAGAACTATTCTTCACTTAAAACCAAAGTTTATTAAATTGACCTTTGCAAATATAGCTATTGCTAACAACGCAGCTTTTTAGGTTAACTTAATATTTTCATGGTTTGAATTATCTAATGCTCCTGCTTCAGAGGGCCATTTAAGAGGTGCGAAAGTATTACTTAAGGACATATCAGGGCAGTCGGACTTAAATTGGTCTAATTGTGCCTGAGTTTTAGGACCGAGCGTTAAAGAAAAACTATTTATGATGTCGTTAGCTAAAGCTTCCATTGGTTTGGAATCGAATTTTTCTTTACATTGTTTAATGGTGCCATGAAAGAGAAAATGATGTTTTAAATTTACTACGACTATATGCTGCTCAGTTATTGGAAATACAAATAATTGCTCTCTATTGCTTAGATGTATTTCGTTAGGAATTACATTAAAGACAACACTAATTACTGGTAATTCTATGCAACTGGGCAGTGTAAACTTAGCCGCAGGTAAAGCCGCGGTTTTAACGTTTGACCAGCAGGGGTTACTGGGTGTTCAAGTGACTGAAGCAATTTTACAGGATGAATTAGGGATTGATCCTGCTGTTTTAAATAGCGGCGAAATCAATGCAGAAGGTGGTCGAGTTTTATTAACGGCTAAAGTCAGCCTGGATGTTTTTTTCTCAGGCGGTTAGGTGATACCGGACGGGCACCATAGAAGCACATCAACGATAACCGGCTCTCTAGATTGTAAAATATTAAACAATCAAATTCATCTAAATCTGTTTCTGAGGATGCTTAGTGATACATCTTCTTAATCAGTGGGCCATTTCATTGGAGGGAAGTTTTTAATTAATGTGGTATCATCCAGGCCTTTTAGTGCCTCTTCTTGCCAGGCTTGTGCTTCGGGTGAAAGTGTTATTTTTAAACTGTCGATAATGTCGTTCATTAGGGAGAGCATGGTTGAACGATCAATATGTTTGTCCTTATCCTTTTGACTCATTTTTCCTAGTAGCTGGGCAGGATAAAAAGATATAGCTACTAGGCATTGATCGGCAATAGGGAAAAAAAAATATTCTTTTATTGTTTTTAATAATGTTAATGATTCATCAGGTGCAACCTGTAGACGCGCACCAACGACAGGTAAATTTTTAATTGGTAGCCAATTAACTGGGGCGATTAAGCTAGGTCTTCCGTTATCTTTAATTAGTGAAAATCTATTAGATAAATAATCGCCTACGGCTTGTTCAAAAGCTCTTGGATGGAAATAAGATATTTGTTCATTAAGATCAGTTGGTCTAATTAAAATTAATGACATATCAAGTTCAGCTAATGGTCCAGTAAACCAAGGACCATTAAATGCCCAGCTGCGATAGAGTATTTGATGTGTTTTCCAGCTATCTGAAAGGTGGATATCTTTATTGAAGTTAGATTGAAAATTAATGTCTCTAAATTTATATTGATGATCAGGTTTAATTTCCTCTCTATACCTTGAGATAGGTTTGTGTTGAGGTGCAAGGAATTCAATGTTAGTGCCATTTATAGTGAATGACACTTGCCTTGCACTTGAAAATGCAGGACCTTCAGGTATGCAGTATCCCGTGTTTTCACGCAGCTTAAAGGGTAGATTCATCATATTATAATGTCTTCATCAAATTCAAATATATTGCTTCTTATTTTCCGCCAAGATTCTTTCTACTGGCTTCAGGCGCAATATTTTCTGCTGCTTTTATAACAACTGTAGTTAGGGCTAAAATGCCGCCAACTGTTGCCACAATAGGGCTGGATGCAATTGCCGCACCTAATAAGCCGGCAGCACCTATTACAGTGTTGGTATTTCCAACCGCATTAAAGGTTCCTTGTACTGTGTCTTTTGTAATGCTTCCTAGCCCATAATCCCTATCGTTTTTGAGACGTTCTAAGTTTGTGATAGGCGTGTCAAGAAAGCATAACTGCCCAGCAAGTTGGTTAAAGCTAAGCGTACTCTTTTTACTAACTTTATCAGATTTCACGCCTAGCTTAGCGGCTAAATCAACGGCTTTACTGGGTAATGTTGTTGCTCTATTTAGAAAAATGCCATGACTATCGAGTTTGACTCCCTGATCAGCGAGTATTTGCATCGCCTGTGTTAACACGCCAGAACCTCCGCCTTCAGAGCCCCAAATTACGCCCTTAATATCTTTTGCACCGCGCATAGTGTGAGCCAGAATTTCAGCTGATTCTTTAAGGGAAGCACTGGTATTAGAATTGCGAATTTCCTTTATATTTTTCATGCCACCAATACTTCCTGTGCCAGGCGTGAAATGCATATCGAAGCCATCATCACTAATCTGGCTAACCGTTGTTTTATCACGGCTGCTTTTAAGAACTTCAAAAACAGAAGTAGCTGCATCTTCAGGACTTTTGGTTGATTTATCTGAGACTATTACAAATCGATTTCTAGCGTCAGGATTTAACTTGCCGCTTTTCACAAAAGCGGCATCCCATCGGCTGCTTTCTTGTGTCGCTCTCCACAATCCGGGGTTATTAGCCTCACCCTGCTGCTTAACATAAGCATCGTCAGTATTAATTTTCAATAAGGTAAAAGATCCATTGCTTTTTTGTTGATAAAAGACAGTGATACCCGGAAGAACGGCGGTATATATTTCATTACGTGAATTGGTAAATGCTGTTGCGTTTGGTTTGTAAATATTATCCATATGAAGGTGACTACAACTTAGCCCAACTATTCCGCTTACGGCAAGTCTTGCATGATGGTTGCCACTTTGAGCAATTTTCACTAATGCATTATAAATGGGGAGAGCTTGGGGGGAGCAGTGAACTTTAATTCCGCCAGAGTTACCAGCGATTACAGCGTCAGTTGTACCATTGCTGGCAACGATTCTAGATGGGTTCAACACTAAATAATTCCTTTTGTTTGTGATTATAAAAAATATGCTAAATTTTAGTAAACTCTAACATAGCATGGAATTGTAGTGCAAAATAAAGAAGGCATCCATTTATATTTCATTCTATTTCCATTCCCAACATACTAACGAGCCTAGCAAAAAGGCTAGAAAATACTAAATTTAAATCACCTAAATATCGCTGACTCCACACTAGTAATATCCCTAGGTTTCTCACAACTTGTCATGAATAGACAGCAGTCTGTCGCGAAAAGACCCGCTTTGGGCTGTTTGCAGCAGTATATTAAGTTAAGGTTATGCTCATTTCATGGTTAATTGTGACAAAAGTCACCAGTAATCAATGGATTAGCGGTAACCTATCCGTGGCCAAAACTGTATAATTCGCGGTTAATATTGGCCAAATGAAACTCAATTTTTAAGGGAAGATGTTTATGAATACCTTTGCTACTCGAAATAATAACAAAAACTTATCCATTGTTGCTGCAGTGTTTATCGGCATTTTCACGCTGTTTGGGCTGCAGGGGTGTTTTCATGACGATGATGATCCGGCTACTCCACCGGCTACAGATGCCAGTGGCTTGTACACTGATGGAAATGCAACTATTGATGGCACAGATGTTAGCGATTTAACCGCGATTATCTATAACGACCGTCTAATGATGTTCACAAGCACTCTTAATGTTTTATATGACGGGGCAATTTCTGAAAATACAGATGGTAGCTTTACCTCAACCGTTGATATATACATTAAAGGGGCAAAGGAAGCGGCAACAGCCGATATTACTGGCAGTATGGATAACCGCTCGCAGGTTACCGGAACCATTGTTGGCACAGGTGCAGGCAATGCAAATTTTACACTGGTGTTCAATGATTTATATGATCGTGAAGCGACACTACCGCGAATTGTGACGGATGGAACAGATCCGCTTTAGTTAGGTACAGGTTCTTCAATAGGTACAGGTGGTGTAGCCCCACAAGATCGTTTAGAAATGGATTTTTTAACTACTAACCTTTTGAATATTGAAGTTGCAGGTATTTTCATACAAGCAGATTGTAAGTCAACAGATTCTTCATTTAGTCTGGTGCCGAAAACCAATACCTTTCTTTTATCCATAGAAATTACTGATAATATTGGTAATACCTGTCAAATAATCGGAACAAATTACACCGGCTTCGCCACCATTATCGACAGTGACCCCACAATCCCCAACACCGATGACCTGTTAATTATGGCGATTAGTAATGGCACTAATTCGGTGTTTGGTTTCATTAACAAATAAATACATAAATAAATAATGTAATATTTCGGGTTTAGTAAAAACCGGCAACAAATGCATTTTTAAATTTAAATATATAATTAAGCAACAAATTGTTAGAGAGTAGTAAAACATGGCTGTTAATGTAAAACGTGAATTTAATCTTTTTTTAACACAAATAAATTCACGCTATAAAAATCGACTACGCTTAGGGATAAGCGGTTACTCTCAACTATTCTTTTACTCTTTCTTGTTTTGTTACCCTTCGTTTTCTTATGCCTCGCCCGATTTAAGAGGCGTAGTGGGTGGCAACAGTGCGGCCACGGTTAACACCCAGGGCTTAACGACTAATGTCAATCAGTTTCAATCCTCGGTAATTATCGACTGGAACAGCTTAAACCTGGCAGCCGAAGAAAAGCTAGCGATTCACCAACTCAGCACCGACACCTTGCTCAACCGTATTCACAGTGCAACCGCCACCGATATTTATGGCCAAATAACCGGCGCGGGTACCAATTTATTTGTTAACCCCAATGGGGTTTTCTTTCGCCCTGGTTCTCGTGTGGATGTGGGTGCATTAATTGCCTCCGGTCTACAAATTTCGAATTCCGATTTTTTAAATGGCGATTATATTTTTAATGAAGTTATGGGGTCTGATGGCTTCGTAATTAACAGTGGTTTAATTAATGCGTCACTGGGAGGCGCACTGGGTGGCAGTGTCACGCTGCTTGGAAAATCGGTAACTATTTACGTTAGGTAGTGGTGCGGATGTTGTAAATACAGGCTCTGTTGATGCTTCAACTAACGTGTTGTGATTAATATGTTAAGACTGTTAAAATAAGCAAAAATTTACCCTAACACGGTACTTTCATTTTAAAACATAGCAAAACGACCTCAGGCTCATTAATAGCTAGCTTAACTAAGTTGACAAATAAACCCACACTCAAGGAGAATTTGATGGGAGCTACATATGAAATCAAAAACAATATTATTGGCCTCATAGTTAGAGGTAAAGAAAACGATAAGCATAAGCCAGGTAAGATGGCACAGCACGCAGATTGTATTTTACCTGGTGGCGAACACGTCGGCTTTTATGGTGAAGGAGGAGACGCATCCAGCGGCTCTAGCGGATCCAATAGTTCAAACAGTTCTAGTTCAACCCAATCATTGGCGAATGGCCCTTCACTATCATGGAACCGGTCTGGCCTTAATATGAAAGGCGTTGTGGCCCACCACAAAGAGCTTTTGAAAATGCGACCCGCGTATGTAAATATTAATCTTGCAAAAAAATACAAAGTTAAGTCTACTGTTATTTTACTTAAGGTTACAAAAACTCAGGCTGACTTATTTGTACAATACTGGAAAAATCTCAAACTTAGCCCCGGCACATTTAATATACTGGGTGGCAACTGCTCAACTCATGCATCGGATGCATTTATAGCCGCTACGGTAGTTGCTTCTGGTATTCCGGGGTTAGATACGCCAAATAACTTATATAAACAATTGAAAGCCAAGCATTCAGGTGAAATCGTAATTTATAGCGGTTTCATTGGTGCAGCGCATTCAGGTGGTAATAAATATGGCCTGGTTGTTGAATAATTTTTTTAACGCTTGTGCGCTACGCACATACGGTTTTATTACATTAATGCTTATAGGAGGCTGCGCAATGTCAGCAGATATTAAACTTAGCTGGGAGTGGCCAGCAGAACGCGCTATAGAAGATAGAATACTTGTTCATGTTGAAAGTGTAAAACCAAAAAGCGCTGGTTTATTTGGAATAATGAATTCACCATCGCTCGCGAGCAGTTTGCCCGACCCGATTATCGTAAGTGGTGTGGTGATTGACTCCAATAGTAAGTTAAACGGAAAAAGCATTCAGGTTGTTGCACCAAAACTTGAAATCGAAAATATTAAGAAAGGAATTTATGCGATGTTTGGTATCGTTGAAAACACTATTTGCATTTGTATTGTTCCCGTTGAAAACAAAGATTCGGATCTGAACAGCATCAAATGCCCATAAATTACTTATGATTACGGGTATTCTAGCCACCCTGATGGTGGCTTATATTTCTTATCTGCTACTGCTGTTCTTTGCACAAGATAGACTTATCTTTTTAGGCGCAAAGCCCAATCACCTTCTTTACATTAAACTAGAACATTGTTCTGAAGATATACCATCTGATAACAATATAATACTTCAAGGCTGGAAAGTTAATGGCTCCAAACCAGATTCGGACAGCATAGCCATTTACTTTGGTGGGAACGCAGAGGACACAAGCGGTATGCTTTCGTTTCTCAGCGAGTTAAATGTTAGACAGTCTTACACCTATAACTATCGAGGTTACGGCTTAAGTGAAGGGGTTGCCAGCGAGAGAGACATCTGTAGTGATGCAGTTACGATTTATCATCATGTAATGAATCACTCACCTAACACGCGCCTAATTATTATTGGCCAAAGCCTGGGCTCTGCAGTAGCAGGTTACCTTGCCAGCAGGAAAATAATTGATAAACTTATTTTACTGTCTCCATTAAGCAGTATCTCTGATATTGCGAAATTGCGCTTCAAAAACACATTTCCCAATATGCTTATTAAACACAAGTTCGTGCTAATGGAACATGTTCGCAAGGTAACTGCAAAAACACTCGTCATTATTGCTCAAAAAGACAGCATTATTCCTTATGAACACTCTATGAAAACTTATAAAAACATTACATCACAAAAACAGTTAACTGAAATAGCAGGCGCTGATCATAATGATTTATTTATTTACAGCAATACAACTACAAAAATAAATCAGTTTATTTCAGTCTAGCTTCAAATTTCCACCCGTTAACAACAAGCTTTGTATTGGAAAGTAATACAGGCTTTGATATGCATTATACTCCAGGAGATAAAAAAATAGGCGGCATGGTAAATCTCAAACAGGCGGCTAATGCACAAACCGATTCTGACTTACATGAATCGGCTTTGCTTTTAGCAGAATCTATGTCTAAAGCCAGTAATGTTGAAGGTGTTCAGTGGGTATCTGAAAGAGGCGGAGCAGGAGTGTTAACTCAAGCATTAAGGATATTGGCAGATCAAAATATTACACTACAAAAACATTCAGTTTTTTTATGTCATCCAACTACCAGACAAAGTGTATTAGTAGACTTAAGTTTAAAAGTAGGTTTAGGCCAGCCTAGACAGATTAGTAAAAATTCAATACTCAGGCCTGGTGAATTAATTGGTGGCCTGGGCTTTGGCGGCGGCTATGTAACCGCATATCACCGACTTAAGAAGGACCAAAATTATGATGGTTTTAAATTCACAGCCGATGTAACTAAAGAATCGATCAGCCTTAAATCAGCTGCAGGCACAGCAGCAACGGTTGGTACTGCTGTAGGTTTAACAGCAGGTGGTGCATCACTATCTGCAGTTGCAGTATTTGCAGGTGCAGTGGTAGGCATTGCTGGTTTGGGCAAGGTACTCACTGAAGCCTATCTACCAAGGTTATACTATAAAATGACAGGTAAATTTTGATGTTTAATATTGCTTTTAAATTACGTTCGCAAAATGGTTTTTGTGTTCCAACAGGCCCTTCGTTTGACAGCGCTAGAATTGTTGAATGTTCTTTTGATGAAACTAAAATTAAACTTAAATTACCTAAACATAACTCCAGATATTCGTCAATTATAGCGCGGCAACCCAAAAAAAAATATCATTTTAACGATATGACTTTTAGGTCATATAGTAAAAATATTGTTGTTGATGATAGCTGGAATAAATATGATGTCCTATCAAGATCATGGGCATTTAATGGTGACTGGTTTACCGGGCCTTTATCAGAGTTGTCTATGTATATGGGGCTAATAAAAAGAACAGAGATTAATCCTGAGGTATCATTTTTCAACCCAAAAGCTTTTGAAGTTGCAATAGCTAACTTTCTAACACAACAATATTCTGCTCGAACGATACAGGCAATTCCAAGCTGGGTTACGCCCTGTAACTGGACTGTCATTAAACGCTTAACGTGTATAGCTGCATATTTCGAAGCTAAACCTAGAAAAGGCATAAATGAATGCACAGAAAATTACGTATTATTTCCAGTCGATAATCAACATATTGCATTATTAAACTTTAGACAAAGCCGGTTTTTAAATAAATCTGAAGAAGAACTGGATGAATTAGTAAGTTCACAACCAATGAATGATTTAATGTGGGACATTATAAATAGCATACAAATCAATTTATCTAAAGATGCTACAAAACAACAAATAAAAGCACTTGAAGGTCTTGATAACCCGTTGTTGGTCGAAAGCTTTCCGCCTTTAAAATGGGGTGCTAGTGACATAGTAAAGCCAGAAAGAAACCTCAAATAATATTTTCGCATTGGCCTGGCAGGGCTGTATTTTTAACTGGTTCAATTAACCTCAACAAGCTGAAACCTTATCAATCAAGCACATCAAAATAAATGGAACCTTTTTCCCCCGCACAACGTGTAATCTTAAAGAGCAAAAAAATAATCCCCAAATACGGGCTTAACAAACCAACAACAAACACCCTGGTACCAACCCTATAAACCCCGCATTCTGTCACGAATAGGCAGCAGTCTGTCGCGAAAAGACCCGCTTTGGGCTGTATGGGCCAGTATATTAAGTTAAGGTTGTGCTCATTTCATGGTTAATTGCGATAAAACTCACCAGTAATCAATAGATTAGCGGTAGCCTATCCGCGGCCAAAACTGTATAATCCGCGGTTAATATTGGTCAAATGAAACTCAATTTTTAAGGGAAGATGTTTATGAATACTTTTGATACTCGAAATAATAACAAAAACTTATCCATTGTTGCTGCAGTGTTTATCGGCATTTTCACGCTGTTTGGACTGCAGGGGTGTTTTCATGACGATGATGATGACCCGGCTGCTATAGATGCCAGTGGCTTGTACACTGATGGAAATGCTACTATTGATGGCACAGATGTTAGCGATTTAACCGCAATTATCTATAACGACCGTCTAATGATGTTCACAAGCACTCTTAATGTTTTATATGACGGGACCATTGTAGAAAAAGATGATGGTAGTTTTACTTCTACAGTTGATATATATGTGCTCGGCGCAAAAGAAGCTGCAACGGCTGATATTACCGGTAATATAGATAACCGCTCACAGGTAACTGGCACGATTGTAGGCACTGGTGTGGGTAATGCCAGTTTTACTTTGATGTTTAATGATTTGTATGATCGCGATGCGACTTTGCCAAGAATAGTGACGGATGGGGGGGCACCATTGTGGTTAGGTGAAGGCTCATCAGCTGGAGGCACACTACCTGATGACCGACTTGAAATGGACTTCTTGACGTCAAACCTTCTAAATATTGAAGTTGCAGGTAGTTTTTTAGAGGCGTGGTGCAAATCAAAAGATGCCTCTTTTACTCTAGCTTCACAATCTAATATTTATCATTTATCCACAGAATTAGAGAATGTAATAAGTAGTTGTCAAATAATCGGAACCAATTACACCGGCTTCGCCACCGTGATCGACAGCGACCCCACAAATCCCAATACCGATGACCTGTTAATTATGGCGATTAGTAATGGCACTAATTCGGTGTTTGGTTTCATTAACAAATAAATACATAAATAATGTAATATTTCGGGTTTAGTAAAAACCGGCACCAAATGCATTTTTAAATATAAATGCATAATTAAGCAACAAATTGTTAGAGAGTAGTAAAACATGGCTGTTAATGTAAAACGTGAATTTAATCTTTTTTTAACACAAATAAATTCACGCTATAAAAACCGAATACGCTTAGGGATAAGCGGTTACTCTCAACTATTCTTTTACTCTTTCTTGTTTTGTTACCCTTCGTTTTCTTATGCCTCGCCCGATTTAAGAGGCGTAGTGGGTGGCAACAGTGCGGCCACGGTTA
>Ga0316205_10003564_pt1 | contig 14584 bp, 10 predicted proteins | sample 3monthpyrite_MG_FD_204941 | JGI IMG/M metagenome (GOLD analysis project Ga0316205, IMG submission 204941) | Microbial mat bacterial communities from mineral coupon in-situ incubated in ocean water Damariscotta River, Maine, United States -... | ecosystem: Environmental > Aquatic > Marine >... | reverse complement strand
TTTTCAAATGTCAAGCCAGAAACTGAGCCAGATGGCTTCAATGAAATTGACCTTGAAACTGCCCTTACTCCTACTCCCATCGAAGGTTTTGAAATTGTCGACAACGACACTTTTGAAGCTTTAAGTGAAAGCATCTTGGCGCAAGAGTTGGTAGGCCTTTTCGGGATCATTCAGCTTACGGTACATGGCGACGACACTGCGAAGGACTTACTTGATGCCGATGAGCACCTTAAGTCTTCGCCAACAGCGTATAAAATTCAACTAAAAAACCGAAGTACCATTTGGAATTATTTCAATCCCGTTGATGGCACTCTTATTCATACCACGGAAGATGATCTACCAGAAAACAGGCTTCAGCCTCTTGTTAAAAATGGTAAGGTAGATTACTCATTCGATTCAAAGGACTATCCCGCTGCGCAACCCAATCGAATTAAGATCGAGAGGAACGGAGACGGAGTTATTATAAAAACAATTTCAGAAATATACATTAATTAAAATTCAAATTATGGCAACAACGTACAAAACGCCGGGTGTCTATGTGGAGGAAATAGTAAAATTTCCGCCCTCAGTGGCACAGGTAGAAACAGCAATTCCCGCTTTTATTGGGTATACCGAAAAAGCAACTAAAAAGTTAACAGGGGATTTAAACGGTATTCCAACTAGGATCAGCTCCATGTTGGAATATGAAACTTATTTCGGCTACGCACAACCCGAAACTACGATCAATGTAACGATCAATGACACCCTTGTTGGTGGTGCAAAGGAAACTTCTATTATTGTAGACCATCCTACCACCCCATCACCGTTTCTCATGTATTACTCTATGCAAATGTTCTTTGCCAATGGAGGTGGCCCATGCTATATAGTTTCTGTTGGAAGATACGGAAGCGAGCGTTTGGATGGAGAAGCACAAATTTCAGCAATTGCGGGTGCAACCGACTTCAAAACTGGTTTGGATGAACTTGAAAAATATGATGAACCTACACTTATTGTGTTTCCGGATGCAACCGGGATTTCAAGTGTTGATGATTTTTATGCCTTATATAACGACGCATTAACGCAGTGTAACAAATTACAGGATCGATTTACGATTATTGATACTCACTCCTATGAGACTTTAGGCTCAACGGATTCAAATATTGATGATTTGAGAGATAGAATTACCTCGGAAAAAGATTATGCAAAATATGGGGCAGTCTATTATCCGTATCTACAAACAATCCTTGACTACCAATACAATAGTGAAGATGTAATTATCAATCACTATTCCTATGATGCAGATGCCTTTACAAAAATTAAGGAAAATCTTGCGCTCATTCAGGATGTATTGACAGGAATATCACCTACCGTAACCAGCCTATTTGACTATTCCACACCGGGATTCCCAAATGGAGCAGTTTCAGGTGCTGTTAGTGATGTTTTATTACAAATGTATGATGTAGCAGGTTACGACCTTGGAGGTACATTCAACACAACCCCTGCGAAAAAAACAGCGTTCCTAAATTCGCTTGACACCTTGGTGGTAGCATTGGGAACTTTGGTTAGCCTTAAAAATGATTTAAATGAAGAGGCCTCTGCTGCCGCGAGCACTAGTGATGAAAACCCAACGGTTAAAGCACTTATTGAGGGCGCTCAGACAACTTTGAATACAGACTTTGACGGGGATGATAAGATTGACCAGATCTATGACAATTTATTGACTTTACAGACTAAAATGCTGAAGCCAAATGCTAAGCAACTTGATCTTCTCAATGTTAATGCTGTTAACTTCGATGCTGAACTTCAGAAGTTAGTTGCATATACTCCATTAAACGTTCAATCTCCTGTTACAGAGCCGGTAACATTATTTGGTAATATCAATACCAATGTGACCAACCTGGTGACTGAAATTAATAAGGTTGAAGGATTGGATACGAACAATGGTATCCTAAATGGTCGAAGCTTGAGTGATGCTGAAAATGTTGACAACGCGACTTATAATAAAATTAAGTCTGAAATCAACAACCTTCCTAAGGAGTTACCTCCCAGTTGTGCAATGGCAGGTATCTATGCCAGAGTAGACGGCGACCGAGGTGTTTGGAAGGCTCCTGCTAATGTAAACGTCAATTATGTAATAGAACCTTCACGAAAGGTTACTCATGACGAACAGCGGGATCTCAATGTACATACTACTGGGAAATCGGTAAATGCTATTAGATCATTCACTGGAAAGGGAATTTTGGTTTGGGGTGCACGCACACTAGCTGGAAATGATAACGAATGGCGTTATGTGCCAGTGAGACGTTTCTTCAATATGGTTGAGGAATCTGTTGAAAAAGCAGTGGAACCTTTTGTTTTTGAACCCAACGATGCAAATACATGGGTGCGAATTCGAAGCATGATCGAAAACTTCTTAACACTCCAATGGAGAGCTGGGGCTTTAGCCGGTGCTAAACCTGAACAGGCATTCTACGTGAGAGTAGGATTGGGTGAAACCATGACCGCAGAAGATATCCTTAATGGAATCATGAATGTGGAAATTGGAATGGCAGCAGTTCGACCTGCAGAGTTCATTATCCTCAAGTTCTCTCATAAAATGCAAGAAGCATAAAATTAATTCATTCATAATAATTTAAAATATAAAAAGATGGCCGAAATATATCCATTAGTAAAGTTTCATTTCTCAGTAGACTGGGGAGGAACAAACATAGGTTTTACCGAAGTTTCAGGACTAGATGTTGAAACCGAATTAATAGAGTATAGACAGGGAGCAAGTCCGGAATACAGCAAGATTAAGATGCCGGGAATGCAGAAGTATAGCAATATCACCCTGAAAAGAGGAACGTTCAAAAACGACAACGAATTCTACCAATGGTGGAATACCGTTCAACTTAATACCATTGAACGTCGTGATATCACAATCAAATTATTGAATGAAGATCACGATCCTGTAATTACCTGGACCGTTAAAAGCGCCTTTCCTATCAAGGTTCAATCTACAGACCTGAAAGGGGATGGCAATGAGACTGCAATCGAAAGTATGGAGGTGGCTCATGAAGGACTCACCATTACAAACGGTGATTAATGGACACGTACTATCCTCCAGTTAGTTTTCACTTTAGAGTGGAAATTGACGGCTTCGAAAAGGACGGAATTGACATTCAGTTTCAGTCTGTGTCAGGTCTTTCTGTAGATATCGAAACCGAAGAATTTTCCGAAGGAGGAGAAAATAGATTTAAGCACAAATTCCCGGTAAGGACAAAATTTCCAAACCTTGTTCTCAAACGCGGAATGGTAGAAGATTCAGAACTTATTGATTGGTGTAGAGACGCCATCGAAAGTTTCGAATTTGAACCAAGAGACCTTACCGTGATTTTGCTTAATGAAGAACATAAACCAATGGTAACCTGGAAGGTAAACCACGCCTACCCTGTAAAATGGAACGTGAGCGACCTGAATGCCGAAGAGAGTAAGTTAACCATTGAAACTATCGAATTAGCCTATAATTATTTCACACTTGCATAATGTCTATTGAAATTAAACAACTTCTTATAAAGATTAATGTCGATGACAGTAGTCAAAGCAATGCCACCCCGGACAAGAAACCCGGGGGAAAGGCAGGGAATGTGATACAGACATGTATCGATGAGGTAATGAATATTCAGAATAGAAAAAAAGAGCGATAAATGAGTACTGGAGAATTAAAAAAACTGAAAGTTACTGGTTATAAGGATGATAAGTTCTCAGATCCCGTCGGTGATGGTGAGTTTACCTCCCTGCTCAATCCTGAAAAGTATACTTTCAAATATAAGATTGAATATACCGATGCGCAAGCTCAGGGTACCAGTACAGCGCAGCCAAAGTTTGTTCGCGCACTGCCTCAGGATCTGGATTTAGATTTCCTTTTCGATCGCACTGGAGTCATTAAAGGACTTGATAATTCAAGCGGAGATGGTATCATTGAAGATATCGAAAAGTTTAAAAAAATCATTTTCGATTACAGTGGTGACCAGCACAAACCCAATTATGTGAAAATTGGCTGGGGAACCCTCCTGTTTAAAGGGACGCTCCTCGAAATGTCTGTCGAATTTAAACTATTTGCACCCGACGGAGCACCATTACGTGCCGTAGTAAAAGCAAAATTCAAGGGATCTGTTGAGGATGACCTTCGTGTGGCTAAGGAGAATAATAATTCACCCGACCTCACGCACATTCGTACGGTTAAACAAGGAGATACCTTGCCATTAATGACCTTTAAAATTTACGGTGATTCCAAATATTACTTGCAAGTAGCAGCAGCAAATAATATTGACAATTTCAGAAAACTAAGTGCAGGACAAAAAATAATATTTCCGCCCATTCAAAAAGCAACCTAATGGACAATAGTAGAACCATAGATACTTCGCAAAGCGCAGACCTAGTTACCTTCAAAGTACTTATTGAAGGAACAGAGCTTCCCGCTACGCATCCTGTTCAGAATATAACAATTGAAAAGGAGGTCAATAGAATTCCTTTTGCCCAGTTGGTATTTTTCGACGGTGAAGCAGCCGAGCAGGACTTTACCCTAAGTAACGAAGATCTACTTATTCCTGGAAACGCCATTGAAATTCAGGCGGGATATCATAACGATGAAGCACCAGTATTTAAAGGTATTATCATCAAACACAGTATAAAAATTCGAGAAAACACTTCTGTATTAATTATTGAATGTCGCGACGAAGCGGTAAAAATGACCATCGGAAGAAAGAGTCACTATTTCTATGAAAGTACGGATAGCGACATTATGGAAGAACTCATTGGCAACCATTCCCTACAAAGTGATGTCAAGGCCACTAGTTATTCACATAAAGAAATGGTTCAATACCAAAGTTCAGATTGGGATTTTATGGTAACCCGGGCGCAATCCAACGGCCGGATATGTATTGTTGAAGACGGAAAAATTACTATCGATGAGCCCGATGTTGGGCAAGAAGAGATTGAAACAGTATCCTTTGGGGATACGTTATTGAGTTTTGATGCCGAAATGGACGCTCGAAATCAATTCAACACCATAACAGCCTATAGCTGGAACCCGTCGGACCAGGAAATTGTTGAGACGGAAGCAGCCAACCCAGGTATCTCACTTAACGGTAATGTAAGCACTTCAGATTTGGCAGACGTTATAGCAGTAGACAATTTAATGCTGAAACATGGGGGAAACGAAAATTCCACCTTATTACAGAATTGGAGCGATGCAAAGGCGTTATTCCAACAGCTGGCGAAAATACGCGGTAAAGTACAATTTCAGGGGATCCCAGAAGTAAAACCCGGAACGATTCTCAAACTGGAGGGTGTTGGCGATCGCTTTAGCGGAAAGATATACGTAAGCGCAGTACGACACATGATTACTGACGGTAACTGGACCATTGACGCCGAATTCGGAATCAATCCGAAATGGTTCAGCGAAACCTATGATATTTCCGAATGCCCAGCAGCGGGATTGCTTCCTGCCATCAACGGATTGCATATAGGAATTGTAACCCAACTAGAAGAAGACCCAGATGGCGAGGATAGAATTCTTGTAAAAATCCCCATCATCAATGCTGAAGAACAAGGAATTTGGGCCAGAGTTGCTAGTCTTGATGCTGGTGAAAACCGAGGGGCATTTTTCAGACCCGAAATAGAGGACGAAGTAATTGTAGGATTCATTAATGATGACCCCAATCATGCAGTTGTCCTAGGAATGTTGAACAGTAGTTCTAAACCAGCGCCCATCTTAGCGTCCGATGACAATCATGAAAAGGGTTTTGTTACCCGAAGCGAGATGCGCCTCATTTTTGATGATGACAAAGTCTCAGTGACGATTGAAACCCCAGGCGGAAAAAAATTCACAATGGATGATGATGCTGGAGTGGTTACCATAGAAGATGAAAACTCCAATTCGATAACGCTAAATAGCGATGGAATTACCTTGGATAGTGGCGCAGATGTGATCATTAAAGCCACTGGTGATGTCACTATTGAAGGAACAAATATAAGCGCCAGTGCTAATGCCGAATTCAAGGCAGAAGGCAGTGCCGGAGCTGAAGTTTCAACTAGTGCCATTGCGGTACTGAAGGGATCTTTGGTTCAAATAAATTAAGATTTAAAAAATAACAAATGGGAGCACCAGCAGCTAGAATTACCGATATGCATGTTTGTCCAATGGTAACAGGTACAGTACCTCACGTTGGCGGACCTATACTACCGGCAGGGGAACCTACTGTTTTGATTGGAGGAATGCCTGCGGCTCGTGTAGGAGACATGGCCACCTGTGTAGGACCTCCTGACAGCATTTTAATGGGCTCCACAACGGTTCTCATTGGTGGAATGCCAGCCGCGAGATTGGGAGACAGTACAGCACATGGAGGATCCATTGTGTTGGGAGAATTTACAGTATTAATAGGTTAATATGGAAGATACAGAACAATTTTTAGGTACGGGCTGGGGGTTTCCTCCTCAATTCGATAATAATACGAACAAGCTGGTGGCAACATCTGGCGAGGAAGATATTAATAAAAGCCTAGAAATCCTGTTGTCTACCCGCTTGGGAGAGCGTATCATGGTTCCAAGTTATGGCTGTAACCTGGAAGAGTTACTGTTCCAACCTTTGGATTTAACCCTAAAGACCTTTATAAAAGATCTTATCGAGACGGCCATTCTATATCATGAACCTCGTATTGATGTTCTAAAGATATCCCTCGATACCACAAACGAACTAAATGGAGAAATTTTAATCAATATTGATTATATGGTGAGAATTACCAACTCCAGACAAAATATAGTATTCCCTTTTTACAAAGAGGAAGGCACTAATGTTTAAGTCTCAACATGAGTAAAGATTGTACACATAACGAATTATTATTACTGCGAAACGGAACGGCGCAAAATCAGAGATATATTGATGCGCTCAGCCCAGAAAGCGTAAAATTATTCGATCTCACAACCCGGGATTGGATGCAATTTGCATTTCGGTTTTCAAAAATGCTAAACTATTTTGAAACTGCCACCAATACCGCAGTGAATGATTGGGAGAACTTTTTTATCAAAGAGGAAGAAATTGAAGCTTTTGTCGATAAACTGAACACTCTGGAGACAACAGGTGATTCCAACTCTCCGGTCGAAAGTGATGTAGATCTACACCTCACGCTATTCGCAGCTTTCTTAAAGCTTACCTCCTTTTCGCAGAAACGTCTCAACGGTTTATCAAAAAAGCATCTGGACTTTTATTATAAAGAGATATTAAAACTCAATAAAAAAGCACCCAAGGAGGATAAAGCATTCATGCTATTTGAGTTGGCCAAAAACGCCTCTCATACTCGCATTCCTGAGGGAACCGAGATGGACGGTGGAAAAGATAGCGATGGAAATAAACGCATCTATAAAACACAAAACGAACTTATTGTAAACAACGCCACTGTAAGTTCATTGCGTAACATTTACCCCGACACAGGTGTTGGGATAAAAAACTCATTTATCGCAAATTCAAACGATGGCCTTGGGGAAGATTTTCCGGAAGATACTACAAGCTGGTGGGGTTTTGGTCATCCATATTCGAATGATGAGGATGTGGATTCAATTCCGGAGCTTCCCTTTGCGAAAACTGGATTTGGCATAGCCGCTCCAATATTGAACCTCAAGGAAGGAAAGCGAACTATTACCTTCACTTTTAAGCTGAGTAGCGTCCCCAACACATCCTTAAAACTTGAAGATATATTAAATACCCTCACAGTCTTTTTCAGTGGAGAAAAAGAATGGATTAAAGGAACCTTCAACCCCATTAGTTCTTCCTACGTATCCAATACACTTACGTTGGTAATAACTCTTGATGAAGGCGCCGACCCAATTTTAGGATATAACGCAGAAGTACTTCTTGAGCCATATAACACCTCAGATCCCGTCGCCAGGTTCCTAATAGACTATACCGCAGTGGGTAGTAAAGGAGATGCCGTACAACAGCTATTTTCAAAAACCGTAGTTGAAGATGTAAATATATTGGTCACCGCAGAAGGGCTTCAGGATATTGCTGTTGAGAACGATCAGGGAGTAATGGACGCTTCCAAACCTTTTTTCCCTTTTGGTACTGTTCCAGTCGCTGGCGCGAACTTATTTATTGGCTTACCTGAAATACTAGATAAAGACTGGCAAAACATCTTTCTCGAATTCACATGGAAAGACAAGCCCCCAAGTTTCGTCAACCGGTACATTGCATATAGAAAGGAATTTGAGAATACCATTAGTAAGGACTTTTATACCCTTACCATTAATACAGGTGGGGTAGTCAATTTAGGTTCTACCACTGCCATTATTGGCAATGAAAATCATTTCAATGCGGACATAAATATTCTCAAGGACGGTGTTTGGAAAGAAGTGAAAGAATACCCGCTTTTTAGTGACACTGCCTGGGACATTACTGGAAACACCGAAACGACCACAAGAGTAATTAAAGATACCTCGGAAAATAGAATTCAACAGAAAATCAAAGGTGGAAACTTAAATTTAGAACGATTTTTAAACAATCGCAGAGGTGGTGGTTTTACTAGGAACCCGAATAATAGATCAAGCGAAAAATTTTCAGCCTTAGCAAAAGAAGGTTTTATAAGAGTCACGTTGAAACAATCGTTTCTTCATAAACTTTTTCCAAAAATATTTACGATAGCTCTCTCAAAAACTGGCACGAGTGTTTTAATTCCGAACGAGCCCTATACACCAATGGTGGAAACCATGAAAGTAGGCTATACAGCTTCTGCTGGTTATGCAGACATTCGGCTATTTCATGAGCAGCCTTTTGGTATTTCTGAAGAGTCCAGTGAACTTAAATTAAACTCAATCTTAAAACCCTCACAAAGAGCCATCACTTTGCTTCCAAAATTCACAAAAAGTTCACTTTTTATAGGAATCGAAAACGCAGAGAACCTACAACAAATAAACCTACTGGTCCAAACATTGGAAGGAAGTGAAAATCCAGAAACCACCAACGATTTTGCAGAAGGTGAAAAACTGGAATGGTATGCCTTATGTAATAATGAATGGCTTTCGTTAAATAAAGATTTCATCATTGCCAACGACACAGATAATTTTTTAAAAACAGGCATCGTAACCCTAAGTATTCCCAAAGAAGCGACCCTTAACAATACGAAGCTTCCCGAAGGATTATTTTGGATTAAAGTGGAAAACCCCCGGGATTTTGACACTGCCAGCCAACTTATGGACATCCGTACTCAGGCGGTTTTGGCTCAATTTGAGAATAATGACAATTCGCTTGAGCATCTGCAATACGGGCTTGAGGCAGGAACTATTTCGAAACTGGTTGAACGATTGGCACCTATTAAAAGTATCACTCAGGAATTCAACACCTTTGACGGTAAACCCGAAGAGACAGACGCAGAATACTACAGAAGAATTAGCGAACGCCTTCGCCACAAACAAAGAGCGATAACTTTATGGGATTACGAGCACCTTATTTTACAGGAGTTTCAATATATCTATAAGGTCAATTGCCTAAATCACACTTCTTTGAGCAGTGCTTTGTCTCCTGGAAATGTTACCGTGGTAGCCATTCCGAATATCATTCAGAAAAATGTCTACGACAATTATAAACCACGAATAAGCAAAGCGAAGCGAAATGAAATAAAAGAGTTCATAAATAAATTGAACACCCTTCATGTGACAGCCGAAGTGATTAATCCGGTGTATGAAGAAATAAAAGTGGTGCTCAAGGTTAAATTCCACGAAGGATATGACGACAATTTCTATACACTAGAACTTAAAAAAGATATTGCCAAATTATTCTCACCATGGGCCTTTGAGGAAACAACTACCATCGATTTTGGAGTGACACTACACGAAAGCATGGTAATAAATTATATAGAACAGCTAGGCTATGTAGATTATATCACAGACTTTCAATTGCAACAGGAAAATGGAACAACTTCTGAAGGGGAAGTTATCTATGAAGATGTTCCGAAAGTAGTGCCTTCAAGCGCTAAAGTGATCCTTACCTCGGTAAAATACGCCTTACATGATGTGACCGCAATTACACCAGCAGATACCTGCACTAAAAAAGTAAATGCTACAGTATGAAAGATTCATTGACCATAAAAAAATGGACCAAAACTGAAGATGATCTCGACTTTGATTTTCTTCGGAAGGTAGGTTTGGAATATATTGAAAAGATAGGAAGCGATCTTTGGACGGACTATAACTCGCACGATCCAGGCATCACTATTCTTGAAATGCTCTCCTACGCACTTACAGACCTAGCCCAGCGAATTGAACTGCCCATTGAAAGTCTTTTGGCTTCCAAAGAAAATAATGTGAAGAAAATGCACGAGCAATTTCTTTCCGCAGTAAATATTCTGCCAACGAAACCAATCAACGCTTTAGACTACAGAGATTTGTTCGTTCATGTAAAAGGAGTGAAAAATGCATGGATAAAAAAACACGATCAATCCGTATATATTAACTGTGATGAACATCCTGCAGAACTCTCCTATTCTCCGTTCAAATCGAAGAAAAAACACAGCCCCTTTAATTTAAAGGGACTCAATCATATAATCATTGATCTAGAAAAAGACGTTGACCAACCCGAATCGGTCCTTAAAAAAGTTAAAGGCATCTATCACGAAAACCGCAATTTCTGTGAAGACTTGGTAGACGTTACTGTTATTGAAGAACATGAAATAGCAATTTGCGCATATATCGATTTAAAACCCAACGCTGATGAAGAATTAATTTTAGCATTGATTCATCAAGCAATTGATGCTTATTTTTCTCCAACCGTAAATTTTTACAGCCTGCAGCAGATGTTCGATAAAGGCTATACCACGGATCAGATTTTTGAAGGTCCGGTTCCATTTCCAAAGGGATGTGTGAACTTTGAGGACTCCAGAGGTGGCTTTACCGACAAAGAAGAGCTTATAAAAGCAGATCTTCGTAAAGAAGTTCGCCTTTCAGATATCATTCAATTAATCATGCACATCGAAGGTGTTAATGTGATTAAGGATATTTCCATCGGACATTGTGGAGAGGAGTTAGGACTTGAAGGTTCATGGAATTTATGCGTAGAGGATTGGCATAAACCAGTTCGTTGTAACAAGAGCACTTTTAATTTCACAAAGGGATTGTTACCCATAGGTGTAAATCCCAAAAAAGTTAGAGAACACGAAATTCGACTTAAGGCAGAAGAGAGAGCCAAGCTTCAAGAAATAATTACCGAAGATGTAGAAATGCCATTGGGTAAATACCTCTCCCCAGATAGTTACACTACTATCCAAAACGATTTCCCAGACACCTATGGTATCTCCGAAATTGGCATTCCTGGAAGGCCTACGACCCAACGAAAGGCTCAAGCCAATCAGCTAAAAGGGTATCTGCTATTTTTCGATCAAATACTAGCCAACTATTTCAAACACCTATCGCAGGTGGGGCCTTTGCTTTCTGTAGATGAAAATCTCAAAAAACTCTACCTAGATGATGTGATTCTTACTGAAGAAGAAACATTAAGAGCAAAACAAACCTTTTACTCTCAGCCTGTTGAAGATTTAAGCGGCATCGAAGACCTCGTGGCTTCCTTTCCCGATTATGAAAACAACCTTATCGGGATTATGAATGAGCTTAAGAACGAGGATTCAACAAAACCTATCTTCTATGAGCGCAGAAATATGCTGGTTGATCATTTGATTGCCCGTTTCGCTGAAAGATTTTCAGACTATGTTTTTATTATGAAAACGCTATACGGTGATAATGATAGAACAAATGACGAGATTTTAAGTGCCAAACTTGAGTTTTTAACCGAATACAAAAAAATAAGCTGTGAGCGCGGTATGGGCTTCAATTATTGTCATCCACGCAGGTCCCAAAATGATGACGGCATCTGGGATACCTATAATGTAGCTGGTGTTCAGAAAAGAATTGCACGCTTACTCGGTATTAAAAATTACAGCCGAAGAGACCTCGTATCCAAGCACTTACAAGTGTATGAAGAAAAGGATAAAGTAGAAGATGGTATGGTAGAAAAACGTTGGAGAATTACAGACGGTGACCGAGTACTCCTCTCTTCCAGCAAACACTATCACAACATGGGAGACGCCTATGAAGAGCTATTTCTGTCTTATCATTTGGCTAAGAACCCAGATAATTACGAACTCAAGCAAACCAAAGCTGGAACGGCCACTTATTTCAACCTTATCAACCCAGCGGTGACTAACGTGAAAAGCGAAGCCCGCATTGTAGCACGAAGAATTGCATATACCGAAACTCGGGAAGAATCGGAAGAAGCGCGTGACCGATTGATTGAAGTCATTCGCGATTTAAGTGTGGATGAAGGAATGTATATGATCGAACACATATTACTTAGGCCAGATACCTTAAGCACCAAGCAATTTGGTCCGAAAAAGAGCCGACGAAAATACAAGTCTGATGCAGAGCCAACCGATTTTATGCCAACCTGTTTGGATAGAGATTGTAACACCTGCAGTCCTGTCGACCCGTATTCTTTCAGAGTTACTATTATTCTTCCAGGCTGGACATATCGCTTCGGAAATAAGGATTTCAGAGATTTTGCGGAGCAACTTATTCGAGAAGAACTCCCTGCTCATGTTTTAGCAAAAATTTGTTGGGTTGGGCATCCTAAGGATCTGGTGCCTGATACTGAAAATGATATGCTAAATATTCAGGAAAAATACAAAGCAGTTTTAAAGGTATTGGATTGCAAAAACGTAATTGACAGCGACACGAAACTAATTGAACGCAGAACAACTGTAAATGAACTGGTTACCTGTATGGGTAAAGCTAATACCATTTATCATTCCGGACGACTTCACGACTGCGACAACGATGATACCGAAGAATCCGGAACCAAAATAATATTGGGAAGAACAAATATTGGCAATCTTAATTAACAAAGTCATGGCAACAATTAAATTAGAAACAATCACAACAGATTACCGGTCATTTGTTCCGGATCAGGTACTTACAGCCGAACAATTAAACACTGTCTTCAATTATTTGGACGATCAAAATAGATTGACCCGAATTTGCCTTAGCGGTGTAGGAATAGTATGTGGTCTCGACGTGAGCATAAGTGGTAATCGTATTACCGTTACTGAAGGCTGCGGAGTCACAACCGATGGAGATCTTGTAAAGTTCGAAAGGGAAAACTATACGCACTACATACCCTTTGAAGACGAAGACGCCAAGTATTCGAAATTCAAAAGATTCGATGCTATTGAGGAACTCATTCCTTCGGACTCTGACGACGCCAACAATAACAACTTATTAAGCACCCTCGACGGACTAGAAAATAAAGTAGTGGTGCTTTACCTTGAGAATTATGCCAAAGAACAAACGCCATGTACTTCGACAGATTGCGACACTCAGGGACAAGAACAGATTGCCAAAATAAGAATGTTGCTCCTAGATAAAACAGAGGTTGAAGACCTTAATGAAAGTGATGACGTTTTTACCAAACATGATGTCTTGGAAACCTATTTGAGTTTGCCGCATATTCCAGTTAAAAGGGTTGTTCTAACTCCAAAAAACACGGAAGACTATACGGTTCTTATGAGCAATTATGTAACTTCTGTAAAGAATAATCCTTCTCCATTATCCAAACTGGAAATTGGTCTTACATCACTTTTTTCTGAATTCGGCCCGCTTTTACAACCTAAAAGTGCTGCAAGAAAACTAAGGGAGATCTTGCAAAGGTTAAAGGATGTTTTTGAATTTTCCTCAAAGAATATTCCGTTGGATATCCAACAACGCTATAGCTTTTTAAAAGACATTATTTGTACTTATGAAGAAATTAAAGTGCTACTTTTCGACTTGAGGTACTCCTGTTGTTCTTCAGAAACATCCTTCCCAAAACATTTACTTCTGGGCGAACTTTTTACCAACAAGGACTATCTTAAGTGCAGACACTCTTTTTATCCATCACACATTATCCCAAATGCCGATGACCGCCTTGTTGAAATAAACAACCTGTTGGACAAGATCTACAACCTGGCCAATGAATATCGGACCGAGCCTGAGGAGCTTATAAAGATTACACCATCCAAACAGGCAGCCAATAAATTAAGTGAGCGTGCTATCCCTTACTACTATAAAACCTCAAATAATTTACTAGAAACCTGGGACTATCAAAAAACACGAGAATTCATATCCGATCGCAACTTAGGTTACCAATCCAACAACCTTTCCAGCGCCGATGCTATACAAAACCCATTGGATTATTCTCTGGACAAGCATGATTTTTATAGAATCGAAGGCCATTTAGGCATGGATTTCTTTGAAGCTCTAAAAAACATAAACACCATTAAGGCAGAAAAAGGGCTAGCATTTGATGTAAAAGTCCTGAGCATTAATGAAACATTAGAGTCCATAGATGAATCGAAATACCAATGTCATTTTGAAGACCTAAACACCATTCTACTTGCATTCTTAAAAGAACAAGAATGTCTATATAAAGATATCACAGATTTCTTTTCAGCCTTTAGCACTAAGGATCCTGGAACCAATAAGCGATATAAAATCCAAGTAGAAACTGAAGGAACGACAGAAGAAGAACGAACTCGGGAAGAAACCGGAA
>Ga0316205_10003563_pt1 | contig 14585 bp, 16 predicted proteins | sample 3monthpyrite_MG_FD_204941 | JGI IMG/M metagenome (GOLD analysis project Ga0316205, IMG submission 204941) | Microbial mat bacterial communities from mineral coupon in-situ incubated in ocean water Damariscotta River, Maine, United States -... | ecosystem: Environmental > Aquatic > Marine >... | reverse complement strand
CATTAAATTCATCTGCATGAAGATAGGTCTTCGGCAAAACATTAGCTCGACCATTTAACATGCCATGCTCATAACCGTGTTTATATAAATCACCATTTACACTTACCAAATCTGAAAACATGGAATTACCTACCGCTGCGGATACTTCCGTATTCGTTAGCGCATCAAGTCCAACATAGACAATCCCTTTTTTACGAATGATTTGTTTCCAATCAAAAATGGGACGATCATCATTAACATCAAAATAATTAGGCGCAACTAACTCCCCTACTTTACCCGTTGTCAATTTTTCTAACAGTGGCAACAAACTGGCAACCAATTTATCAAAATAGGTTTTGTCATAACGCAGTGCTGAAACAAGTCCTTCACCAACAGGGTCATATATTTTTAACGTTGATATATATTGTCTTAGTGCTTCTGCTCGTGGATTTTGGTCTTTATTGAATCGATTACCTTTATTTTTATTGGTTATTTTTATTTCCAGGCTATTCACTTCTTCTTGCCAACCAATAGGGGAATTTTTGGGTAACCACCAATTACAATACTCTAAGAACAAGGGCTCTATATCGACTACGTAACGTAAGATATTGGTATAGTCAGGTCTTATTCCTAAACTCACCAATGCACGGGCAACAATATTCACGAACCGCCAGGCAAATTCTTTAAAAGCTGCACCACTCCCTTCACTTGTCATTGGCCCAGTAACACGGCCCGCCACTTCAGTGATCCGGCTAAAATTACCTATGGCATTATAGCGAGCTGAAATCTCTGGAAACCCAAGATGAAAACAATAAAAGTCATCTTCTCGCCCATCTCGTTTTGCCGCCATATACATTCGGGTTAATAATCCTGCATCTGATTTAGGATCAAAAACAATGACAGGGCCATCACCGCGCATAATATCTTGTTCAATTAAAATTTCTGCTAATCGTGTTTTCCCAACTCGTGTCGTGCCTAAAACTAGGGTATGGCCAAACCGCTCTTTATTCGGTAATAGGATTTCTTTCTCCGCTAATTCAATGCCATGTAAGGCAGGGTTTCCTCCAATAGGCGGTAGTGGTCGTATTGGATTTAACCAGGTATCACTGGACGATATTCGTCTTAACCAATTAAAAGCCGTACCTTCTAAATTAAGCTCGATATCTCGCATCACCATATAACATTTACCAGGCGTAAGGTACTTTTGTGCAGCAGGCGTTAAGGTATCCGTAATACGTTGCGTGTGTTGCTGCCCCCACTTAAATCCTTTACCTAGAAACAACTGATTTCGATAGGTTGGAATCTGTTTTGAATTTAACGCATACCGAGGGAGTTTTTTAAGATTTCGCTGATATTTAATTACCCGTCTTGCTTGATTAAGACGATAGACACCTAGAAGCGTAAACAAGATTGCCGAAGTATAACCAACAGAGGGTGTCATCATTAACGTTGACGGTGCCATATAGGCTAGTGTTGCTGCACCTAATGCGGTATACCCGCTCCAGACTTCAGTTGGTGGCCTTAGAAAAACCTCCATTGGATAACTCATTGATGAAGGCCTTTTTGATCAACGTAAAAAGGATACTTATTGATGTTTAACTGCTGCGCCATCTGCGTACCATAAGTTGGAATAATTGGCAGTCCATCAGCATCCGCTTTAATGTCATCAAATTCTTTCATGGTGTCTACACGTACCAGCAATCCCACCGCTTTATTCTTTTTTAAGTATTTAACATTGCTATTTAACCAGGCTCTTGAAAGTTTATCGTTCCCCATCACAAAAACAGGAAAGCTCATACCCGGATAATCACGTCTCAAATGTTTATTATTCATCTTTCCCGCTGACATTTCAGGTGTTCGAATAGGGAGCATGTTTTTTAACATTGAGCCCTTAATTTCCATATTACGATAATCAATATTCTTAACATTCACTTGTTTTGTATTGATGTACTTCGCCGTGGATTCCCCACCACGATCGGCAATAACATTAAGTTTTATTTGATAGTTTTTTTTCGGTGGCTGTGTCTGAGCTTGAATGATCATTGAACATGTCATCAACAAAATGATAACTGTATTTCTTAAATATTTTTCCATTGTTCTAATACCCTAATTGTGTATTTTATCGCAATAATTCTATCTTTCGGTTTACCCCGTAAACGGTGATAGCAACCTACTGTGTTAATCCAGGATCGCCGACAATGGGGTATATCCCCATCAAATATTTCACGTAAAATTTCAGCTGTTACTTTTAAATTCTTATATGGATCTAGAGAATCCCATAGTGTTTTATATCGATGTTTATGCCAACGCCACTCATGCTGACCATAACCAATACCCACTTGTTTTATGCCTTGCGCTAGAACCGCTTTCAAATAATCATATGCGGCTTTACGTGTTCTGAAACGTTTCGCCTGGCCACTGACATTTAATGTCCATGGCCAGGGCAATTCCTTTATACGACCATTCTGTTTAATGGGTGCTCTCGATTCCGTTAGGATCGTTGCATAAAACAGTTTTACGGGAATATTTGCTTCTTTAGCCACATCAGCAAAAGCCGAAGGTATTGGATCGGCATTAACAAAAAAAACAAGTCCCCATAGAAATACTATTCTAAATAACATTACTTATTTATAAGGATTAATCGATCCATCCTGTCTCATCATCAATACTTTTGGGAGATGCTTGATATCAATTCCTGCATTCTTAGATACACCATCATCTAAGTTAAGCGTAATAATTTTATTTTTAACTTCTTCTTGAGAAATACCCATTTTCTTTGCCCATTGGGATATTTCTTGTTTAGATGTTGTATTGGTTAAATAGATATCAAGACGAGTTCTATTATCAACGGAACCTCTAACCTGCCTGAATAGGTCTTTACATTCATCAATGCAATTTGTACCGGTAAAGAACAACAATCTTTTAACCCGAGTAAACCGCTTAGCGTTATAATCTTTTATCCATTGTCGGTTATCAATGGCGATGGCCGTTGGAAAGAGTCGCATGCTTGCTGCCATCCGTTCTCGTTCAAATTCCAATTCTAATTCAGTCCTTCTGACTTCCATTTTTATCCATATCTCAGCATACTTTCTACGTTTAATAGGGTCCGTTTCTGACACCCCTAATGCGGTTAGTGGATCCAACCCTGGTGACCAGGTACCTCTAGGCCCTGACATGATTTCTTTGAATTTAATCCAGTCATCTTCTTCTAACATCCATTGTTTAGCTAATGATCTATCTTCTTTTGTCAGCTTATCATTCGAACTATTTTTTTTGCTTTGCTGCAGGTCCGTTTGAATATGATTACTATCCTGCTTCGCCGACAAAGTTCCAGTTAATAATAATGATGCCAATAACGAACTGAGTAATATTTTATAATTCATCATTATCCCTTACACGCCATAGCAATGGGTTTAACGAGAACTTTTTTATTGTCTACATAGGATTTTGATAAGTCCGTCACTAACAATGATTTATTACATCCTATCAATGCTACTTTTTTATCCAAATTAATACTCAGATCTGTAATGTAATAGTCATATTTAGACTTAATATAATGTCCACGCCGAAAGACTTGTTTTTTCTCATATTGATCATACGGACTTAAAGTGTCTTTTTTCATAGGCATTTGGCTACCTAGATCTTCAAGACTATTTTGTGTAGTGGCACATCCTTGCCCTAAGACTGTAATTGCTATAACCGTTAAATAAATGTGTTTCATATATTCCGACCCTTAAATTATTTTATTTGTTTACCATCAACACAAATATAGATTTAAACTTTTTGCTTCAGGCTCTTTTTAATTTTGCCCTTTTTAAACGTTACTTTTCGTACACCAATTGAAACAAGCTGCCAATCTTTATAATAATCACCTCTGGCTATAGGTACTAAATTGCCACTATCATCTTTCAAAATAGCGAACACCACACCACCCCAGATATCAATAGTGGCAAGAGATGCGCCACCAATGACAGGTGCCTTAACAATCACACGGTTTCTTTTTTTCACAGCCTTAGTTATTTTTGGACGTTTAGTAAGCCCTTTCATTTCTTTGCTAAGTTTTTTTAAATGTCCCTGAATAGCAACAATTTCTTCTGAATGCATGGATTGTGTGACATTGTTAGCATTCAGTTCATTTGCAACGTTTTCAATTTTATTTTGTGCCACAACCAAGTCACGATTAGTTCGATTAATTAGTTCCTGTAATTCCGTACTGGACTCAATTTTTTCTTTTAACTCAATAAGCTCTTCCTGAACTGAAATAATCTCAGGTATTTTTTCTACTTCTATACTTATATTTTCCAACTTAGCATTCACATCACTGCTAACCATTTTTTGATCGACTACGGAATACCCGGCAAGCCCAATAGCAACAAATGAAATGACCAATGCCAATACACTTGGTTTATTACCACTTTTACTTTTAGTGTCTCTATTCACCTGTATAGGATCTTCATCGAGAAGCTCATCAACCTTTGCTGCTTCAAGCTGCAAGACATTGTCCGCTATAACGTCATTTCCTTGTGCTTCTCTAAAAGCATCTTCAACCTCATTCAAACTGTCACTGTTAACAGAGTCCATTTCAGGTCGTTCTTCAGATGAAATATCTTTTGCCGCGTTATCTGATGACATTTATATTCTCTCCAAATTGCTAGTAAGCTCATAACCTATTTTTCTATGTACAGGATCAACCAACAAAGAGAAGGACTCCCCTGCTAGAGTCGATAAAAGCGTGTCCAGTGTCATGGGGCCTAATTTTCTATGTATCTGAGGCAGGCTCAGTGATAAGAGCGCCTTAGTCTCATGGCTTAAAACAGACTCATCTGCTAATTTATACCCAGACCGAATCAGTAAAAATTTAACCGTATTACCAATTGTTTTTATGTTCTGCGGAATTTTCGTTTTTACAACCACTCGTAGGGGGTTCATTTGATCAACGGGTGGGATATTTCTTAACTGTGTATAACGTGATAATTGAATGGCATCTTTTTTTTCTTGCTTACCATTATTTGTTTGTGCTTCGACACTCGTTGCCATAATCATCATTACCAGACAATTAATAATTAATCGTTTCATTCATTTATCCTCGCTATCAAATAAATGGAAATTACATTACAAATTCATATTCGTCAGTAGTAATCCCGACAAACTGGCTGACCATTTTTTAATGACCAAAAAAAACCCGCTGTTGCGGGTTTTTTGTAAATTATAAGTTAAGTTCACAAGTCTTTGTTCATAACATGTTCCTGTATTGTTTCCAGGCAATTACCTGGCTGATCCTATTCTGGGCTTCACGGATCGCCGCCCATTTAACTGGCTTGGTTATCCAAACAAATGGCACCTACTTTTTTATCATCATTTTTAAATATCAGGTAGGCCTCTGATGTTGATTAGGGAGCCAAATGGCTTCCAAAAAATCACCTTAATAATCTTTTGGAAACCATTTTTACGAACTATATTAGTATGCTATTTTGTTAAATGAGCGTTTTTGAGATTGGCATAGTTGCCGAGGTCGATAATTTAGGAGCTAAGCTCTTTGATATATAACTGTAATAATAAATTGTTTATAAACAATGTCAAATTACTTTAAAATTCACTTGCTAAGTTTTCATTAAAGACAATCCCGTTTAAATCATATTTTAGAACAGCATCTTTAAAATCTTGATTACAAAATATATCAAGGCAATTTGTATATTTAGTTTTAAACACACACTTTCCTTCTATATTTTCATCATCAAAAATGAGTTTCTCTATACCAACAACATCGCCTTTAAAGAGCTTCTGTTTGCTTAATGACTCATTTGCCTTGGCAAGATCTAAGCAATTAAAAATATAAAAGACTTCATCATTGCATTTAATGGGTAATAGCTCACCATGCGAATGCAATAAATCTTTCAGTGATAAATATGCTTTAGGTGAGAGTATTAACGTAGCTCCAATCCATCGTGACACATCGGGTATCGTTGCTTTTTTATCACCATCAATTGCAGTAAATCCAGACTCAATTTCCTTCCACCATGATTTAAACGATAAATTATTTAAACTGAAGTCATATATGTCCATGATGTCATATGTTCCTACATCAGGAACAAAATCAAGAATATCATCTATCTCCAGATTAAATTCTTGATAATTATACCCATCGTTTTGAATTAAATATGTCTTCATAATTGGTTATAGCCCTTTCCAGTTTTCATCAGGTGGCATAGTAACATTTTTAGGCTGTTCTCCATTTTGTAATAAGAGACGCAAATACGTTAGCTTGTTTCGTGCCAGACTCTCATTTTGGGCAAGGTTAATATGCCTTTCCACCCAGCCTTCATAATTTTTAGTGTGTATTTCTAAATGACTGTTTGAATCAGGCATGCTCCAATGTCCTTTATCCTTTTTAAGGCGAACTAACCAAACGCCGTTATCTGGATCATTGATTCCAACACCCAGTGTATGGAGACGAATTCGGGCACGATATACAGCCTTTGTTCTGCCTTTACCAGGAACAATATGATGAGGTGTATGTTTAGGGCTAGGCTTAGGCCGACCATCAGCACGCATATATTTGGCCAGCGTTTCCGTCGGATGATGTTTTTCATTTTTCATTCGATTACCCCGACTTCTCGCATCTGCAATCGTTTCACCAGGGCGCTTTCTATTACGAGCCTTATACTCTTCTACTTGAGACTGGACATCAACAATGACTTCAGCCAATCTTCGTTCAGACTCTAAGTGTGAAAATTCTTTCTTCATATTAGCCTCACGAGCTATTCTTTCTTTACTCGATTCACCCTTTATGGCCGCTAATGCATTATTTTTCTTATGATATGACTTGGCTGTATTTGAATAGTTTTGTATGGCTGACTCCAGTGGCGTCATCTCATGTACTAAAGGCGTCACTCTGATCCCGTGATCATATTCCATGTAAAATCCCTAATATCGTAAGTTTCTAGTTATCTATGTAATTTATCATTTGGAGCCATTTGATTCCAATCAATATATATAAGTAACACCTAATGCTTAATGCCCTTTTTAACCTACAGCTTAATCCTTTCACGAACAGGTAAGGCCTTATCCAGATCAGTTACCTCCTCTCTGTAGACCACAAGAGAATTCAATGTTGTTGCGATAATCTTCATCTCACAATTTAAGTGTTGCATATTAGCTTCTAATCTTATGCACTGATCACGATAGTAAACTTGTATGGTATCTAAATATTTCATCATATCCTGATCGACTAATCTCACATACCCTCTTTTTTGCTTACCAGTTTTAAATCGCCAATATAATTTTTTTACTCCACCTGAAGGCCTAACGACAGGTGCAATAGAAACAAACTCTCCGAGCTCATATTTATAATCTTCAATTAAACTATTTATCTTTGCATCTAGCTGAGAAACGTATGTAACCAATCGTTTTTCCGTCAGGGCTTCGCCCTTCTTATCCTTAAAGGGTATATATAAATTTATATTTAAAGGAATCGGCATTTTTTCTCCCTTTTTCTACCAGCATGTGCCATGCAATATTTCTATGAATGTGCCAAGTTAATAACGAAAAAAGGCGCAATAAATGCGCCTTTCTGAATAATCCAATTTATCTTAAGCAACCTCTTTTTTCGTGGTCTCCGGTACTTCATTCACTTTAGGTTTAAGTGTCTTTTTACGATTATTCGGTAATTCAGGTGCTAAAGATGATCTTAGTTCTCCCGTTAGATATTCATCTGGGCACTCACCCATCGTTTCAATTACTTTTCTAGCCTTTGCATTATTAGCCACCATATCATCTCGAGTCACACCAGAGTATCTCCACTTATAAGCTAAACTCATTGCACCCCTCATTAGTCGTTCTGCATGGCTTGTTAGCTTCTCTTTCGTTCCATTATCAATTATCGCTATATGATTACCCAATAAAATCTTGGATGCTAATTTATCAAAATCCATCAAACAGTAGACCAACTGAAATGCTAATTTTGATCGAATACGTAAATCGATAATGAGTGGCTCCTGAGACATATTGTCGGATACCGACATACCCGGCGGCACCTTCTCACTGATGAACTCATCAACTTCCCTTTTGGTTTCTTCAATATGACTCTTTACATCAGCAATCTTTTTCTCCACTTCATGAAACCAATAATCGGCATATGGATCATCCTCTCGAATAGCGCCTTCCATTGAGCGCATTATTTCTGCAAATCGAGGAATACCAATAATGGACTCTTTTTCTTCCGATTTTTTTCTACCCTTCCAAACACGGCTCGCATGTTTTGTATGAATTTCAATTTTAATCCCAGCACTTCGTAAACTGCCAATATTGGACTCATCACCCTCTTCTACTTTGTCATTATTATTTTTAGCAGAAAAACGGGTTTTATTTAATTTTTCAGTCATCTCTGATTCTCCCCTTAAGCGCAATGCTTTACGCTTGAATTGATCTTATTCCTATCCAGTTCTTTCACTGAACGATATATATGCGCAAGTGAAATCCCTGTCTCCTCATTTACGGCGATCATTCGAAATCGAACATCCTCAATATCAATATTAGCCATCCATGATTTATAAATAGCTTCTTCATCCTCTAAGGTTAGATGTGTGATACGACCATTAATGGGGGTGATATTAAGTAAGATTCGACGATTCGCCACCTGGGTTGATCTGAACTTAAAGAACTCTCGCATCATATTTCCACATGCACCTCGTGTGAGCATTTCATCAATTAACTTTGCATCATCAGCATCACTTGAGACTAAATTTAGGATATTAGCCAGCAGCACATTATCGATAGAGATAAATTCAAACACCTTTGCGAAATGGATGTACTTTTCTGCCACCGAGTCCAGTTGATCCGATGAGAGCGATTCTATCTGCATCACCTGTTCTGACGTAAATCCAATCCCATTGGATATATTCAGCTCACCCTGTCGGCTGGCTGTCGAAGATAGTGTCAACATTCGTGAAAATGTACGGCTCAGTTCTTTCTTAAATTTAATACTTGGTGATTCCATGTGATTTACCCCACTTGTGTTAATTGATAATTATGGCAATCAAGCTTTCTAATGATCGTGATCAGCTTGATTATTGTTTCAAACTCTTTGTCTGTGATTTCCTGAGTCGCGATAAACTGTCCAGGAATATCGAGCGCATCTATCGGTGAAAATGCTGTTTTCCATCCTAAATCTTTAAGTACCGACTTAAGGTTAATTGGACCTTCAATATGCTGGAGCTCAGTCGTTAACCCCATTAATCCAAGAATTTCTTCGAACTCATCTGGGGACATGGTTGAATCAAATGCTTTTGAAAGAGACACAAGCAACCACCAGATTGATTCTTCCGCTTTATTATTGAATTTTGCTGGCCAGACCATGACATAGCCTGACCTTAAATCCGTCAATTTAACCAGGTGCCCAATGCCTACCGTACTTTCCCCAAAATCACGTACCAGCCCAAACACCTCAGCTTTAATTTCTGTCTCTCTTTTAACTTGATCTGATATTTGACTGTTTTGCTGACTGGCCTTAAATTGATCCTGAAATGACTTAGGTGAAACATTACCTTCTTGATCATTAATAAAGGCTATAAGCTGAAGATCAATATTCTCTTCGGTGCTATCTACAGATAATTTTTTACGAAGCGATCGAAGTTGGTCTGTTGATTTTCGAGTCAAATTTTCCAAAAAGATGGTATTAGTGACATTGGGCGCAATAACATCCGCAACCCAACGCATGGATGTAATGGACTGTCTTCTAATCGGAAGACCCCGAGATTTCATTTCATCAGAAATTTCATCTTGTGTAAGCTCACTTCCCTTTTCTGCAGATAAAAGACCCGCAATGTAATGTACATATATTGAACGCTCATAAAAAGAATTACGTGCTCTAAGATCATTCTCAATCAAATGATCAATGCATAAATCTAAGTCTGATTCAGTTTCACCAATAATGACCGGTGGGTAGAGATACTTATCATCTTGAGTGTCTTCATATAATTCCCGACAAATTTCTAACCGCGTTTGTCCCCCCTGGGACAAAATCCAACTGCCCGTCTTTGGGTGTTTGAAAATATTAAGTGCCTGACGAACACCACGGTTTTTTATTGACTCTTTAATATCGTCATAACGCGGGTTTTTAAATATCCTGGGATTCTTTTCGAATACGTGGATATCAAAACAAGAGACTTTAGTGTGTTCTGTATTAATCATTTCCATATAACTATTTTTTAGAATGGAAACAAACTACCAGAATATTTTATTAATGTAAATTTAATTTAATAAAATATATTTATTATAATAAAAATAATTAAGCCAAGTTATGCGCTATACGCGCCTATCCTTATATATCTATAAAGTCGGTTTTATGAAAGTTATTGGCCATATAGGCGCTATTTCTTGTCACGTGACAAGACAAGGGCTATATTCAGAGGCAATACTTGTCACGTGACAATAAGTGAGGCCTGCTATGAGTGAATACCCTGATCAACGCCCAATACTCATGATCGATGATGAGTACGATGCGCTCAGTGCCATAAAGAATAAAAAGATCAGCGCACCTGAACTGGCTCTAGCTATCGCCAAACTCTCCTCGGTTGGTTACAGCAATAGACAAACTAGAGAATTAACCGGGCTGACACACGATTATACGGTTAGTCATTATAAAAAAGCCGGGAGCCTCTCCCCTTCCATACTAGAACTATGGCACAAGAACTTACATATTATTACACTCGGTCATGCTCGTGCATTAGCCCGTCTTCCTGAAAACAAACAAGAACATACTTGTCGAGAAATACTGGCCAGACACCTGAGCGTACGACAAGTGGAAAAGTTGAATTTAAATACTGAATCCAGTGCACCTGATATGGTTGCACACTTACATCGCCTAGCAGAAACCATGAGTGAGTATATTGGTCACCCTGTTGAGATCAGCATGAAACCGGAAGGCACTTCAGGAAAGATCATTGTAGATTGGTTCGGGTTTGATGACTTTGATACCGTCTGTAATCAACTGGGGTTTAACCCGGCTGATCATGTGTAGATAAGGTTTTTTCGTTTCTGCGATGATGACGACTAAGAAGATTTATAGTCCGGTACCGGACTATATATAATTAACTTGGATAAAAAGCCCCGTAATCAACGATTAATTCAAGCACAAATAAAGAAGCATTTACCATTTTTAGGCCTAAAAACAAAATCGATATTTCTTTTTATAATCAATATGTTAAGACTGAAATCAGCAAATATCCCGACTCGGGATTTTACTTACCATAAACGTCTTGCATGAATTGATTAATAGCTTCAAGAGCCGCACTTTTATCTTCCCAGCATTCTTTGCTTAAGCTGATCGTCGTTAGTCTTGTTTTGCTAATCTTAGCTTTGATAGCTCCCTTATTCTTACCGACTGCATAAGTCTTAGTCACTTCCTTCTGGAGTTTCTTCTCTTTTTTAGCAGGTGCCTTTGCGCTATCGAGTAATCGTTTAAGTACTTTGCTTGGCTCTGATTCCTCATGCGTTGACGCTAACTTCTTGGCCTCAGCAATCATGAATTTTTTAAAGCCGCCCTGACCTTCATTGCTTTTTAATTCCGCACGCAATCGAACGGCATGGTTAATGGGGATATCTAATTTTGAAACATACGCATCCAGGCATTCCATTGGTATTTGAGTAAAAGCCAATAACGCATTAATTGATGATGTGCTCTCACCCATTGCATTGCAGTAATCAGATGCATTGCCGCTGAATATATCACTGATTTGCATTGCGGTACTGAATGCTCTTTCATACGGTGAAGGGGGTTCGCTTTCATCATTCTCAGCACGCATAATCTGCAGCGCTTCGATTTCTGTCATGTCTCGAACGATAACCTTCAGTTTAAAATCAACAGAGGTATTCTCAGCAATCCAGGTGGCTGCAAATAAACGTCGGGTTCCTGCAATGATTTCATATTGCGCTTTACGCGTTGGATCACGACGGGCAATAACAGGTTCAAGCTGCCCTATACCTGGTTTCAAAAAAGACTCAATTAAGTCCTCCACTCGCTCTTTTGTTAGCAAGTCATATTCACGGTCGTTATATTTAAAGATACGACATTGCTTTGGGGAAACATTACATACCTGCCCCACTTCTTCGATAGGCGCATTATCTTTGCCTGACTCTGCAATAAAATTACGTCCATGTTGATGCAATCCTGTTTTACGACGGCGTTTAGCTGGTTGCTCATCAAGATTAATATCACTGGTTAAATCGGTTAGTCTTTCACGTGCCATGATTTATCTCTCCTAAGCCATTTCTTGTTCAGTGTCTTTAACTTTGCCTTGCATGCTGGGCCATAGTTTTAAGAACTCTTGTTCAACTTCTTCGCAAACTAAATCCATCGACTTAACGGCAGACCGAAAACTCTTAGTTCTCGCATCCTTCCCATCCACTTCATATAAGGATTTAAATTTATTTGCCGCATTATCAATTGCAGATGATTCATAGATAACGTTCTTCAACATGTATTCATCACCAAAGGCCATTTCTCGTGCTATCTCTAAAATATCATCTTCAGCTCTCGCGTACTTCTCATCGCCTAAACGTTGTTTCTTTTTTGATGCTACGATTTTGACAAAATCATATTCAATCGCTCGGCCAAGATCTGCCTCTATCGACTCTAATGTTTCATGCAGCATACTAAAGAACTGCAATGATGATGTGAAATCCAACATCCGTGGTGGCATCGGAACCAATAAGCTTGTTGCCGCGACTAAGGCATTTATCGATAACATACCCAGCGCTGGAGGTGGATCCAATATGATTACTTCAAAGTCTTTCTTTAAAGATTCAATACCCCGAGGTAAGTGAGAATAAATCGGACTATTGTCGTGATTTGAAGCAATCAGATACTCTGCACTATATAAAGAAAGGTTCGCCGGTATCAAACTCAAATTCTCAATCTGAGTATCGCGAATCGCATAATGCATAGTCCGTTGCTGTCCTTCAAAGAAAGGCAGTAAGGTATCATCAGGATCAATATCAATATCGGGTGTATAACCAAATAGAGACGTACTCGATGCCTGACTATCCAGGTCTATTAAAAGAACACGATAACCTTGAATGGCCAACCACTGTGCCAGGTGAACCGAAATGGTGGATTTCCCTACTCCACCTTTAAAATTCTGAACAGCAAGCACCGATGCTTCCTCATCTCGACCAATCCTTCTCTCTGATCCAAAATGTTTACGTGCACTGTTTATTTGCTCTAAGGTAAAATCGCGTGCATTATTGCCTTCAGAGCGTTCAGCCTTAATATGACCTTGCTTCTCTGCTTCTCGAATTGTTTGCGGATGACGGTCAATTAAGCGAGCAGCTTCACTGATCTTAAACAGCTTCTGAAATTGCTTTTCACCTGTTGGTGTAAAGATTTTCTTTTTTAGACCTGTTATCAACTTATCTGAACGATCGACCAAGTCTTCAAGCTGGTCTATTGATACCGACATAGTTTTCTCCTAAACTTTCGACAAATTATTTTCATTATTATTGATATTGAATATAATGTTCTGAAGTAGATGAACAATATTTACTTACAGATGACACTCAACTAAAATGTATTCTGATTCTTATTTTCTTGACAGTCAAGGTGCTAATAGGCTATAAATAGACAAATTCGGAATATTTTGGCCTAAATGGTGGGCATAATTTTAAAATCAGCTTACAAGAATAATGATAAAAGACATTTGCCAGTCAATTCTGCGACTCGCACTAGCTGCTTAACTGACTCCATAAAAAGCTCTCTGAACATCTATCAACTGACCCTAGTAATAAAGAGGGGAGGGCACCATGTCATCTAAAGTTATGGAACAACTCAAAAGACGAACCGAAGAAGCTCAGTTACGTCTTACCGAATTAGAAGACATAAAATCAGAAATTGAACCCGTTGCTGTTGAAAGCGATAAAGTCTTGCCTCCCAAAAACAAAAAGGGAATGACCAGTCGCCAGATGGTTGACTCTCTTGAAACCGCCATTACGCACCAAGAACAACTTGGTTTATTCGATACCTTTCCTTTATCAAAAACCAATACATGCCCAACACTATTAGCACGCTCTGGCATTTTTCCCGCCATGAGTGTTAACGCACAACGTAAATATCTTGATGCGGATAATGCCTGGGTCTTTAAAAGTCCCTTTGGTGAAGGTCGACGTTTTGGTTCCAACCTTACCGTTTTTGATAAATGTGTTTTGCATGCCTTATATCGTTTACGTGAAAAAAGGTTACGTGGTGAACACGGTAATTTGCCCATTAAAGTTTCCAAAATATTCAAGGCAGAGCATGACGGGAAAATTGATGTTGATATCGTCATTTGCACAATTACTCAAATCATCGATGAATTTGGTAAAAATAACGGCGGCAAAAACTACCGTGATATTCTTGCCTCCCTAAAACGCATCGCTGCTTGCCGAATTGAAATGACCGTTAACAAGCATGATCGCTACTTGGGTAAATGCGAACGAGGAAAGACCTTCCAGTTAATTGATATTGAGTGGGCAGCCTATGACACACAGGGTATTGTCTTTATCCAGTTCTCACCTTTAGTTACCCAATGGCTAGAACATGAGTTCACTTATCTTGATTGGAGTGTTCACATGTC
>Ga0316205_10003562_pt1 | contig 14585 bp, 12 predicted proteins | sample 3monthpyrite_MG_FD_204941 | JGI IMG/M metagenome (GOLD analysis project Ga0316205, IMG submission 204941) | Microbial mat bacterial communities from mineral coupon in-situ incubated in ocean water Damariscotta River, Maine, United States -... | ecosystem: Environmental > Aquatic > Marine >... | reverse complement strand
ACCCGCGACGGCGACACCGCGCGCGATTTCGCCAACCGGATCAATATCGGCATGGTGGGCATCAACGTGCCGATTCCGGTGCCGCTGGCCTATCACACCTTTGGCGGCTGGAAGAAATCGGGCTTTGGCGATCTCAATCAGCACGGGCCGGATGCGTTCAAGTTCTATACCCGCACCAAGACCGTCACGTCGCGCTGGCCGTCGGGCATCAAGGAAGGCGGCGAGTTCAACTTCAAGGCGATGGACTGATCCAAGCCCTGCGACTAACCTGACCGGGCCGCGCGCAAATCGCCGCGGCCCGGTTTCGTTTTCTCGGAAGGGACATGCCATGTGGCCAGACACGCGCATTTGCGAGCTTCTGGAGATCGAACACCCGATCATCCAGGCCCCGATGGCAGGCACCACCACGCCGGCAATGGTGGCCGCGGTATCGAACGCGGGCGGGCTTGGCTCGCACGGCTGCGCCGCGCTCTCGCCTGAACAGTTGGTTCAGGATATCGAGGCACTGACCCGCGCAACCAACCGTGCGGTGAACCTCAATTTCTTTTGTCATGAGCAACCCGAACTCGGCGAAGAGGATCATGCCGCCCTGCTTTCCGCCATGGCACCACAATACGAGGCGGCTGGCGTAGCCCCGCCCACCGAAATGCCCGAACCCACCTTGCACCCGTTTGGCGCGGTGCATCTTGAACAGCTGCTGGCGCGCCCCCCGGCGGTGGTCAGCTTCCATTTCGGCCTACCCGGGTCCGAGGCCGTGAACGCGTTGAAGGATAGGGGGTGCAAGATCCTCTGCTCCGCCACCACTGTGGCCGAGGCACTCTGGCTTGAGGCGCGCGGCATGGATGCCATCATCGCGCAAGGTTGGGAGGCGGGCGGCCATCGCGGCGTCTTTCTTGATGTCGAACATGACGCGCAGGTCGGGCTGTTTTCGCTCCTGCCTCAGGTTGTGGACGCCGTCGGCCTGCCGGTCATTGCCGCCGGCGGCATCGCCGACGGGCGCGGCATCGCCGCCGCTTTCGCGCTGGGGGCCTCGGGCGTTCAGATCGGCACCGGTTTCATCTCCTCGGACCAGGCCAACCGCAAACCCGACCATCACGAAGCTATCGCCAGCGGCTCCGATGACAGCACACGCATCACCCGTGCCGGGTCGGGCCGCGTCGCCCGCGCGCACCGCACCGACTGGCTGGACCGCATGACACATGTCAGGGCCGCGCCCTTCCCGCTGATGTACCATTACACAGCACCACTGATGGCGGCCGATGCAGAGGCACATCAGTTCTCGCTCTATGGCCAAAGCAGCCGCCTCGCGCCTGCTGGAGACGCTGGCGAACGGCTGCACCGGTTGGTCGCCGCCGCAAAAGCGGCGTTTGGGTGAGCCGCCCAGCTTGCCGCTAGGTCACGCGGCGCGTCTAAATCGATTTTGCCTCAGAATAATTCGTTGGAAAGGCTGCGTTCATGGCCAATGATTTTGACGCGTTCAGCCACAGGGAGATTTGCCGAGGCGAGCGCCTTTTTCCCCGACCTTGATTGCGCCAGAGCGACCCCCGCATGTTCGCGGCAGGCTCTCTTTCGCGGAATGCATCAGGTCTGCGACATTTCGCACAACTGCGTGAGTTCCCCCCCAGCAGAGATTGTCAGGCGCGGCCCCGGTTGCCATCCTTTTACACAGCGAACAGGAGGACCGCAGAATGACAGACACCACCCGCCGCGCCGCCATTGCCACATTGCTGGCCGCGCCACTTGCCTTGAGCGTGACCCGCGCCCAGGCCGCCACGCATGTGGTTATGATCGAACGCTTCGAATATGACCCCGTTAATTTGCAGGTCTCGGTCGGTGACACGGTGACCTTCACCAATCTCGACGGGGCACCGCATACCGCGACGGCCACCGATGGCAGCTTTGACACCGGGCTGTTGACGCGAAATCAATCGGGTTCGATCACCGTTTCGGCGGCGGGCAGTTTTGAATATCTCTGCGTCTTCCATCCTGCGATGCGCGGCACGATTACCGCCACCTGACCCGGACCGGGACGGGGCACAAGGAAAATGGGGGGCCGCGATGCGACCCCCCGATATGTTCTGAAAAGGTTTTGGTGATGAAACCGGGTGCGGCGCGTCAAAGCACTGCTCGGAACGCCGGAAACAAGAGGATATCACTTCGCGGGTCGAAATCTTTGATTTCAGGCAACGTTAGGCGATTCAGAGTTTTCTGAAAGTGCCATAGTGTTCGCGCACTGACTTTGCGCCGGGCCCGAGCGCCGGACGCCGCCGCCATCATCGATGGTGATAGCGAAAGAGGCGGCGGCGGCAAGAATGAAGATATCTGACATGGGTCCGGATGCTTTGCGATGTTGCGGGGCGTTTGTGACTATGTGTCGTGCAAGCCCCCCTTTGGGTTCAAAGTTTTTTCATGCTCCCGTGCGTGGTGCCTGTTTTTCCTTGGCAAATCACCGCTTTCCCGGTTTCCTGTCGCAAAGGCGACAAAAGGACCGGCGATATGGCACAATCCGAGCCTCCGTTCTCGATAGGCATCGAGGAGGAATACCTGCTGGTCGATATCGACAGCTGTGACCTGACCGAAGCCCCGCCCGCCCTGATGGCGGCCTGTGCCGCCGAACTGGAAGGCCAGGTCAGTCCCGAATTCCTGCAATGCCAGATCGAGATCGGCACCCGTGTCTGCGCCAATATTGGCGAAGCGCGCGAGGATCTGCGCCGCCTGCGATCCTGTGTGGCGCGTATTGCAGGCAATTACGGGCTGGCCCCGATTGCCGTATCCTGCCACCCCTTTGCCGATTGGAAGGATCAGCCCCACACCGACAAGGACCGCTACAACACGCTGGCGCGCGATCTGGGCGGCGTGGTGGAACGGATGCTGATCTGCGGCATGCATGTGCATGTCGGCCTGGGCAACGACGATCTGCGCAACGATCTGATGGGGCAGTTGTCGTATTTCCTGCCGCATCTTCTGGCGCTGTCGACATCCTCGCCCTATTGGCAGGGCCGCGATACCGAACTGGCCTCGTACCGGTTGACGGTGTTCGACAACCTGCCGCGCACCGGGCTGCCACCCATTTTTCCGTCCTTTGGCGATTATGAGCGCACGGTTGACGTGCTGATCGAACTTGGCGTGATCGAGGACAGCACAAAGATCTGGTGGGATCTGCGCCCGTCGTCGCGGTTTCCGACGCTGGAGACCCGGATCTGCGATGTGAGCCCCCGGCTTGAGGATACCCTGACACTGGCCGCGCTCATTCAGAGCCTGTCGCGGATGCTTTTTCGTCTGCGCGAACGCAATCAGCGCTGGCGGCTTTACGATGCCTTCCTGGTCGAGGAAAACCGCTGGCGGGCGCAGCGCTATGGCACCAGCGAGGGGCTGATCGATTTCGGCCGCCGCGAGATCGTGCCGTTTGCCGAATTGATGGAAGAGCTGATCGAGATGACGGCCGAAGATTCAGAGATGCTGAAATGCCGGGCCGAGGTCGAACATGTGCGTGACATGTTGGCGCGCGGCACGTCCTCGCAACGCCAGCGCGCGGTGTATGGCGCGGCGCGGGCCGGAGGCCGGGACCATGGCGGTGCCATGCGCGATGTGGTGCGCCATCTGATCGAGGAATTCCACGCCGATTTGTGATCGCGCGCACGCCTTGCAACACTCCTGCAAAACTTGCTAATTAAACACTTGTTCAATTCTATCGGGCGATCAGGGAGACACCGCATGGATTTCGCACTTTCCGAAGAACAGGTGATGATCTTTGACATGGCGAGGAGCTTTGGCGAGGAGCATATCGCGCCTTTCGCCCGCGACTGGGAGGCCGCGGGCACCATCCCGAAAACGCTCTGGCCACAAATCGCCGAGCTTGGTTTCGGCGGGCTCTATGTCAGCGAAGACTACGGTGGATCGGGGTTGTCGCGCCTTGACGCCACGCTCGTGTTCGAGGCGCTGGCCATGTCCTGCCCCGCCGTGGGATCGTTCCTCTCGATCCACAACATGTGCGGCGGCATGATCGACAAATTCGGATCCGACGAGACGAAACAGAAATGGCTGCCCGACCTCTGCACCATGGAAAAGGTGTTCTCCTATTGCCTGACCGAGCCGGGATCAGGATCGGACGCCGCCGCCCTGCGCACCCGCGCCACCCGCACCAATGAGGGGTATCGCCTGAACGGCACCAAGGCCTTCATCTCGGGCGGCGGGTATTCCGACGCCTATGTCACCATGGTGCGCACCGGTGAGGATGGCCCCAGGGGGATCTCGACCGTCGTGGTCGAGGAGGGCGCGGCTGGCCTTTCCTTTGGAGCGCTTGAGAAAAAGATGGGCTGGCTGGCGCAACCCACGGCGCAGGTGCAGTTCGACGATTGTTTTGTCCCGGCCGCGAACCTCATTGGCGAGGAAGGCCATGGTTTCAAATACGCCATGGCGGGGCTCGATGGCGGGCGGCTCAACATCGCCGCGTCCGCGCTTGGCGGGGCGCAGAACGCGCTCGATCTGACGCTGGCCTATATGGGCGAACGCAAGGCATTCGGCAAAACCATCGACCAGTTTCAGGGCCTGCAATTCCGGCTGGCCGAACAGGAGGTCAGGCTGCAATCGGCGCGCATTTTCCTTCGGCAGGCGGCGTGGAAGCTGGACAATGGCGCGGCCGACGCGTCCAAATTCTGCGCCATGGCCAAGCTTTATGTCACCGATGCCGCCTTTGAGGTGGCCAATCAATGCCTGCAACTGCATGGCGGCTATGGCTATCTGGCCGATTATGGCATCGAGAAAATCGTCCGTGACCTGCGGGTGCACCAGATCCTGGAAGGCACCAATGAGATCATGCGGATGATCATCGCGCGGGCGATGTTGGCGGAGCGCGGGTAATGAGCGATATTGACTGCCGCATCGAGGGCCGCGCGGGCCGCATCACCCTGAACCGTCCCAAGGCATTGAACGCGCTGACCTGGGAGATGTGCCTTGAGATCGACAAGGCCTTGACCCAATGGGCCGATGATCCTGCCGTTGCGCTGTTGATCATCGACGGGCTGCCCTGCGAAAAAGCGTTTTGTGCCGGCGGCGACCTGACCGAGATGTATGCAACCGGCAAAGCAGGCGATTACGGCTACGGGCAGCGCTTCTGGCAAGACGAGTACCGCATGAACGCGCGGATGTTCAATTTTCCAAAGCCCGTCGTCACCTTTCTGCACGGCTTTGTTATGGGCGGCGGTGTCGGGGTGGGCTGCCATGGCTCGCACCGGATCGTCTGCGACGATACCCGCGTGGCGATGCCCGAATGCAAGGTCGGGCTGGTGCCCGATGTCGGCGGCTCGCTGATCCTGGCGCGGGCACCGGGGCGGTTGGGTGAATATCTGGGCGTGACCGCGACCCGCATGGGGCCGGGCGACGCGATCCATGCGGGCTTTGCCGATTACCACCTGCCGCGCGACGGGTGGACCGGGCTGATCGCCGCGCTGTCCGAAACCGGAGATGTGGCCGAGGTGGACGCCGCCGCCGGGCCTGCGCCTGCTTCGAAACTGGCCGGACTACAGGGTGAAATCGATGCAGCCTTCGGCGGCGAAGGGCTGCGCGATATCGTCAACCGGTTGGAAGTCACCAGTTCCGGCATGGCCAGCGATGCCTTGAAGGCCATGCAGGGTAACTCACCGATTTCAATGGCTTGCACGATAGAGCTCATTCACCGAGTGCGCGGCAAGGAGAGGATCGAGGCGGCGCTGGAGCTGGAATACCGCTTCACCTCGCAATCCATGGAAAAGGGTGATTTCCTGGAGGGCATCCGCGCCCTGATCATCGACAAGGACAACGCACCGCGCTGGCGTCATGACGGGCTGAAATCCGTTCCAATGGTCGAGGTCTCCAGCCTCCTGATGCCGCGCGGGCCGCAAAAACTGACATTCTAAGGGAGAGGTGCCATGCAGATCGGATTCATTGGTTTGGGCAATATGGGCGCGCCGATGGCCGCCAATCTGGCGGCGGCGGGCCATGATGTGACAGGCTTCGACCTGAACGCCCCCTGCCCCGACGGCGTGACCGAGGCCGCCAGCGCGGAGGCGGCGGCGGCGGGGCGCGATGTCGTCATCACCATGCTGCCCAACGGCGCAATCCTGCGGGCCGTCGCGGGCCAGATCATCCCGGCCATGGCCAAGGGCGCGGTGCTTCTGGATTGCTCCACGGTCGAGGTCGATGCCGCACGCGCGGTGGCCGCCGATTGCGCCAATGCCGGGCTCGGCTTTCTCGATGCGCCCGTGTCGGGCGGGGTTGGAGGCGCGGCGGGCGGCACGCTCACCTTCATGGTCGGCGGCAGCGATGGTGCCTTTGCCACCGCTGCCCCGCTTTTCGAGATCATGGGCCAGAAGGCCGTCCATTGCGGCCCCGCGGGAAACGGTCAGGCCGCCAAGATCTGCAACAACATGATCCTCGGCATCACCATGATCGGCACCTGCGAGGCCTTTGCGCTGGCCGACAAGCTGGGGCTCGACCGGCAGGCGATGTTCGACGTGGTCTCCACCTCGTCGGGCTATAGCTGGACGATGAACGCCTATTGCCCGGCCCCCGGCATAGGCCCCGTCAGCCCCGCCGATAACGGCTATCAGCCCGGTTTCGCCGCCGAATTGATGCTCAAGGATCTGCGCCTCGCGCAGGCCGCCGCAGAGGCCGCCGATGCCGACACGCCGATGGGTCTGGCAGCCACCAAGCTTTATGAAACCTTTGTCGAGGCCGAAGATGGCAAGGGCCGCGATTTCTCGGCCATGCTGCCCCGGTTCGAGAAACGCCACCGCAACGCCTGACCCCTCGCGATTCGGGGCCGGGTCAATCCTCGCGCCAGCGACCGCCGCACGGCGGCTTGGGATTGACGCGGTCCCGACTCGCATAGCCTTGAATTGGCGTCTTGAGGGGCAGATCGCCCCCTCAAGCGCCTCTCAGCACCCAGGGCAAACCATTGCCGCCTACGCCGGCCCCCGAATGGTTTCACATCCTCATCCCAGATTGCGACCGTCCGCTTCAGTGGACCGCGCGCTGACGATGGCCCCAAAGGGGCCTGAGGAGGCGCGCCCTCGCCGCCCGTCAGGGCAACGACCATTCATCGAAAAAGGGGAAAGTGGCGCGGTTGACGGGGCTCGAACCCGCGACCCCCGGCGTGACAGGCCGGTACTCTAACCAACTGAGCTACAACCGCGCATGGGCCTTTCGGCAAGGGCTTTTCGCCCGAATGGAACAGCGGTGGCGCGGTTGACGGGGCTCGAACCCGCGACCCCCGGCGTGACAGGCCGGTACTCTAACCAACTGAGCTACAACCGCCCACTGCACACACAAGCGACCCATAAAGGCCCGCTGGCGTGACGGCGGTTCTAGGGCCCCCACCCGTCCCCGTCAAGCGCGGTTTTCCCTGCAAATGCACCGGCACCCGAAAAAACCTCATCCCCGCCGCAACGGGCGACGCGGGGCCACCGGCGACCGGCGGCGGCGCTCGCGCATAAAGACGTAAATCCCGGCCCCCGCGATCATCGCCGTGCCGACCAGAACCCAGAAATCGGGCGTCTCGCCAAAGATACTCCAGCCGACGAATATGGCCATCGGCAGCGCGGCATATTCAAACGAGGAAACCGTCGCCGCATTGCCCAGTTTATAGGCCGAGGACAGGGTATATCCGATGGCCCCGGAACACAGGCCCAATAGCAAGAAGAGCGGCCAGTCCTGCGGCGTCGGCCAGACCCAGGCGCGCAACAGGAAGATCAGGCTTTCATGTTCGACCCCTTCGGCATAGCGCCCGTCGCCCGCGACCAGAAAGAACCCGATCGAGACCAGCAAAAACACCGTCTGGATATAGACCGCCAGCGCCGAGGCCTTGGAATACACCCCCAACGACCGGGTCATCACCTGCATGCCCGCATAGGCCGCCGCCGCCGCAACCGGCAAGAGCAGCACCCAAAGCGCGGGCGCATCGGCACCGCCGCCCGATCCCGGCTGCGCCATCACCAGAACCCCGGCAAACCCCACCAGGATGGCCGCCCCGCGATGCAGGCCCACGCGTTCCTTGAGGAAAAAGATCGACATCAGCGTGATCAGCAACGGGGCCACAAAAAAGATCGACACAGCCGTGGCCAGCGGCAGGGTCGCCAGCGCCGCGAAATAGAGCATGTTCGAGAGCACCACGAAAAGCCCGCGCACGACATGCAGCCCCGGCGTGGCGGTGCGCAATTCGCTAAACCCGCCCTCGAACTGCAAAATCACCAGCGACACCGTCAACCCGATGGCCGAGCGGATGAACACCATCTGATGCAGGGGATAATCGCCGCTCAACGCCTTGATAAGGCTGTCATTGGCGGTGATGAACACCATCCCTGCAAGGATCAGAACAATGGCGCGCACGGGCGTGTCTTCTGTAGGGCGTGGCGGGCCGGGCATCGGGGAAAACTTTCGAGGGGGTGACAGCCGCGTCGCAATACCGCCCTGCCTGGTTTCTGCCCTACCTTGCGTAAACCGGGCCGGAAATGAAGAAAGGAAAACGACAGGATTGTCGTAAAATGGGCATGGCGGCGCCGCGAACGCGGGAATCCATCGCGATAACGGCACCCGCACGCCTGGAGTGATCATCACTATACGAAATACGGTAATCTGGTGGGTCGTGAGAGGCTCGAACTCCCGACATCTTCGGTGTAAACGAAGCGCTCTACCAACTGAGCTAACGACCCGCCCGGCACGTCCTAGCCAATCCGGTTTCGCGGTGCAAGGGGCATCTTGCACGAGGCCGGGCCGCGGTTTCCGCCCGACCTCCAGGTCACGGTTTTCGCGACTGCAAAGCCGCACCCGCCGCCCGCACCAGATCGGCGATCGCGCTCAGAGCATCGACCTGTGGCGTTGTCTTGCGCCAAATCATACCGATGGTGCGGGTCGGGCGCGGGGCCGGAAAGCGGGCGATATCGACCTGCGCCGCGCGGCCTTCGACCGCCACCGCCATGTCGGGAATCAGCGTGACACCCAGCCCCGCCGCCACCATCTGCACCAGCGTAGTCAGCGAACTGCCCTCCAGCCCGCCTTGCGGCACCGGCACGGGGCGGTTGCAAAAGCTGAGCGCCTGATCGCGGAAACAATGCCCCTCTTCCAGTAACAAAAGCCGCATCCGTGCCAGGCCATCGCCATCGGGAACCGGTTGGCCGGCATCGGCCGCAGGGCGCACCAGCACAAATTCCTCCTCGAACAGCGGCACCTCGGTAAAGGCCGGTTCCGACACCGGCAGCGCCACGATCGCCGCGTCGATGCGGCCATCGGCCAATTCGGCCAACAGGCGCGGTGTCAGCGTCTCGCGCAGTTGCAGATCGAGGCCCGGTGCCTCACGGGCGATCAGCGGCAACAGGGTTGGCAACAGATAGGGCGCGATGGTCGGAATCACGCCAAGGCGCAACCGCCCCAACCCCTGCCCCGACGCCGCGCGCGCCAGATCGTGCAGATCGTCGGCGGCCGCCAGAATGTCGCGCACCCGCGCCAACAGCGCTTGCCCCGGCTCGGCCAGACGCACCTGCCGCGCGCCGCGTTCAAAGAGCGTGGTGCCCAGGGTGGCCTCCATTTCGCGGATCTGCACCGAAAGCGCGGGTTGCGAGATCGCCGAGGCCGCCGCCGCCTGCCCGAAATGGCCGTGCCGGGCGAGCGCATCGAAATAACGCAATTGTTTCAAAGTCACATCTTTCATAACTTTTAATTATCGTAGCCATGAAAAAATGCAACTTAAACCAATCGCGGGAATCGGGTATAGGCAGTGACAGGACGCCGGTTATGCGTCAGCCACAGATACAAGCACATCAGGGGAGTTCCATCGCCATGGACACAAACAACGTGGGCAAATGCCCGGTCATGCACGCAACCAATGCCGGCAGCGCGACGCGCGACTGGTGGCCCAACCAGTTGAACCTGAAAATCCTGCATCAGCATGGGGCCGCCTCTGATCCGATGGGCGCGGATTTCGACTATGCCGAGGCCTTCAAAGCGCTCGATCTGGACGCGCTGCGCGCCGATCTGACCGCGCTGATGACCGACAGCCAGGATTGGTGGCCCGCCGATTACGGCCATTACGGGCCGCTCTTTATCCGCATGGCCTGGCACAGCGCGGGCACCTACCGCACCGCCGATGGCCGTGGCGGGGCCACCACCGGCACACAGCGGTTCGCGCCGCTCAACTCCTGGCCCGATAACGGCAATCTGGACAAGGCGCGCCGGCTGCTGTGGCCGATCAAGCAGAAATACGGCGACGCGATTTCCTGGGCCGATCTGATGATCCTGGCGGGCAATGTCGCGATCGAAAGCATGGGCGGCCCGACGGCGGGCTTTGCCGGTGGCCGCGCCGATGTATGGGAGCCCGAGGAGGATATCTATTGGGGTCCGGAAACCGAATGGCTGGGCGACAAGCGGTATGCCGGGGATCGCGATCTGGAAAACCCGCTGGCCGCCGTGCAGATGGGCCTGATCTATGTGAACCCCGAGGGGCCGAACGGCAATCCCGATCCGGTGGCCTCAGGCCATGACATCCGCGAAACCTTTGCCCGGATGGGCATGGATGACGCCGATACCGTCGCACTGGTCGCGGGCGGGCATACATTCGGCAAGGCGCATGGTGCCGGCGATCCGGCGCTTGTGGGGCCGGAACCCGAGGCGGCCGGTCTGGCCGAACAGGGGCTTGGCTGGGCCAACAGCTTTGGCACCGGCAAGGGCGTCGATACCACCACCAGCGGCGTCGAAGGCCCCTGGACGGCCAACCCGACCCAATGGGATAACGGCTATTTCGACGTGCTCTTTGGCTATGACTGGCAGCTGACCAAGAGCCCCGCCGGGGCGCATATCTGGGAGGCGGTCGATCTCAGCCCGGCCAATCACGCGCCGCAGGTCGATGGCTCTGATGAGCCCGTCAAGCTGATGATGACCACCGCCGATATGGCGATGCGGATGGACCCCGCATATGAGGCGATCTCGCGGCGCTATCACGAAAACCCGCAGGAATTCGCCGAGGCCTTTGCCCGCGCCTGGTTCAAGCTGACGCATCGCGACATGGGGCCGAAAACCACCTATCTTGGGGATTTGGTTCCGGCGGGCGATTTGCTGTGGCAGGATCCGATCCCGGCGATGGATCACGACGTCATCGACGCAGGCGACGTTGCTGATCTGAAGGGCCGGATCATGGCCACGGGTCTGGGCGTAGGTGCATTGGTGGCCACGGCCTGGGCCTCGGCCGCCACCTTCCGCGGCTCGGACCGGCGCGGTGGGGCAAATGGCGCGCGGTTGCGGCTGGCCCCGCAAAAGGATTGGGCGGTTAACCAGCCTGCGCAACTGGCCAAAGTGCTGACGGCGCTGGAAGACATTCAGACCGCCTTCAACGCTGCGCAATCGGGGGGCAAGCGGGTGTCGCTGGCCGATCTGATCGTGTTGGGCGGTGTTGCGGCGATCGAGGCGGCAGCGGACGCGGCGGGGCATTCGGTCTCGGTTCCCTTCAGCCCGGGCCGTATGGATGCCAGCCTGGAGCAGACCGATATCGACGGCATGGCCGTGCTGGAGCCCGAGGCCGATGGCTTCCGCAATTACCAGAAGGCGGAATACACCGTGCCCGCCGAGGCGCTGCTGGTGGACCGGGCGCAGCTTTTGGGGCTCAGCGCGCCGCAGATGACGGCGTTGGTTGGTGGCATGCGGGTTCTGGGGGCCAATCATGATGGCGCACAGAAAGGTGTGCTGACCGACCAGCCCGGCGTGTTGAGCAATGATTTCTTCGTCAATCTGCTGGATATGTCGACGGTCTGGTCCCCGGTGTCCGAGGATGAAACCGCGTTCGAGGGCCGTGACCGGGCCAGCGGCGATCTGAAATGGACCGGCAGCCGGGTGGACTTGGTTTTTGGCTCCAACTCGCAATTGCGCGCCCTGGCCGAGGTCTATGCCGAATCGGAAACCCGTTTCCTGGACACGTTCATCGCGGCCTGGACCCAGGTGATGAATGCGGACCGCTTCGATCTGGTCTGAGACCTGATGAATACCCACGTGCCCCGCCGCGATTGCGGGGCACGTGATCTGTAGGGTGACGACCCGATAATCCGATTATCGCGATGGCCCCATGGCGGCGGTTTCACGCGACATTGCGGGCCGCACACAAGGCGCGCGCCACGAAATCGGCCTGCTCAATAGATATAGCGGATCTGGTCCGACCAGTAGCGTTCCACCCGTTTCAGCGCATGGTTGATCTGGTCGATACCATCGGGGCCCAGAACCCCTTTGTCCTGCAACCCGCTGGCATGCCTGCCAAAAAGATCGGTTACCACATCGCGCACATCGCGGCCGCTGGCGGTCAGGCGCACCCGGACCGACCGGCGATCGATCTCACAGCGTTGATGATGCATATAGCCCATCTCGACCAGCTTCTTGAGGTTGTAGCTGACGTTCGAGCCCTGGTAATAGCCGCGCGATTTCAATTCGCCCGCCGTCACCTCGTTATCGCCGACATTGAACAGCAACAGCGCCTGCACCGCGTTGATATCGAGCACGCCGAGGCGTTCAAACTCATCCTTGATGACATCGAGGAGAAGTCGGTGCAGCCGCTCAACCAGCGAAAGCGATTCCAGATAGCCGGACATGAAACCATGCCGGGACGTTTCCGCGATGGGGCTGTGCAAACTCATGATGATCTCCGCATATCTGCTTGGCAGGCAGATTTGCCGATAAGTCCAAACATTGCGTTAAGCGCCACGAATTTTTCGGATCAGCCCCGCGCGGCCGCCAGATCCTCTGCCAGCTCGACGGCAAATTCCCGCATGTATTCAGGCGCTTGCCGTTGGCCGGAGATCCATTGATAGAGGTCGTGATCATCCTCTTCCAGCACCTGTTCAAACAAATCGAGCCGCAGTTCATCGGCCGCATCGAGATGGCGGGCCGCCCATCCGCCCAGGATCAGGTCCATTTCCTTGATGCCGCGATGCCCGGCGCGCATCTTGAGCCGTTTTATCCGCACCCGCCCCGGGCCTGCCGCCAAATCCGCCGTCATTGTGCATCGTCGCGCGATGGGCGCATCTGGCGCAGGCGTTTTTCCAGTTTGCCAAGGGTCTCGCCAAGCCGCTGATGCTGCATCCGCACCTGGCGCAGATCCAGCAGCAGATCGTTGATATCCTGAGTGACCTCGGTTTCATCGGGTTCTTCGGGGCCGGCCCCCTCGCCGGTCAGCAACCAGCGGATCGAGACATTCAGGAGCCCCGCCATCATCTGCAGCCGGTTGGCGCGCGGCTCGCTCATGTCATTTTCCCAAGCCTCGACGGTCTTCAGCTTGATGCCAAGGCGACGGGAAAATTCCTCCTGCGTCAGACCGACCGCCTCACGCGCTGCGGCCAGGCGGTCGCCGAAGGTCGCACTTTCTTCGCTGAACCAGCCGTCCTGATCCATCTCAGCCGTCGCCATCGGGTCTCCTTTCTGGCCCGCTTCATCCTGCACGGGCGTTTTCAACTCTTGAACGCTTGTGGCGCGGAGCCTAATCATGGCCCCGACAATATGTAAACCGGACCAAATGCCCGGTTCACCTGCCGGAGACCCCAGATGACCTTTCTGTCCAAGACGCTTGCGCGTGTGAAACCCTCACCCACCATCGCCGTTTCAACCCTTGCGGCCGAGCTGAAGGCGGCGGGCAAGGATGTGATCGGCCTGGGGGCCGGTGAACCCGATTTCAATACGCCCGCCAATATCTGCGAAGCGGCCAAGGCGGCGATTGATGCGGGCAAGACGAAATATACCGCGCCCGACGGCATCATCGAGCTGAAGCAGGCGATCTGCGACAAGTTACAACGCGACAATGGGCTGGAATACACACCAAAGCAGGTCAGCGTCGGAACCGGCGGCAAGCAGATCCTCTATAACGCGCTGATGGCGACGCTCAATCCCGGCGACGAGGTGGTGATCCCCGCGCCCTATTGGGTCAGCTACCCCGACATGGTGCTGCTGGCGGGCGGTGAGCCGGTGGTGGCCGAAGCCTCGGCCCAGACCGAATACAAGCTGACCGCCGATCAGCTGGAGGCCGCGATCACGCCGAAAACCAAGTGGCTGATCTTTAACTCGCCCTCGAACCCGACCGGCGCGGCCTACAGCCATGATGAACTGAAGGCGCTGACTGACGTATTGATGCGCCATCCCCATGTCTGGGTGATGACCGACGACATGTATGAACACCTTGTCTATGACGGGTTTGAGTTTGTGACGCCCGCGCAAGTGGAGCCCGGCCTTTATGACCGCACCCTGACCTGCAACGGTGTCTCAAAGGCCTATGCGATGACCGGCTGGCGGATTGGCTATGCGGCGGGGCCCGAGGCCCTGATCGGTGCGATGCGCAAGATCCAGTCGCAGTCGACATCGAACCCCTGCTCGATAAGCCAGTGGGCGGCGGTCGAGGCCCTGAACGGTACGCAGGATTATATCGAGACCAATAACGCGGTGTTCAAACGCCGCCGCGACCTGGTGGTCGAGATGCTGAACAAGGCGGATGGGGTCACCTGCCCGACGCCGGAAGGGGCGTTCTACGTATATCCGTCGATTGCCGGTTGTATCGGAAAGACCACGCCTGCGGGAACGCGCATCGAGAC
>Ga0316205_10003561_pt1 | contig 14586 bp, 12 predicted proteins | sample 3monthpyrite_MG_FD_204941 | JGI IMG/M metagenome (GOLD analysis project Ga0316205, IMG submission 204941) | Microbial mat bacterial communities from mineral coupon in-situ incubated in ocean water Damariscotta River, Maine, United States -... | ecosystem: Environmental > Aquatic > Marine >... | reverse complement strand
GTACCAATGGATAAAATGATCATTTCACTTGCCTTCGGCTCGTCAAAATCTCTTCCGTCTTTTGTGAAATTGGTATTTCTTGCTTCCGCGTATGCACACATTGATGGGTTGTTGGCAAAGACTCCACCGTCAATATTCACCATTGAAACTGGATCTTCATCCTTTACGGGTGATGGGGCGATGTTCTTTACCTTAGCAGGCGCAAAATAAGTGGGTGCGGCCGAAGTAGATCGCGCAACATCTCGCACAAAAAATTCACGCCTCGTTTGTTCTTCTCTGCTTGAAAAGAAGAAAGAAGACTTTGTAGCCATGTTGTATGTGGTTATTAAACATGGCTTGAGCAGTTCACTCATTTTTAGATCAACAAACTTCTCTTTGAAGAGCCCTTCTATATTCTTTGCACTAAATCCTGTTGCATTCGAAAGCCCCCAAATTCGTTTCCAAGCGGGAACTTTTGAGTCCGTAAAAATTTTGCCTCCTTCTTTGGAATAGAATTCCAAGGCTTCTGTTGCTGTAAATCGTGGCCTCTTATCTGCATCTGGTGCTAAGTAAATGCACGATAAAATCGCTCCAGTGCTGGTACCTGCAATTAAATCGAAGTAATCAGCAATTTTTGCATTCTTATTATTCGTTTTGCGTTGGAGTTCGCTTTCTACATATTGCATAATGGTTGCAGGGACAATTCCTCGAATTCCCCCACCGTCTAGGGCAAGTATTCTGACTTTTTTCATAAGTGGTTCAAGTTACATAGTTCTGAAATATAACAACGTTGTAATTATTGCTCATTTCAGACATGCCCAAAAATATTGCGAATTTTTGCAACTCACAAGGGTATAAATACCCTAATTGAGAGGGTTAATTGTAGGGGTTTCGTCCTTTTGTGACAAAACCGTGAACACTTTTGAGTGTCTTTGTTGAACTGATTTTGATGGGATGAATCTTACTTGCTCCGATATTATCATGGAGTTCTGCAATTGGTTTTCCTAAATAGCCTCCCTCAACACCACTCCATTGACTGTGCTACTACTCAAAAATGCCAGGAGTGGTGCCTTGGGTGGAAACTATGTGATTAGGTTAGCTTATGACGTCTGTCAATCTAGATGAAAGAGAATCTGTATCAATCTAAAGGAAACTATGAAATATCCAATACTGATTCCCTAAAAAATACCTAGGTCAAGCCGCGATTAAGCATGTCCCAAACATACTGGCTAAAATTGGGAATAACAACAGGATTAATACCTGATCTACTAGGTATTAATACCCTATTTTTTATTGACTCAAAAAAAATAGGTCTTGTCGAGTGGTGATCGGATTTTAAATTATTCGTGGTTGAATCTATTCACTAAATACTACCCACCGTGAATATGTTTTCAACGATAATTCCGTCTCCAGGTTTTGGAAAAGTTCCTTCTTCGGTAATCATGTCTTCAAATTTAAATTCCAGAAGTAATCCTTCAGGAACAATTTCACCACAGTTATCTGGTTCGGTTCTGTACAAGACAACGCGATATGGCTGTCCAGCTTGTAATCCCGCTTCATAAGTTTCCAATCTAAAATGGTCACTTTTAGTGCAACCTCCTGATTGAACTCTGATCTTAAGAACCCCATTAACCAGTTCAATTCCGAGAAGTTTTTCCTCTTGTCTATATGCTTCTACCATTGTAATAGTACGTTTTAAATTATTCTGTATTGGGTGAATGTTAACCCACACTGCAAATCTAGACTTTGTTATTGCATAAATCAACAGTAATAGTACCTAAATATGCTACAACAAATACCTGATTTTTTCTCATTTATGAGAAATGTCGTTTTTTGCTCATTTGGCTCCCATTTCTCAACACTTTTCAGCCTTATGAACTGATTTGCACCACGAAATTACGCATTCTGCCTCATGAATAATAAAATCATTCTTCACTAGTTTTCTGAACCTTTTGAAAATTTTCGATTAGTCTAGCTTGTAGATTCCGTACCTAATAGCGTAAACGACAAGTCCAACCCTGCTTTTTACACCAAGCTTCTCAAATAAGGCTTCCCGATATCCATCTACCGTCCGCGGAGAAACACACATTTTATCGGCTATTTCTTTGTAGGTCTTTTCAGTTGCAACGAACTCTAAAAATTCATTCTCACGTTCCGACAATGTGCCACTATCGCTTTGCACGTTGTTCAGTAGGAGCTGACCGACCTCGTTGGAATAATAAAATCCTTTGTCCATAAGATCATTTAATGCTTGCTCCAATTCGCTCGGTTCGGCGTCTTTAAGAATGTATCCATCAGCACCGCTTTTCAACATGCGAATGATGGAAGACTCATCCACATACATGGATAAGGCAAGAATTTTAATCTTGGGATGATTCTTCTTCAGTAACACAGCCGTTTCGTACCCGTTCATTATCGGCATGTTGATATCCAAAATGACAATGTCTGGATGCTTGGTCGTCTGTAGAGACTTTAGTAGCTCCTTCCCATTGTTTGCCTTGATGTTCACTTCGATGTCCGAAAAATCATCTATTAGACCGACGACTCCCTTTCGGAAGAGTACGTGATCGTCTGCAATTCCAATTCTTATCATATCTTATTCTTTAATAGTAATGGTTATCGATGTACCAAAACTTCCACTGACAACCTCAAGTTGTGCATCAATGACTGAAGTCCGTTGGTATAAATTGTTAAATCCAGATCCTTTTGACCTGGCCTTTTCGGCATCAAATCCAATTCCGTTATCCGTGATAACAAGGGCTAATTCCTTGCGTTTATATGCAAGAGAGATAGTCACTCTTGTCGCCTGCGCATGTTTCAGAATATTCTGCGAAATTTCTTGAATCATCCGGTAGACAAAAAGGCGTTTTTCTGGATCGGTGAAAAATTGATTCCCTGTTACTTGGTAATCTACCTCCATATTCGTTTTTCGAAGATTTTCCACTTCAATATCTACAAGTTCGGTGAGCTTTTTTGTCGATAAATAAGATGGATTCAGTGAATGCGACAATGACCTCAAATCTTGAATCGATCGTGCGACTAACTCCCTGCTCTCGTCAATCTGTGCATTTTGCTCGGCTGATGCTGTTCCCTGCAGCTTCCCCAATTGGATCTTTGCCAATGAAAGCATTTGTCCAATGTTGTCGTGAATCTCCTGAGAAACGTGTTCCAGTGTTTTTTCCTGAATTTCCAACTGTGTCCTTAAGATCTCCTCTTCATATCTCGCCTCAACAGAGACCATTTCATCTTTATGCTGATTTTGGGCGCGCCTGTAGAGTAAAGCTGAAACTACAATGAGTCCAGCTAGGAAGAAGAACAACAGTGTTCCCAGAATAATGGTCAGCGTGACTTGAAAATCTGCTTGCATGTGAATCCTACCAAATATAGTGAATAGAGTGACAGATTTAGCACATAGTTAATGATCATTAGACTGTTGGCCACCTCGGGCACTCTTTCGTACAGATAGGCATTGAAACCCATTTGGAAAAACGTTCCAAGGTAAAAGAAGAGATGCGCCGTATTAATCCAAAAAAACGGATGACGAAACAATCGCTCCTCTTTCGAAGGATTAGAGAGGAGTTGAAAATGAAATATAATCGCAAAGATTACAATGCAGAAATTACCCATTACAAAGCTCAATGCATTGTCATTTTCAATGCCCTCCACAAATATGGACAAATATATGCTCAGTGACCAAAAAATCACAATCATCGGAATCATAACCTTCCTAAACCATCCATAGTCCAATACTCTTCCATAAATCAAAACCATTAAGGTAAACTCGATTGGTTGATAGATGTGATTAAGGAAATTTGCATGCTCGACCTTTATTATGTAGTCAAAAGATTCAAACAACAAGACCATCCCCAAAAGGATGGTCATGTATTTCGAAAAATCTCCCAATTGTCTCCTATTAACAATACTGAAAACCAGTCCCGAAGTTATCAGGAGGAGATATAGAGAATATAGAAGTAGATCATACATCATTGAAATAACAAAATTGAGATCAATGGTTCAGAAAGCAATCTGAATTCCTTCATTATTATTTTAAACATACTAACTAATTTAATTTCCGTCTGGTTTTGGGCATGACATTTCTCTTGGGTCAAAGCCCATCAATCTAAAGTGTTCCTTTATTTCTCCACAGGCTTTTTCTTGAAGGACACCCTTAACGACCTCAACAATTTTCTTTCGTGGCTGCCAGCGTTCGTAGCCAGCATGAGTACTTGATATAGGTCTATGTTGTTCATTCTCGTCAAGAATAAGGAGCGTGAAGGTATGCCGATTATTACCAGATTCAAGACCATGAATCGCAACCAACGTATCGTCTTCATGAGTCATTTTCTGAAGCAATGCCTCTATTTGGCTTTTGGTTATCTTTAAACTGAATGCCTCTTCTGCCTGATTTCCATTTATATTGTAAATATGTTCAACATATCGTTTTGATAATTCAAAAATTGTGGATTGTTTAACTGGATCTCCTAAAATTTTTTTTGCATTTTCATTAGCCATAGCGCGTATTTTTAAAGTTTAAATAAATGATTTAGACTCCTAATGTACTCCACAGTGAATCATTCTTACAACCCCATAAAAAAAATTCCTGACGGAAATTCGCGTCAAACAGCTATATATCAATAGCATACGTTGATTGACAACAACTTATGTACGTGAATTTTACGCGCCAATACGGGAAAAACACCCCTTAGCTAAACAGAGCGTCCAAATAGGTATCCACAGCTGTGGCATTATTCAATGTAAGTGGTGAAATCGCATCGACTATTTTCTTTTTGGGCTTCCATCGTTGCAATCCGTAGTATTTGTTTCCATTGCGATCCTCTCCCAAAGACATTGCTTTTCCCGCTGTATCAAAAGGCACTAAAATAAAGGTTTGCGTGTATTCGTCATTCACTAATTCCAATCCTAAGAATCCTTCAACATAATCGAAATCTGCACCGTCTTCCGTCGCATTTTGAAGATCTATTAAATCCTGCTTGGAAATAGACATATGCATTGATTCTGTATCAATGTCAAAATTTGGTGTACATGTTGAATCGTCCATACATGCCTGTCGATCTACATAGGCAGTTGCCATCGTAACGATCTCGTCAAAGGTTAATTTTTCTCCTCCTATCATAACTTTCATTTAATTTGTTTACAATGAGAGTTACCCAACCTTGAGCTTTTTTGCAACCCCTCGACTTTTCGATTTAATAAAAAAACACAACACACCATTGATTTACAGTGCATTATGTTTTAATATTTCATCCATTTACGTGAATTTCACGTATAAAAACGGGAAAAACACCCCTAAGTAAACAAGGCGTCCAAATAGGTATCCACAGCTGTTGCGTTACTCAATGTCAATGGTGAAATTGCATCGACAATTTTCTTTCTTGGCTTCCAACGCTCCAATCCGTAGTATTTGTTTCCATTGGCATCTTCACCGAGTGACATTGCCTTGTCATTTTCATCAAAGGCTACCAAAATAAAGGTTTGTACCAACTCATCGTTCACTGATTCCAAGCCCAAAATACCTTCAACATATTCGAATTCGCCGCCGTCTTCGGTTGCATTCTGCAGATCTATCAGGTCTTGTTTATCAATAGACATGTGCATTGACTCTTCGTCAATATCAAAATTTGGGGTGCATGTTGTGTCGTCCATACATGCTTGTCGATTTACATAAGCCGTTGCCATTGTAACGATCTCGTCAAAGGTTAATTTTTCTCCTCCTCTCATAATTTTTAATTTAATTGGTTTATGGAGCAAAGTACCTGACACTCAGCTGTTATTACAACCCACATATCTTTAGACTTAATAAAAAGGGTGACACAAAGACCTGATTGATAGGTGATTACAATTTGACTTGTTGATCCGTTTCGGTGGATTTTACGCGCGGGTATGAGGAAAACACCCACGATCTATTAAAGAAGGTTTTTAGTAGCGTAAATTTTGAGTAAATGATTGATTTTTAAGCTTTTATACATACAAATGATAAAACATAGAAATAACCAGCACGAGCGTAAAGACAATGCGCATTACAGCAACGCATAGACCAATTGGGCGATTATCGGCGTGATTTACGATAAGTTGCTCCCCGTTGTGATAAATGTTACCCGGAAATTATTATTTGGTCAGAATCCCTTATTAAATGTTGATTATCAGCGAACAAATCAATTCGACTGGTCAATCTTTCGAACCATCGTTAAAATTGTCGCTAGAGCAACCGTTTCGCCTGTTTCATCATACACATCAACGAGGAATTTTACGATTCCTTTTGCAATGTCCTCTTCGTCCTTCTTTTCCTGATCGATCTTTTCTTTCACTGTAAAGCGAACACCTAATGTTGCTCCAGCATAGACAGGCTTTGTAAATCGTGCCTCGTCGATACCGTAATTCAGCAATACAGGTCCTTTCTTCGGATCAACGAATAAACCAGCCGCTTTCGACAGGACAAAATATCCGTGTGCTACACGCTCTTCGAAAATTGTTCCATCCAGTGAGGTCTCATCCATGTGTGCATAGAAGTTATCCCCTGATACATTAGCAAAATTCACAATATCAGCTGTAGTCACAGTGTGCTTATGCGTGAAGACCGTTTCGCCAACCACCAATTCCTCAAAATGCTTTCTAAACACATGTGGATTTGCTTCAGGCTGTGCTGCACCCACTTGAAATTGCTCAGTGATATGCGTAATTGTCGTTGGGTGTCCCTGAATAGCTGTACGCTGCATGTAATGCAACACACCACGCTTTCCACCCATTTCTTCACCACCTCCGGCGCGTCCTGGGCCACCATGCGTAAGTAAAGGCATTGGAGAACCGTGTCCAGTACTTTCCTTGGCACAATCCTTATTCAGCACCAAAATACGCCCATGCATACTTGCCGCGTTGATTACATATTCTTTCGCTTCTTCATCGTTTGGCGTTACAATTGACGACACCAAAGACCCTTTCCCCATGCGCGATAGCTCAATTGCATCATCCATGGATTTATAAGGCATTATCGTAGATACAGGGCCAAAAGCCTCAATATTGTGTACGTCTGTTTTTGTATAAGGGTCGTCATTATAGAATAATATTGGTGAAAAGAATGCGCCTTTGTCCTTATCCGCTCCATGTACTTCAAACTCATCCATGTTACCAAAGACAATATCCTGTGATTTTGCTAACAACTCCACACTTTCGCGAACGCGATCTACTTGCGTGCGTGTTGCAAGAGCCCCCATGCGCACACCTTCTTGGCTTGGGTCTCCAATCTTCGTTGAAGCCAAACGTGCAGTAATTCCTTTTTGCACTTCCTCAACAAGGTTTTCTGGCACAAGAATTCTTCTTACTGCAGTACATTTCTGTCCCGCTTTCACTGTAATTTCCTTTACCGTTTCTTTGATAAACAAATCGAATTCCGCAGTTCCAGGAGTGGCATGTTCACCAAGAATAGTCGCATTCAAAGAGTCGGCTTCCAAATTGAAAGGAACACTTTCCTCCAATATTCTCGGTAGACCTTTTAGAATTTTACCTGTACTTGCACTTCCTGTAAAAGTCACTACATCTTCTGAGGTCACATGATCAATTATTCCGCGTCCAAGTCCACACACGAGTTGCAAAGAACCTTCTGGTAAAATTTTGGAGGCGATAATGTCACGCACCATTACCTCAGTCAGGTAGCATGTATATTCTGACGGTTTAACGATGGCTGGCACCCCTGCCATTAGGTTTACCGCAATTTTTTCAAGCATTCCCCAAATAGGGAAGTTAAATGCGTTGATATGCACTGCAACACCACGCTTTGGAACTTGAATATGATGCCCAATGAATGATCCTTCTTTTGAAAGCGGTGCCGTTACACCGTCTACATTATACGGTAAGTCGGGAAACTGTCTTCTCAACGAAGCATTGGCAAACAAATTCCCAATTCCTCCTTCAATATCAATCCATGAATCGACCTTCGTTGCTCCTGTCCATGCACTAACTTCGTAATACCTCTTTTTGCGATCCATTAAATGAAATGCCAGCGCTTTCAACATGCGTCCGCGTTCCTGGAAAGTCATTTTTCGAAGCTTCTCTCCACCTGTTTTTCTTCCATACGCAAGTGCCGCTTCATAATCGATTCCAGCACTTGAAGTTTCTCCAATCTTGTCGCCTGTAATCGCATTGTATAAATTTGTTTCAACACCCTCTCCATCAATCCATTCTCCTCCTATATAACTTTGATATCGTTGCATTTTTTCTTAGTTTTACACCGCTAAGATAGCCATTATTCCATGACCACTGAAAAACAAAAGACGAACGTTTTCAAAGCGGAGCTTGTTGCCGAAAAGGTAGAGTACGAGGTAACCTTTCGCATGTACAGCAATCGTATTTTTCATGTCAACATCCCTCGTTTCCATAAAATCGGGCGAAATATTATCGATGCTGGTTATGCTTTTTTAGATGAGAATGGTGGCGGCCAGTTCTACAACATTTATCAGTTCAATTCATTCGCTGATGTTGAACCCGAAATACGTGAATGGGCTGCAGATTCGAGCGGAAATAATTACACGCATTCTGACGCAATTGTTATTGGAAGTCTTTCACAAAAAATAATCAGCGATTTCTACCTAAAGTTTAATAAACCTACAAAGCCAACCAAGATTTTCTATTCAATGGACAAGGCTATTGAGTGGAGCATTGAGCAGATAGATGGTTAGATTTTAGATTGTTGGACTATTGGACTTTTAGATTGTTGGATTGTTGGATTGTTGGATTGTTGGATTGTTGGATTGTTGGATTGTTGGATTGTTGGATATTCAAAAAAATTAATCCTCCTTCCAAAAGCGAAGCGGTCCAAAATCTAACATCCAAAAGTGAGGAACGAACGGTCCAATATCAAACTGTAAGGCTCTCTTTCAACACATTCAAAAACGGTTCAATCTTTTCTAGTGTTACGTGATCCATCACCACAATTTTAAACCAACTTGGTTTTGTATGACTGTCTGGAACAAGTCCGAAACGTTCAGCCATTTCGTGGTTGATAAATGAACTCCTGATTGTAACAATGTTACTGTGCGGATTTCTGAAATATGTAATTTTAAGCGCATCAAGTTCTGCGCAAAACCAGTCTGTTCGTTTTTGAAGAATAAAGATTTTCTCCGTCCAACCGTGCGGACCGTATTTCGACAAGATCATCCAAATTGAAACAGCGTTTGCTCCTGAGCGACTCCCGATTAATGTACTGTCTTCTCCCTCAACGTAACTTGCCTCTTTCGTTGTTGCGTGGTGCATCAAGCCTTTGCGGATGAGGAAAATGCCCGTACCATAGGGCGCCTGTGCCATTTTGTGCGCATCAAGCGTGACCGAGGTAATGTATTTGTTCGCAAAATTTAACTCATTTTCTGGATTGGAAAAAGGGTAATAAAATCCTCCGAAGGCTCCATCAACGTGCATTTTGAATGTTAGGTTTTGTTCTTCCATAACCTCTGTATACGCGCGAAAATCATCAACCGATCCGAACATGGTTGTCATCATATTCACAACAACGATGAAGTACTTTGCTCCATTTTTTCGTGCAGCAGCAATTGCCTCCTCTACTGTTTTTTTGCTTATTTCGGGGGAATCAGTAGCCGTCTTGACTTTGTAGACAGAAATATTGAGAAGGTTAGCCGCTTTGTCCATCGAGTAATGGCTGTCGTCGCTACATAAAATTGCTATTTCACTGTGTTTCGCCGTGTACTCATTCAAAAACAAATTCCGATAAATCCAGATCGCCTGAATATTCGCTTCGGTTCCTCCAGATGCCACGTAACCATCACAGCTGTTTGGTTCTGCTTTCAATATATCCTCTGCGCATAACGCAATTACATCACGCTCTATTTCCTGCGTTCCAGCAAAAAAGCTCTCGGAGCTATCCAAAGTATGACACCCAATATGATTAGGATTGTTCACCAATGTGGTTAAAAATGGTGCATCTTTTAAGATCGAATCATCTTGCGAAAAAACGCGCGGATCAAGGTAGGATGCTGGAACACCCAATACTTCTTCTTGAACATAATTTCGATTCTTTCGAAGTGCTTCACCTATTCTTTCCTGAATCGCCGATTGTTCCTTCTTACTCCACATTTGCTTGTTTTTGTGCAAATAACGGAAAGGCTTCTTCTGACAACAATGACTTTGGTCACTTTTGCATTCTTTTCTGTCATAGAACAAACTAAATAATTTTTACAACCTTTACCTCACCAAAAATATCACTCATGAGAACCCTGAAAATCAGATTCATATTCCTTATTGTCCTTTTTAACCATGCTGCTTTCGCTGGCGGGCCGCCTGACGAGGGCATGTGGTTACCTCTGCTTCTTAAAGATTATAACTATGTAGAAATGGAACGCCTCGGTTTGAAGTTGACCCCTGAACAAATTTACAGTGTCAACAATGCAAGTCTAAAGGATGCCATTGTTCAACTTGGCGGGTTTTGCACAGCGGAAGTCATTTCGAATGAGGGACTCCTCTTGACGAATCATCATTGTGCTTATGATGCAATTGCGACGAGCAGTACAGAGGAAAACAACTATTTACGCGATGGTTTCTGGGCAATGAACAGAGGGGAAGAGATTCCAATCGAAGGATTAACTGTGACATTTTTAGTTCGAATGGTGGACGTTTCTGCACGCATTTTTGATAGAATAAGTACGGTAGAAGAAGGAGAGGAGTTTATGGCTGAAGCCGAAGAACAGCAACTTATTGAACAAGAATTTTCAGAAAACGGAAGATACCGAGTTGATGTCAAAAATATGTTTAATGGAAATGCCTATTACGCATTTGTGTACGAAACCTACAGCGATATTCGTCTTGTGGGGGCACCACCATCGTCTGTTGGTAAGTTTGGAGGAGATACAGACAATTGGATGTGGCCTCGACATACGGGTGATTTCTCAATGCTAAGAATTTACGCGAGTGATGACAACGCCCCTGCTTCCTATTCTAGCAGCAACAAACCTTTTGCTCCAAAGCACTTTCTTCCAGTCTCAACTAGTGGGCTAAGCAAAGGTGATTTTACAATGATAATGGGCTACCCTGCAAGTACAGACCGCTATTTGACTTCGTTCGAGGTGGCTGAAACGCAGAACCACGAGGATCCTGTGTACATTGATGTGCTTGAAAAACGTTTGGCGATCATGAAAGCTGAAATGGATAAATCAGAAGCGACAAAGATTCAGTACGCATCTGATTATGCCTCATTGGCAAACTCCGCAAAATACTTTCGCGGTCAGTTGCGCGGTCTAAAAAAATTCGATCTCATTTCGCAAAAGCAGGCTTATGAAAAAAGGTTGACGACATGGATCAACGCTGACGACACCCGTAAAAGTAAGTATAGCGAAGTACTCAAGAGCATTGAACAAACCATTGCATCAGACAACACCCTGTCTGCCGATAATGGCTACGTGAATTTTGCTGGATTTGCACCGGAATTTGCTACCCGAGGAATTAAGCTTCTTCGTTTGAAACGATCGTTGGAAAGCGAATCAACGCAGAGTACAATTGACGAACAAGCAGGTGAAGTTCTAAAATTAATGAATGAAGCTTTCGAGTCGTACAATCCTACAATGGATGAAAACCTTTGTGTAATGGCTCTTGACTACATGAAAAGTTCTGTTTCGGAGAACATGGTCATGGATCTTTTCGCAAGCAAATTCTATTTGAAAAAGGCAAAGCAATCAAACGAACGATTTGCCAGCTTGGTGTTCTCGAAGTCAATTTTGACTGACAAAGAGCGAATGGATAAATTTCTTTCGAAGCCATCACTGAAAACTTTGGAAAAAGACCCTGGAATGATGTACCTCAACAGTTTGATTAGAGCTTATAGATCATCTTTACAACCAAGATTGGCAGCACGGCAAGGTACTTTGGACGAACAAAAAGAAATTTATTTCAGACTTCTGCAGGAAAAAGAAAATGCAAAAAAATTCTATCCAGATGCCAATTTTACCATGCGTTTAACTTATGGAACTGTGCAACCTTATAATAGTTGGGAAGGAAAGCCCTTTGAAACATTTACCTATGCTGAGCAAATCTTGGATAAATACAAGGCTGGTGATGAAGAGTTTGATGTTCCTGAGAAGTTGAGAACGCTCATAAAAAACAAGGATTATGGCTCTTATGCTGGATCGAACGGAAAACTAAATGTGTGCTTCCTGCACAATACGGATATTACCGGAGGAAATTCGGGTAGTCCTGTAATTAACGGTAAGGGAGAATTGGTTGGAGTAGCCTTTGATGGCAACTGGGAATCCATGACCAGTGATTTGTTCTGGCAAGATGAATACGTGCGGACGATAAGCGTTGATGTTCGTTATGTCCTCTTCATTATTGATAAGTACGCTGGGGCATCACATCTAATCGATGAAATGAAATTGGTGAAATGATGGGGCATAATCTCATTACCTACTGAATACCTTGGTTTTCAAAATACCTGCGAATGGCTAGTTGTTAAAATACAATTTGAACTAGATGAGCGTTAGTCAATGCTTGCTCTTTATGAAATTTAGTACCTTGAGCTAAATTCAGCGACAATGAGACTCGTAATCATACTAAGCTTTGTACTTATGGCACTTTCTACCCATGCGCAAGTCAGCGCGTCCGACAAAAAAGTAGTACTTGTAATTCACGGTGGTGCTGGCACTATTTTGAAGAAAAACATGTCTCCCGAAAAGGAAGCTGCCTATACTGCAAAATTAGAAGAAGCACTAAAAGCGGGCTACGCTGTTTTGAGTGATGGAGGTACAAGTGTTGATGCCGTTCAAGCCGCTATCAACATTATGGAAGATTCACCTCTCTTTAACGCTGGAAAAGGTGCGGTTTACACCAATGCTGAAACACAAGAAATGGACGCTTCCATTATGAATGGGAAAAACAAAAATGCTGGTGCCGTTGGTGGCGTGAGTACAGTGAAAAACCCTATCAATGCTGCCATTGCTGTTATGGATAAATCGGAACACGTAATGCTAACAGGAGAAGGTGCAGAAGAGTTCGCTGAAAAAAATGACGTGGAAATCGTTGACACATCCTACTTTAGAAGTGACGTGCGACTCAAGCAACTTAAGCGTGTTCAGGACAAAGAAAAAATGGTTCTGGATCACGATGGAGATCGCGGAGACGTGAATTCTTCAGAAGATGAATTCAACATTGATTACATAGAAGACAAGAAATTTGGAACCGTTGGAGCGGTAGCTCTCGATAGAGAAGGAAACCTTGCAGCGGGAACCTCAACAGGAGGAATGACGAATAAACGCTACAATCGTGTGGGAGACTCCCCGATTATTGGTGCGGGAACCTATGCAGACAATTCGTGTTGCGGAGTTTCTTGTACAGGACATGGCGAGTACTTCATTCGAAATGTTGTTGCCTATGACGTTTGTGCAATGATGAATTATCAAGAGATCTCGACATTTGTAGCTGCTCAACGGGCCATTGATAAACAAACTGATTTTGGTGGTAGCGGTGGTTTGATTGCACTGGATCGGGAAGGAAATGTAGCAATGCCATTCAACACAGCCGGGATGTATCGCGGTTATATTACAGAAGACGGAGAGCTATTTATTGGAATCTACGGAGAGTAACTTTTATTGAATGGCTCAATCTCTTAAAGCAAACATTACACAATTCCTTCTTTCCAGAGGCTTCGTCGTTTTCTATGCCTTTGCCGTGTTCTCGTATGTGCTTCTGAGGTCGTATAATCTATCCTACACCTTTGATGAGATCACCTCAATGCAGATAGCAACTGGAGATGATTGGTACATGTTTACGACAAACTCTAACAATCATATTCTCAATACCATTTTGATGAGGGCATCGATTTGGCTGTTTGAGATTTCAGAATTCACCCTTCGTCTGCCCAATGCTTTAGGTTGTCTATTCTTTCTTGGGTTTGCTTATAAAATTGGCTGCTTTCTGGGAAATAAAAAACTGTTAATCACTGTTGTTCTGCTCACTTCTATGCCATTTCTCATTGACTTCTTCAGTCTGGCTAGAGGCTATGGTCTCGCGCTAGGGTTTATGATGGCAAGTCTTTATTATGTACTCAAGTATCAGAAGTCGAAACACATTCTTTTGGCTTTGGCTTCTACCCTTTTTGCAATGCTTGCCGTACTCTCCAACTTCACCCTTTTCAACTATTTTCTGGCACTAACCTGCATCCTATTGCTCATAGCGTTCCTTGCCGATCATTCGCGCGTAAAGAAACTGCTCGCAGTATTGGTAGTTCTCATAACCACAGGAATATTCTTGTACATCCTGACTCCTTTACTTTTTGAATTAAAAAACGGTGGTCAGTTGTATTTTGGTGGCAGAACAGGTTTTGTGTACGACGTTGTTTATTCATTGGGACGCTGCTTTGCATACAATCAAATTAGCATTGGACTTGGCGAGTTTCTATTTGGCCTCCTCTTTGGTCTAGCAGGAATCATTGCGCTTTGGAGTTCATTCCGTTCAATTATCAAGAGACAACTGACAAGCAATGCGGTTCTTTCCATTCTCTTTGTTCTCTGTTGTATGGCACCAATCCTTCAGCACCTATTATTTGGAACAAATTACCCAGCAGAACGGACAGCGGCAATGTATTACCCTCTTATTGTA